>Ga0206812_1070_pt1 | contig 24247 bp, 23 predicted proteins | sample Alteio_BWOrgCont_54_FD_152912 | JGI IMG/M metagenome (GOLD analysis project Ga0206812, IMG submission 152912) | Enriched cells from forest soil in Barre Woods Harvard Forest LTER site, Petersham, Massachusetts, United States -... | ecosystem: Environmental > Terrestrial > Soil > Temperate forest >... | reverse complement strand
AGGCATAGACCACAGTTGGAACGATGGCCGCGAAACACCAGCAAATGCCAAAGGAATTAATGATGTGAAGTTTATAGATAACCTGATCAGTTATGTGATAAAAACCTATAACGCGGATGCCGGGAGGGTGTATGTAACCGGCATGTCGAACGGTGGCTTTATGACTTCGCGCCTGGCTTGCGAATTGAATAATCGTATTGCCGCCATTGCGGTTGTTGCTGCCTCAATGGATCAGGACATGACCTATCAACCGGTAAAACCTATGCCCGCAATGTATATACAGGGAACAGATGACCCTTTAGTGCCATTTAAAGGAGGATTAATGAAAAAAGGGGCAGGCGGCACTATTTACGGGCACGAAGATATCCTGCAAAAATGGGCTGTTACTGATAATTGCAATAGTAAACCGGTTATTACCAACCTGCCGGTTAAAGTGGATGATGGTACAAGCGTGATCAAAGAAGAATACAGCAACGCTTCGAATAACTTAAAAGTAGTAGGTTTTACTATTGTTGATGGAGGTCATGTATGGCCCGGAGGATCACAATATATGCCAAAGTTTGTTATCGGCAGTACCACAAAAAACCTGGACGGTTGTGAAGTGATATGGAAGTTTTTTAAAGGATACAGGCTGCAATAGAGGTTGAGGCCTGTATCCTTTTCATATAAAACAGTTAATTCAAAGAAAAAGCAAGCCCTACATTCAAGCTCTCTCTCAAATTTTGAACGTTATCACCATTGCTCTGTTTAAATATGGTTGTTGCGCCGCCCTGGCCATCGTATTCAAAAAATAATTTCATTTTGTTGGATACCGGGATCTTTATACCAATACCCAAATCAAGGCCAACATCTGTGCTGTTAAAGGCACTTTTAATAGGCAAACCGCTATTGGATGATTCAGTAGCATTCAGTAAAACCCCTACATAAGGGCCAAAATGTAAATACCAGTTCCTGGTGCGGCCGAAATGCCAGTTGGCCATTACCGGGATAGTTAAATAATTCACATGGAAATTGACGCCATCCACTTCGTTGCCCTGGTTATCGATCAGGTAGCCGTTGCCCCAGCCTTTTTGGTCAAAAGCCAGTTTTCCTTTGATGCTCCACCTGTCAGAAAAGTAATATTCCAGGTAGCCACCAACGTTAACACCGCTCGTATAGCTGCTGGTTTGGTTGCCTTGCGAATATTGAACACTCGACGAGTTGTAGCCAACATTAACGCCAAAGTCGAGCGCGTTTTTTGTTTGTGCAGATGAAACAGAATAGATACCGGATAAGATCAATAGTGTTGTGAGAAATTTTTTCATATGGTGATATATTTAGGATTTTGCGTAAATGTAACTACTTCTTTAAAAATTTTAATAAAAATGCGTTAAATATATCAAAATAAGCTTTTTTAGATTGATGGCCTGTTGCAACCATAAATTTGATATTATTACTAAATTAATTAACTCTTAGCAAGTTCCGGGTTTTACAGCGTTTGATAAGGGGGTAAATTTGTTGTGTTAAAAGAAAAATAAAAATGGAAACACAGGAATCGATCAACTATCAGCGCATCGCCGATGCGATCAATTATATCAGGCTCAATTTTAAAGAGCAGCCGAATTTGGATGAAGTGGCCGAAAAGGTAAGTTTAAGCCCCTTTCACTTTCAGCGGATGTTTACCGAATGGGCAGGCATCAGTCCCAAGAAGTTTTTACAATACCTCAGCCTTGATTATGCCAAAAGCATTTTAAAAGAAAAACAGGCTACCTTGTTTGATGCCGCTTATGAAACAGGATTATCAGGCACGGGCCGTTTACACGATCTGTTTATCAATATTGAAGGGATGACACCCGCCGAATACAAGAACGGCGGCAAAGCGCTCCATATTAATTACAGCTTCGCCGAAAGTCCATTCGGACATATATTGGTGGCTTCCACCGCAAAGGGGATTTGTTATTTAGCCTTCGCTGATGATAAAGAAAAGGCTTTCAGCGAGCTGCAGCATCAGTTCCCAAATGCCAGCTATCACCAGGTAGTTGACCTTATTCAGCAGAATGCCTTGTTTATCTTTAAAAAGGACTGGTCAAAGCTATCCACCGTTAAACTGCATTTAAAAGGCACCGCTTTTCAGCTTAAAGTATGGGAAGCATTGCTGCGGATACCGATGGGAGATTTGGAAACCTACGGATCTTTGGCTAAGGTTATCCAGATGCCTACAGCCAGCAGGGCCGTTGGCAGCGCCATTGGCGATAATCCTGTAGCTTTCCTGATCCCCTGTCACCGGGTGATCCGCTCCACAGGCGAATTTGGGCAATATCATTGGGGATCTACCCGCAAAACCGCCATGATCGGCTGGGAAGCAGCAAAAGCAAATTCAATAGCTGTTTAAAGCACTTCTTTTATGAATCCAACTATTGAACAACTGGATTGGAATAGTATATCCAACCAATTAAATGCTCAAGGCTACGCTTTGGCCACTCATGTATTAACAAATGCTGAATGTGACAGCCTTATACAGCAGTATGATGATCAAAGCCTTTACCGCAAAACCATCGTCATGGAGCGTTATCGCTTTGGCCTGGGCGAATACAAATATTTTAATTATCCGCTACCGGATATTATTCAGCAGATCAGGGAGCGGGTATATCCAAAATTGGCGCCTGTTGCGAATAACTGGATGAAGGTATTGAACATTGATCAACAATTCCCCGCAAGCCTGGGTGAATTACTGGAGCAGTGCCATGTACACCATCAAACCAGGCCGACACCTTTGATATTGCGCTATGGCGAGGGCGGTTATAATACCTTGCACCAGGACCTGTACGGCGAAGTGTTTTTCCCGATGCAACTGGTGCTGTTTCTGAACGAACCTGGTACAGATTACGATGGCGGAGAATTTGTGCTGATAGAGCAGAGGCCAAGGGCGCAGTCAAAAGCAACAGTATTAAAACCCCGTAAAGGTGATATGCTGATCTTTACCACCAACTTCAGACAGATGAAGGGTACTAAAGGTTATTACCGGGTAAATATGAAACACGGGGTAAGCGAAGTAACATCCGGCAAGCGACATACGTTGGGGGTGATCTTTCACGATGCCTCATGATATTACATTCAGTACTGGGCGATACAAATTTTAGCAGGAGCCGTCAACTAAAAATAGTGATCAGTAAAGGTGAAGTACAACTGGCCGGGAACAGGAAACTGAAAATATACGGTGCGCTCAATTGCTCATCCGGCAAAAGAATGAAATCGGAAAACAGGGTGTTCTTTAAATCTGAAGAAGAGGCGAGAGACATGGGTTACCGGCCTTGCGGGCATTGCATGAGGCAGGATTATTTAGAATGGAAAGCAATCATTAAAAATCAAGCTGCTTCCCCTGCTCTGGGAATACCAGATTAAATTGTAATTTATTTTCAGCAGCTAACTGTTTTTTTATTCGCTCTATACTGCTTTGAGGTGGTTTAACATGAGTTATTACCAGGTTAAATCCTTTCAACGTGCCAGGACCGGTCAGTTTTTCAAGTTCATCCATTTCCTTCATCAACCAGCGCGGGGTAAGGTGACCGAAAAGTGTTTTATCCGGCTGTTCATCCGGAAAGGATACCTCGATCATGATCGCTTTTAGTTTCTTCTCTTGGATCAGGGGAGCGATAGTCTGCCAGAGAGCAGCCAGGTTATGGCTTTTTTCTATCTCATCAGGGCCGGTATCACCAAGGTAAAGGATGTAATTGTCCTTATTTTGCACTAAAAATGCGGTACTTGTTAAATTCGAATGACTTAAAGGATATGCCTTCACAGTCATTTCCGTATTTTCTATCGGAGTTTCTCTTTCGCGGGTAAGTACCTGGTAATGGTATTTTTTTAGCTGAGGCATTTCGCCTTCATCGGCAAAATTTGCCCAGCTTTTCCAGGTAAAAAAGTGGGTTTTAAAGGTTTCTATGCAATCTGCAAAGGCATAAATATTTTTTACCGTATCATCCGGCGAGTTAATGATCAGCCCCGCTAAATGATCAAAATGCGAATGGGATATTAAATAACCTTTAATATATTGCCTCAATACCTGCTCAGCCGGAACATGAAAAACTTTATGGCTGATTGCTTTTTCAATACCGTAGTGCAGGGTGCCTGCATCAAGGCATACATAGTGATTGCTCTGGGCAGGCGCCAGCATATAGGCGGATAGGTTACTTTCGTCGATGCCACCTTTAACACCCAGCGGTACTATTTTGAAAGCGCTTTTACCTTGCCCAAAGGCGGACAATGATAAGAATAGTAACAGGAAAGAAAACAGGTTTTTGTTGATGCTGAACATGAACGAATTTTAAAAGCCAAACGGGATTAACCCCGCGTTCTAAAATTAAGCATCCCGCAAGCAAAAACAACTTTTAAAATGAAAAACTACGCGGTACTGGCTTCGCTATAATTTTCTTTGTGATGAATAACATAGCGTTTGGTTGCACACTTAGTGCAGAAATATACCCTTACCGGAAGCCAGAAGAATAGGGCTTTCAGCAGGAAATTTCGTTTCAACCTGGTATCCAATATCTGCTTACAGACCCTGCATTTGGCCATATGATGATTATTTTTGCTATTTGTATCCATATTTGGGCGCTATATTTTATATACGCCCTTGTTTGAGAAATGTTTGAGGTGAAACCTAATATTTTTTATCTATAGGCAAATTATTTCGTCACAGGTAATTATTAAGCGATCATATCACAGCTATTTATAGGTGATTTTATTTAATTTTGCCCACATGAAATACAGTAGTATAGCTGCAAAAGCGGTTAGCCGTTTGTTTATTTTATTGCTGCTTTTTGCCACCATCCCTTTATTCCAGGCTGATAGCTCCAAACTACAGCACTTGTATATTGTGACGAAAAGTAAATGGCTGTTTTTCTTTCCTATATTGTTGATCGCCAGTTTTGTGTATTTCTTTATTCGCTGTACAATTAAGAAGTACAGCGAACCGGATTCAAACTGGCTGCTGGTAGTCAATACCCTGGTGCTGATGATCTATTGCGCCACCCTTTTTGCACGTATTTACGAATTAGTGAAATAACCGGGTCAGTTTATTCAGCCTTCATGGCTTTTTCTGCTGCTTTCTTGCTGTCATACTCGCCGCCGAAAAGGAATCCCCAGGGTTTGAGGCTTTCTATCCTGTCAAAAACTATTTTAAGAATGGCGATGATCGGAATGGATAAAAACATACCGGACAGCCCCCATATCATTTCGCCTATTACGATACCCAAAAAAGTGATCAGCGCATTTAACCGTACTTTTGATCCTACCACTATTGGCAACAGAAAATTAGAGTCTACCACGTGAATACCCAGCACGCTTAGAGCAACAATTACTGTGTCTCTTACATTCCCGGTGGCAAAAGTGATCAGCGTGCTTAACGCAAGCGCTGTAAAAATGCCCACATAAGGAATGATATTAAACAACCCCACGATCAACCCCAGCAATACGGCATATTTGATACCGATAAGCCAGAAGGCGGTGCAGGCAACACAGGCTACAATAACCATTTCGAGCAGCAGGCCCAATATATATTGCCTTAAAATGCGCTGTACATTTTCAACAATATCATGTACGATGCCTGAGTTTTCTTCATTGAAAACCCATATCAGGAACCGTAGCAGCAGACGCCTGTAAAACAAAATCAGGAAGGTGAAAATGATGATAAATGAATAAAACAACAGCAGGGACGACACCGCCCCAAAGGTGGTACCGATCATATCGGTACCTGTAGCCATGATCTTGTTGGTAGCATTATGAACATAATCCATTTGCTTTTCCATATTGATGTGGAAAGCCATTTCGATGTACATCCTTAGATCCTCAATGGATTGCATTACCTGTTTTTTAAGCATCGGCCAGTCATCAGCCAGCTTTGATATTTGCGAGCCAACCACGTAAAGTATTCCGGTTATAAACCCGATCAGTAAAAGGATCGATGCAAAAGAAGAAGCGCCCCGAGGCATACGTAATCTTTTTTCGAGAAAACTGGCTATCGGCAACAATAATATAGCAAACAAAAACCCGAAGATGAGCGGATCAAGCACCTCTTTACCTATAATAACCAGGTAGCCTAATGCAAAAAGGCCAACTAATACCAATGATAGTTTTTCGTAAAATGGGGTGGCTACTTTTTTTATCATACCTCAGGGGTTTTGTACAATGTTGACCATTAACATATCCTGTTGTTAATGGTTTTGAAAGATAGACAATATTGTTTATTTATAAAATATCCGCTAATCGCCCTAATATCTCTTTGATAAAGCCATCCATTACCACCTCAGGATGCTTGCTGAATAATTGAGTTGCGCGGTTGGCTAATATAACGTTGAAGGATATGGCTTTGTGACTCAGCACGGATGCCATGCCATAAATACCGGCTGTTTCCATTTCGAGATTGGTGATGCGCTGCCCGTTTGCTTCAAAACCCCGCAGGAGTTCCATTAATCCAGGGGTGGCAGACCTGGCCCTTAACTCGCGCCCCTGCGGTGCATAAAATCCAGGTGCGGTTAGGGTGATGCCTTGTTGCAGGTTATTAGCCAGTTTGTTGATAAGCGAAGTATCTGCTGATGCTATGTATGGATTCAGACGGTAATCATTTGGTAAGATGGCTTTAAAAGATGTCAGTAGCTTTTCTTCCCCTGCTGTGAGGGTTTGGCGGTAGTAATGCATCAATGTATCCAACCCTATTGCTGCCGATGATACCAGCAGGCTATCCACCGGAATATCCGCCTGTACTGCACCTGAGGTGCCGATGCGGATGATGTTCAGGCTGCGCAGATGTTGGTTAGATAGGCGGCTTTGCAGATCGATATTAACCAGGGCATCCAGCTCATTCAGTACAATATCAATATTATCAGTACCAATGCCTGTTGATAATACCGTGAGCCTTTTACCGCCGATAGTGCCGGTATGGGTTACAAACTCGCGCTTGGTTTTTTTTAGTTCGATATGGTCAAAATGTTGGCTTACCTGTGTTACACGGTGAGGGTCGCCAACGGTGATAACGGTATTGGCTACATCACCCGGCAATAAATTTAAATGATACAGGCTGCCATCGCCATTCAATATCAGCTCGGTTTCCGCTATCCGGTTCATTAACGTAAATGTAGATAAAGACGTGCAAAAAAACCATTTTTGAATGATTTTGTTAAACGAATTATCGTCTATTTAAAATTACTACTATGGCAAAGTACTCAGAAAAAGCAGGAGAAAAGGTTGAGAAAACCATGCACGAAATGAAAGAAGGCAAGTTAAAAAGCGGCAGCGGTAAAAAAGTAACCAGTAGAAAGCAGGCTATAGCAATAGGTTTATCTGAAGCACGTAAAGAAGGGGCGAGGGTGCCGAAGAAGAGTTAGTTTGAAACAGACTTACGAAGTTTTTAAAAACTTCGTAAGTCTAATGGGGGTAGTACTTCAATTTGGGTAATTTAACGTTAATTGGAAATCGAATAACTTTTTTTTGAGTTGGAAATTCCTGTTACTTATTACTTCTATATAGGTATTCGCTGCGGTATTAAACACATTAATAGCATTATTATCGTAACGCGGTTCATTAAAGTAAATCCAATCGTTATTCAAATAGTTATGTAAAATTTTCTTCTGCTTCTCATCTATGAAAGGTTTTGTATTAACCTCTTGAATAATAGTTTTAATACGAGGTTTTACCGTTTTCTCGAGTCTGTAAATGTTATTTACAACTTCATAGACATCACTGTATTTCATTTGAGTGTAGGTAGGCTGAATGGCGCCTAGCATGTTGTTGTAATTATCAAAATCTATTGAGGCATCTTCCTGGTACTTAAATATCTTTTTATATTGATCGATAAGTTCTCTTTTCAAGTCATCAGTAGATGCTGCCTGATAAAAAGTCATAAAAATGTTTCGGTCAAGATATTCTAACTGATTTTCCTTCTCCTGTAATTCGATATTAAGCAGATCTTTTATATGCCCTGCATCCTTCGGGTAATACTTTACACCATTATAATCGAATGATTTAATGTCATTATTTTTGATCTCTATTAAGGAATCAAGTTTAGCTATATCTAAGCTAAGTACTTCTATAGCCTTTGGCAGATTACAATTATTGTCGCTAAACAACTCGTCAAAATGCATCAGCGTTTTGTGTGTAGTCGCAGATATGGTTTCTTCTACATTAAATGTTTTGAGAAACCTGCCGTTGTAAAACCCTTTATAATGCCGGTTATATGAATTGTCATTTATTTCTTTTTCAAGAGTTTCCCTAATAGTTTCGATATTGATAACTTTCAACTCGTTGTTTATACCGGTGTTCTCATATAATCTATCGGTAAATACTCCTTGCAAATGTTCTGCATTATTAAAAAGCTGCCATGCAGGTTCATTTAGTGCTTCAACATTTAAATTATATCTATTTACATTTTCTTCCCTATCTTCAACTGACGGATGCGAGGACCACTGATCATCAAGAATTATTTGGGCATTCTGCAAAGCAGTAACTTTTTTATCGATCACTGGTAACCCATTCTTGCCGATGTTTAATTTATTTTTATCAGCGCAAAGCTTCAACATTACTAATTGCAACTCGTACATATTTACTACTCTATTATTATCGGCAAGGTTTGTATGCAATAGATTCAATGTATCATTATAGCACTGGTCGGTTATTTCAAGTCTTCTTAATAATGAAACTACATTATTAGTGCCGCTTACATAAGCGGCGATAGTATCGGCATGAAACTCCATTTGCCTGGATAGCTGCATGTGACTTTTATTAATGAGAATATATACCTTTTTTAAAATTTCCTGTATACATCGAACGATGTACACATTAAGCATGGCGCCGAATCTCAGCGAATAATGCCATTTCCCCCATGCATTCAAGGCTTTGTGATAGCTATTATTCTCATAAAGAAGGTTATGAAGTGCTCTGTTCAGGTGATATACATAACTTCCAAAACGCATACTTCTTTGAGAAAAATGCCCGAACTCATGTGCCAGAACAGCTTTAAATTCCGATTGATTCAAACCATTAACAATTCCCAGACCAATATTAAGATCTTTTTTAATAGGAAGAAATAAGCTCCAGAACGTTGGATCAAATGATGCGCTTGCATTTACATCCTGTATAAGGTAAACATGTCGTGGCTGTGCTGTTCCAACCTCATTTGCCACCTTATCAATGAACTCGAATAATTCCGGTTGATCATTTTTGGTTATTTCATATCCTTTTGACCGTTTAACGTTTTTAGTAAAAATAAATTTCAGCAGAAAAAAAATGAGCATTATGCCTGAAAGTATTAGACCGATCCCAATCAATATTCCAATAAAGTTGGTTTGCTTTGTGATAAGTACAAATCCAAGCCAACCCATACCTGCGGCGATGGCAATAGTAGCCACTAATAATAAAAGGTAAGTTATTACAAACAAAGTAATCGCAAAGATGACTTTATAAATGCTTTTGCTGAGTGCTGGTGTAGGTTTAATCATAGACCGATCAGCGTTAGCAGGCATTTGAGGAAAGGTTAGGTTTAAGTTGATCATTTGATTTTAAGGCAATGTAAACGCATCCATCACCTGCATCAAAGTAACAGCCTCTTCAATGGGGCAGGGGTTTGGCCCTTCGCCTCTGAAATATTTGACGATCTTTTCGATCATGGGTTGCTGGATGTGCTCGGGATGGGTGAAATTCACCGTTTGCTCGACATGCTGATTTTTCCAGCTCACGAAGGTGCCAAAGAATGGGAAGGTGATCTTTCCTTCGGAGCCGATGATCTCGCAACTATCAACGTTTTCGCTTTCGGCTACATTAAAACACCACGAACCATTTACCACCACTTTGTTTTTGAACAGTATCTGCCCGCAAACATGGTCATCAGCCGGATATGCCCCTGATTGGTTTAACGAAAAGCCATGATAGGCCTCCGGTTCACCAAAATAATATAGCATCAGGTCGAGCTGGTGCGGTGCCAGGTCATGAAAATAACCGCCACCGGCCAATTCGGGGTCAACACGCCAATTGGTTTCCGAATTAGCGATCAGATCAGGCTTAATGCTTTTCCACATCCTGATCTGCACAGTGCGTATTTCGCCTATCGTATTATTTGCCAGTAATTCTTTTATATACAAAAACATAGGCAATGCCCTGCGGTAGTGGGCCACAGTAAGCTTGCCATCATATTCTATAACTGCATCAGCCATCGCCTCTGCCTCCTGTGAGTTGCGGGTAACCGGCTTCTCCACGTAAACTTTCAGCCCTTTTTTTAATGCAGCGATGGCATATTCCAAGTGAAATGCGGGGGGAGTGGCGATGGAAACTGCGTTAACTTCAGCATCATTCAGCAATTGCTCAGCATCAGCATACCATTTATCTACGTTATGCCGCACGGCATAGTCAGCGGCTTTGGCAGCGTCGCGGCGCATCACGGCAACCAATTTGCTGTTGGGTGTTTTGTTATAAGCCTGGCCGCTTTTTTTCTCGGTCACATTGCCACAGCCGATGATGCCCCAGTTGATGTTGTTCATAGAATTTATAGTTTATTGTTAAGCCGCATATTTGACTCACCCGGTCATCGCTTCGCTCGACCACCCTCTCTACGGCAAGCCGTAAAGAGGGCTTTTGCTGGTGTTGTTTTTTAACTCCCCCTCTTTGCGCAGCAGAGAGGGGGCTAGGGGGTGAGTCCACACGGATTTATTTCAATATAGCCTCAATTTTCGCCAATTCCTCACCCGAAAAATTGATATTATCCAAACATTTTAATGAATCGGCTAATTGTGCCGGTTTACTGGCGCCGATCAGTACAGAAGTAACACGGTCATCCTTCAATAACCATGCAAGCGCCATCTGAGCCAGCGTTTGGCCTCGCTGTAAGGCAATATCGTTCAGCCGTTTGATCTGGCTGATCCTTTCATCCGTTACCTGGCTTTTTTGTAAAAATCCGGTTGATTTTGCCGCCCTTGAATCTTCAGGAATACCATGCAGGTATTTATCGGTCAATAATCCCTGTGCAAGCGGAGAAAAAGGAATACAACCCACGCCATCTTTTTCCAATACATCCAGCAAGCCGCCCTCTGCCCAACGCTCAAACATGGAATATTTAGGCTGATGGATCAAACAAGGCGTTCCCAGTTTTTTTAATATACTGATGGCTTTATCCGCTTCCGCAGCCGGGTAATTAGATATACCTGCATACAAAGCTTTACCCTGCCTTACGATCAGGTCGAGCGCGCCCATGGTTTCTTCAAGAGGTGTTTCAGGATCAGGGCGGTGATGGTAAAAAATATCTACGTACTCCAATCCCATGCGTTTCAGGCTTTGGTCGAGGCTTGATACCAGGTATTTCTTCGATCCCCAATCGCCATAAGGGCCATCCCACATCGTATAACCTGCCTTGCTCGAAATGATCAGCTCATCACGATACTTGCGAAAATCTTCATGTAATATTCGGCCGAAATTTTCTTCGGCTGATCCCGGAGGCGGGCCGTAATTATTGGCGAGGTCGAAATGGGTGATGCCACTGTCAAAAGCAAGGTGCAGGATAGCGCGGAAGTTCTCCATCACATCCACATCGCCGAAATTGTGCCACAGGCCCAGCGAAACTGCCGGTAGTTTAATACCACTGCGACCGCAGCGGCGGTATATCATTTTTTTGTATCTGTCTGGAGAGGGTAGGTAAGTCATTTGCAAGGCTTTAATTTGAGCCTTAAAAGTAATATTTTTAAATAAAATCCGGGTGTAAAATATTGGATATAGTGCTATCGGTGTGGGTGTCATGCTTCAAAAGCCTCAGCATGACACCCCTTTTTATTTACTACACCACTTCCGCCACTACAAAGGTACTGCCGCCAATAAATACCAGGTCGTTTTCAGCTGTATTATTTTGCGCAGTCTGCAAGGCAGTTTTTACGGAGGGATAAACATTTCCGTTCAACCCAAAGCTTTCGGCCTTAAGCTTTAAGCTTTCGGCATCCAGCCCCCTGGGAATATCCGGTTTGCAGAAGTAATAGATAGCATTTTTGGGGAGCATAGCCAGTATCTTGCTGATGTCCTTATCGTTCACCACACCCATCACAAAATGCAGTTGATGGTAGGTAATACCTTCGATGTTTTTTAAAACCTCGGCTATTCCTTCGGGGTTATGCCCGGTATCGCTTATAGTAAGCGGGTTATGACTTAAAACCTCCCAGCGCCCGTGCAGATCCGTCAGTGTTTTTACATGGCCCAACGCAATGCGGATATGTTCATCAGTGATCACATAACCTTGCTCCCGCAATCCCTCAACAGCAGACAAAACCGTTTTTACATTTTTTAGCTGATAAGTACCGGGGAGATCGAGTTGTAAGTGGTGAGTGGTGAGTGGTGAGTGGTGAGTAGTGAGTGGTGAGTTGATTTTAGTGATTTTAAAATCTAAATGCTCCTCAGTACCTTTCACCTTTATCCTTTCACCTTTCACCTCAATACCCCATTCATCCGAAGCAAAGCTGATAGGCGCATTTTCCAATTTCGCTTTGTTGATAAATACATCCGCTACTTCAGGCTGATATTCGCCGATGATAACCGGGATACCGGGTTTAATAACACCAGCTTTCTCACCCGCGATCAGTTGCAGGGTATCGCCCAGCATATTTACGTGGTCCCAGCCGATATTGGTAATTACCGAAAGGAGCGGGGTAATGATATTGGTGGAATCGAGCCTGCCACCTAAACCAACTTCAATAACGGCAATATCTACCTTTTCGCGGGCGAAAGCATCGAAGGCCATCCCTACGGTCATCTCAAAAAAAGAGGGTTTGATGTCTTCGAAATCAGCCTTATGCCGGTCTACAAAATCGATCACCTGCTGCTCTGGGATCATCTCGCCATTGATACGGATACGCTCCCTGAAATCCTTTAAATGCGGTGAGGTATAAAGTCCTGTTTTATAGCCCGCAGTTTGTAAAATAGCGGCCAGCATATGCGAGGTTGAACCTTTGCCGTTAGTGCCCGCGATATGTACGGTTTTAAACCGAAGCTGCGGATCACCAAGCCGTTTGCAAAGCTCAATGGTATTGGTCAAATCTTTTTTGAATGCCGATGGCCCATCCCTCGTAAACATCGGTAGCTGGCTGTAGAGATAGTTGAGGGTGGTGGTGTAGTCCATCTTTTCAGTTGGCAGTTCTTAGTTTGCAGTGAGCAGTTGCATTTTAATTAGCATTTGCAATAATATTGGATGCAAAACTATGGAATTAGACATTGCAAACTGCAAACCGATAACTGCAAACTGAATTAATTTACTTTGAATACAAAAACCACTTTACCAACCTGGTTATCGGGGGCGTTTTCGGATGCGTTTAGCTTGGAGTTTCTTACGGCATCTTCGCATTTTTGCAGCAATCTTGAATCGCTTATGGTAGTGCCTGCTGCGCCTGCGCTGGCATAGATCACATTGCCATTTTTATCTACCTGGATATCCACTACCACTTTACCTGTACGGTGATTATCATCCGTAACCGTAGGCTTATTTACAAAATTACGCTGCTTCATCTGCAAACCGCCATTGCCAGATCCTGTACCGTTATAATTATTGGTTAGTGTTGATCCATTAGGGTTACCCTGGTTGCCCGGCGTGTTGGTGGTACCATCGCCTTCGCCGGTACCGCCGTTACTTTTGCCTTTATATAAAGCGTTCTGGTTAACGGTAGGCTTGCTTGGTTTTGCGGCAGGTTGTGTAGCTACCGTTTTGCTTGTCTTTTTTGAATTGGCATCCACCACAGGGGCGTCCTCCGTATTTTGGGTAACCACTTTTTTATCACTTTGCTCCACCTGCGTTTTTTGCGGGGTTGGAGGGGCCTGAGTTACTTTGGTAGGTTTGGTGTGATTCGGCCTTTCAGCTTTTGAGGGTTCTTCAGTACTCATATAATCGGTGCCGCTTCCTTCATCGGTAGTGCCATAATTAACCAGGATACCGCCGGTACCATCTTCCTGCTTTGGCGGGGTATGAAATACGATAAAATAGCACATAGCAATCAACAGGGCCATAATAATGGCTGTCGCTCCAAATGCTTTTGGGTAATTATTTTCTTCCTCGTAGTATTCCATTTTCTCAGTTTGCAGTTTTGAGTTTGCAGTTTGCAGTTGCTCATTATGCCAACTGCCTACTGCAAACTGCCAACTAACTCTTCGGCTCTGTTGCCAGCACCAGTTTTATATTCAATTTTTGTGCGATATCCATTATCTGCACCACATTTTGTATGGCGACTGTACGGTCGACTGCTAAAACGATGGTCAACTCACTTGCCAGGCTTTTAAAGCCCTGGAGCGTTTGTTGCATGTCCTCTATCTTTACTTCTTTATTGTTGACCGTGTATTTCAGATCCTGGGTAATGGTAACGGAAATGGTCTTCTTGGATACTGCCTGACCTGATGACGACTTCGGCAACAGCAACTTGATCACATTGGGGTTGGTAACTGCCGATGCAATCAGGAAAAAAAGCAGCAGGAAGAACATGATATCGTTCATCGCAGAGGTTTGCATCTCTGCCGGTATGCGATTATGTCTTTTTCTTAAATTCATTTGCTGGGTTCTTCTAACAAGTCGATAAATTCAATAGCATCTGTTTCCAGTTTCAGTATCACCTTGTCCACCATCATGTTGAGGATATGGTAACATACATAAGCTACGATACCCACCATCAGTCCGGCGGCTGAGGTCACCATTTTTACATATAATCCTCCGGATATAACGCCCATGCTGATATTATCTGTTTTAGATATATCATAAAATATTTTTATAACTCCGTAAATAGTTCCCAGGAAACCAAACATGGGGGCTATACCCGCGATGATACCCAGTATATTGATGTTCTTTTCCAGTTTGGATACTTCCAGTTTGCCTATATTTTCAATGGCGCCTTCAATATCTTTAATTGGCCTGCCGATGCGTAAAAGGCCTTTCTGCAACATACGGCCAAGCGGCGAGTTACTATTACGGCAAATGGCTATGGCCGATTCCAGCTTACCCGTTAAAATACTGGTGCGTACCTGGCTCATCAGGTTCGATTCATCTTTTGCTGCCTTGCGTATGGTAAAATACCGTTCAAAAAATATCACGAGGCCCAACACGGCTAAGATCCCGATGGGGATCATTACCAGTCCACCTTTTACCAGCAGGTCGCCAAATCGTAGATCATCAGCCTGCCCGGTTACTTGCGGCAGATGTTTGGCGGTATCGATCAGTTTGTGCGCGGTATCTGTTATTTGTGCTAATAGCATCATTTTTTTGGTTTAATTTCTAATGGATAAATATCGTTGCTTACTTTTTTTGATTTAAGGAATTCTATGCGCGCGTTTTCTGCTTCTTGCATTGTAGCGTAGGTGCCAATAGTAATTTTGATTCGTGTGCCCGGCGCATCTGTTACAATTTTTGCATCAATACCAATACTTTTATAGTTCCTTATAGCAGCATCAGCGGCTTTTGTTTGCTTCTTGGCGAATGAACAACCAATCAGTTCAACACGGGACCGTGCGCTATCTATTATAGCGGATTGGCTAACAGGTTTTGTTGCGGTATCGGGAGCTAATGTCGTTTTTGCGACTGTATCCTGTGCTTTTAAAGCAGTATCCGGTTTTGCAGCGGATTTAACCACAGCAGGTTTTGCATTATTCTGCAGGTATTTTAAACCATCAAACATACCCGGATAATATTGATAAACTGCTACAAGCGATAATACGATTATGGCCACTATCAACCCGATAACTATCCTGATGTTACGGCTATTCCTTGATACAGGCTCATCAACCGGATATTCGGTTTGCTCCAGTGTGTATAGTTCGGGCTCAGATGGATCTGTTTTTTCAACCGGGATGATGCCTTCGGTTATTACTTCTGAAGGTGTTTCTTTGAAAGGTACTTCTTCTTCAACGGGCGGCGGGGTAACTTTAGGAAGCTCTGTTACAACCGGTGCAGGGGTTTCTTCGGGTTGTTGACCTAATTTATATGTTCTAACGGGCGGGAAACCATAAAAAGCCGGGTCATTTTCCCTGCCTGCATTATTAGCTTTAAAAGTCAGTGTTGAATCTTTGCTTTGTAAATAGCCTAAGCCTGCTATATCTACATCCTGCAAGGCAACCTGTTGTTTCAGACTGCTAACATACTTATCAATAAAGTAGATGGATGATGCCAGCGAGATATGTTTTTTCTCAGAAATGTATTTTGCCAGGATATCATCCTCAACTAATTGAGGCCGAAAATTTACCAGGTGACCGGGAGGATAAAATTTATTTTCGTGCTCATTGTAATAACCATTACTGCGCACTTGTGCGAAATAACCTATGCCCGGCAAATTTACTTCACCACGTAACCCCAATAATTCACTTATATAAATAGCTAAATCCATCCCGCTAAAAGTAAAAGTAAATCAGATCATATCCAATAACTTAAAAATGATACCCAACACCGCCAAATATATTAAATCCGTAGCCAGGATAGTTGAGCCAAACCTGATTTGTAGTGTTTAACAGATTATTCGCGTTCACAAAAATCGATATCTTGTTGGTTACCTTATATTCAACACCGGCATTTATTTCGGTAAAAGCACTGATATTCACAATTGAGCTTTGAGCAATTCCTGCCTGGGTTGTATTTATGCGGTTCAATACATCCATTGTTGCACCACGATATAATACCGAACCGGTGATGGTCACTTTAGAATTGATAGTGACTGATGTACCAGCTGTCAGCTTGAATTTTGGCAAATTCCAGGGCTCGGCCTGGCTGGCCATTTTATAGTCCTTAAATTCAACATTGCCAAAAATGTCAAACATACCCAGCAGTTTATAATCCAGTTCGCCGGTAAAGCCGCTGATGCGCGCATTGCCGTTATCATACACCACCGAGAATTTGTTAAACCCACTTGTTGTATTATTAATAAATAAAGCCAGGTCCTTTACGCTGTTGCGGAATATGGTTGCTTTAAAGCCTAAACCGGGCAGCAGCGAACCCTTTAGGCCCATGCTGATATCCAGCCTGTCAACCGAGTTTTGGATCGGTATGTTCTGATCCAAAAATGGATTGGTCTCAAAATCATCATGCAGGGACGCTTTGTTTACATCACCCGTTGCTTCGGCAAACAGGCGTAGATATTTAGGTACTACCTGCAATTCGAGCTTCACAGCCGGGAATACATAGGCCTGGGTTGAAAAACCGAACCCCCTTACCAAATTCAGTCCAGCGTCAACCTTATAGTTATCGCCCTGGAACTTCAGGTATGGATTAAGCCTTATCAGGCTATTATTATAAGAGTAAAGGCTGTCTTTCTGTGTGCTCAGATCAAGCGAAGCGCTTAAACCTGCATAAAACTGGTTGACGGTTTTGTTCAAAAAACCCGTAACCACCAGGTTATTTTCCCTGGCCTGGTAGGCATCCCTAAAAATGTAGCCGTTTACTTTTACAGCATAAGTTAAAGGGTTTTGAACGGTATCATAATTTCTGGTAATCTCGCCCTGTGCGCTTAAGGTACTAAAGTGCTGCTTAGGCGGTATAGCCGACAAGAGTGGGGGATTTGAATGATCATATCCATAAAAGTTTGTCCCCAGGCGGTTATAGTTGATGCTGCCTTTAAAGGTGTTGTCATCAGTAACGGCTTTGCCGAATATTCCAACTTCGTCCTTTATCTGGCTTTGTTTGTTAACGCTTGCAGATTCATTCGAAAAATGCCTGGCAAAACCACCTACCTGCAAAGCGTTATCCTGCCCGTTATTGATATATACTTCGCCTAAAACCGTTTTCAAATTACCCAGTTCGGCTTTTGCAAAGTTGTTGCCGGGTACCGAGTCGCGTTCAGCAGGCATTTTCATTGCGTCCAACTGGCGGATATCCGTATTGCGGCCTAATGTTTTGTCTAAAGTAATATAGGTCAACGGTGCCTTAAACGGTGTTTTATCTTCCAGGTCGGGGTTACGGCGGATCTTAACCGCATCGGCCAATACTGGCTTGTATGCCGTAGTAACTATAATCTCTTCTGATAAACTGGCATTGTTTTTTTCTTTGGGGTTTTTGCCACCGCCTTTTTTAGTGGTATCCTGTGCCGCAGCCGCATTACCTGATTTATTAGCGGTGCTTTTTGGCTTTGTGGGAGCCTTTTTTGCAGGAGCCTTTTTGGTTACTGTTTTGGCGTGTGTCTTTTTAGCAGTACTACTATTTTGTGCTTTAGCAGGAGCAAAGTAAAGTACTATTACTAAGGTAAGCAGCGTGTATATAACTCTTGATCTGATCATTGCTTGTCTTTTCCTATGTGTTCTTTGTATCCTGTTAATTTTTTGTTGTATCGGGTTGTGCAACCGGTACAGTGGTAGTTGTATCTGTTTTCTTTATCGACTTAGATTTTCTACCCGGACTTATACTATCCAGCTTCTGCTGCGCGGTCGACAAAATATCATCATTGCCTTTATAGTTTTCGATGATACTTTGAAGCGTAGCCTTCGCCTGGAAGTTGTCCTTCATTGCCACATAATCATCGGCCAATAAAATATAGGTTTTGGCTACCCAGTAATCATAGTTAGGCAGTTCCTTAACCAAATCAAAACATGTTTTTTGTGATGCCTTATATTTACCTTTCAGGTACTCAATATTGGCGATATTGTATTTAGCCTCGGCAGCGGCAACAGTTTTTGTATTGACAACCGTATAGTCAAATGCTTTTACTGCCGATGTGGTATCGCCCTTTTGCAAATAAGCCATGCCCGAATATAAGCCTGTTTTAAACTTGTCTTCCTGCGATGATTTTTCATAATCGTTCACCAGTTTCGCATATTTGAGTGCGTCATCAGGCATTTGCATTTGCGAGTAGCACAACAAAAGGTTATTGATGGCGAAAGAATAGTCGGCCTTATATTCTGAATTGGTTTCCAGCTTTTTCAGGAATACAATGGCCTCATTATATTTTTTCTGGGCGATATAAAGGTTAGCCATACTGATCAGTGATTTTTCAGTATAGGTGCTTGTCCAGTCGTTCAATATCACATTGTAATCAGCCACCGCTTCATTGGGCTTACCCAGGTTAACCATACTTTGCGCACGGATAAACCTCGATTGTTTATCATAAATAGGCTTGGTAGGGAACTTGTCAAAATAAGCATTTACCGCCTGAACGGTGCCGTTCCAATCGCCTTTGAGGTAAAGGTTATTGGCAGCGGTGTACATAATGCTTTCCTGCTCGGATGCCGTGTAATTACCGATAGGGGTGGTAGCGGCATAAGTAATAAAGGTTTGCGCGTCGCCTTTATCAGTATATATTTTTTCAATTTGCTTGAGCGCCTGTTTGGCTTCGTCAGTTGATGAATAATCCTGTATCACCCGTTTGAAGGATTCAATGGCCAGGTCATCATTACCGCTGTTATAATCTATCAGTCCTATAGTGATCAAAGCGCGTGGTATGTAGCTGCTGCGCGGATATTTCTCGATCATGGCCTGCAGATCAGTTTTCGCGGTAGCGCCATCGTTTTTAAGGAAATAGGTGTAGGCTATCTCAAAAGAGGCGTCATCTGCATAGTCTGAATTAGGAAACTGGTTCAGTACATCGGTAAGGGTGCTGATCTTCGCATCAGGGTTACCCTGTAGCCCCTGTATCATCCCCCGCTGGAACAAGGCATAATCTTCGCCTTTGATATGCTTCGCGATTATTTTATCATAATTTTCACGCGCTTTGCTATAGCTTTTCAGCACAAAATAACTATCGCCCAGGCGGGTAATGGCATCGTTTACGGTGTTTCTATCTTTTTCATCACCATTTAAGAATTTCTCAAAGTAAGTTGCCGCAGTTTTATACTGCTCACCGCCAAAAGCAGCGTAGGCCAGGGCGTAATTGGCGTAATTGTAAACCTGGGTTTCGCTGGCCACGTCCATATCTAAAAACCGCTGGAAGTTCTCCACCGATTCGCCGTATTTGCGCACCTCATACATAGCCTCAGCCATCCAGTAAACCGTTAAGGCCTGGGTTTTGGCATCAACCGGGTATTTTAATGAACGCAGGAAAATACCGATGGCATTCTCAAAAGCACGTTCGTTATAAAACTCCAATCCACGGTAATAAGTAACTTTTTGATAAGCCGCTTTGGCGCTTGCCGATTTATTGGGGATAGGCTCCAGGATATCAACAGCCTCTTTATAATTGCGCGAGTTAAGCAATTCCTCGCCCAATAAGGTTTTCATTTCATCAGTACGAACAGAGCCTGGATAATTTTTCAGGTACAGGCGTGTGGCATCCAGTGCCTGGGTGTTAAAATCGAGCTCGTAGGATAGCTTGGCATATTCATACAAAGCATCTTCCTGTAATTGCGGATCAAAAGACATTCTTGATGCCACCTGGTAAGCATTACGTGCACTTTGCTTGTTATGCATTTTCAGGAAAACATTACCCAGCGTATAATTACCATTCTGGCTGTAGATATCATTCTGGTCAACCAGTTTTTCCAACTCGCTGGCGGCCTTGGCATAGTTACCCACTTTGTACCAGGCATAACCCATTTGGTAGCTGTCCTGTGTGTTTTGCGTTTTGCCTTTATCCTCGTCCTCAAATTGGCTGTAATATTTAACCGAATTATCGTAATCGGCTTTTGCAAAGTAGGATGCGCCTACAATGCGCAGCATTTCTGTTTCGTGCTGCTGGTGCGTGGTCTTTAAAATAGGTACCGCATAGCTGATCACATCATTATAGCGTCTATCCAAAAAATAAACCGCTGTGATGTAATAAGGATAACTGTTCTCATATTTTTTTGAGTTCTTCAGCTTCTCGAAATTGACAAGCGCTAAATGATAATCCTTATTCAGATAAGCGATATAGGCGAAGTAATAGATAGCATCTTCCTGGAACGGCGACCGTACATTTTTTACCTCGCTGAATAATAACTGTGCGTTTTTGTAATCGTTGATAGCGAAATATGAATAACCCTTGCGGAATTTGTATTCAGTAACTTCGTTCCCGCTTAGTTCGCTGGCGTTTACTTTATTGAACCATACTAAGGCTTCAGTATATTTCTCCTGTTTAAAATACGACCTCCCGATCTGGAAATAGGCCAGCTTGGTTAACGGGTTTTCGGGATGATCCTTTATGAACTTAAGAAAAAGCTTGATAGCGTCATCATTCCCCAATTCAAGCGCGCATAGCGCCTCGTAATATTGTGAATTTTCTATTTTTAATGACAAGCCCGACTCAAATTTGGGTTGTGTGCTTGTTTCGAGGCGCGAATCCTGCACCATACGGAATTGCCCGGCAGCTGCAACATACCTGCCCCTGTTGAGCAGATCGGTGGCGGTGGCGTAAAGGTGGGATATCCTTGAAGTGTCTTGCTGTGCGCTGGCGGATAAAGTAAAAAACAGGGGAACAAATAGGGCGATGTATTTGAATTTATTCATAAGCGCGAGATAACTGGTTGCGAAAGTAGCGATAACCCAAAAACGCAATCCACATAAGTAGTCCACAAATGTGAATAACCTTGCAAATTTAACGATTGTATTTCCGGCATGTTATGGGTGTTGAAAACTTTATGATGTTAACATATACCGAAGTATAACATCAGAGTTTCCGGTTTGTTGGCGGTAACACCAGCAAAGGCAGCAATTGTTAAAAACTTGATCGTGATTTTGAATATCGGTATAAACAATACGCTAAGTTAGCTAAAAAAATTAGTAATTGCAAATTGTATTTAAAACTTTATCACTCCTGTGCTGTACAATATTTCGCCCATAATAAAAGCTACAATAAGCCCAAGTATAACAAAGGAAATTTTATGACCGAAATTAAAGGTATAACCCAATCCATTACGCTTCGCAACCATTAGAGCAGGATCTTTAGGGTTATAATAAAATATGCCCCATTTCCATAGGTCGTAATTTTCTTTGTCAAATTCATTCATGTGATAAAGGTAGTGTTATTTTCTTCGCCCTTTTTGTATTGGGACATGAGCAAAGGTATGGGCGGATTAAACTTACGAAGTTTTAGAAACTTCGTAAGTTTTCTTGTGCGGCCTACGGAAAAGTAAGTATTATTAATTGAAGGTAAAACCAAATTGCACATTCATTCCTAAAGATGGCACTTCGCTGTTGCCAAACCTGGCAGGGAGCGATAGGGCCACGAAATAATTTACATATTTTGAACGTGCATATACCTGGTTAAATACAGGTGTAAAGCCATAACGGCCTGAGGTTTCAAAAGCCAAACGTGTAATAATAGTAAACCCGTGATCAAAACGGAACATGGTACCCGGATCAAACAATACGTTACTCACCTTACTGGTTCCATTAGCGCCGCCTGTTGATTTTATAGTCGGCGTAAACTCATAGCTAAAACCAAATCTGTCGCTATACAAAACGTTAACCCCAACCGGGAAACCAATACTTGTGGTACCGTTGAAATTAAAGGTTGTCGCGTTTTTATTAAACGTAACTACCGGTATAATAAAACTTAGATATCCAATCGTTTTTGGATAAGTTGTTTTGGCGGCAACCTGTTGGATGAGGGGCGCCATTGCTTTTGTTGTGTCAACTGTGGCAGATTGTGCATGCAAATTTCGCGGGGTTAATAAGCAGGCAATAACGATCACAATTAAAACGCTTTGCAGCGTACGGTTGTTTGTAATACTTTTTTTACTTGAGAATAATTTTTTTACCATGATTTTTTTGTGAGTTTTTTAAATGTTTATGCTTTAGTCGTGAGCGATTAATAATCCTTACAGCTGTTTTCAACTAATTGATAGTTGGCGTTACTTGCTCCCGTATTAACCCTTACTATCGGCAGGTAATTCTACTCAAAACCACCCGTGGTTTTACACAGCTCAGATCAGGCAAAACTACTGGGTACTTCGCGTAAATGCACTGATTGCACTCCCAGGGCTATTTTTCAATTTTGTGATGTGGAAGGCGAGACGTTGATCAGTGCTTTACAGCCCGGCAAATGTCCGCTTCCAATACATTAATTATTAAAAACATTTTAAACAATTAAAATTCAATCATTATGAAAAAGATGCATTACTACTTATTTGCTTTTGCTGTTGCAGCTATCACATTTACCTCATGTGGTAAAAATGGTGCAGTTGGCCCCGCCGGCCCTGTAGGTGCAACCGGCCCAGTCGGCCCAACCGGCCCCGCAGGAGCAAATGGCGCAACAGGCCCTGTAGGAGCAACAGGTACTGCCAATGTTATTTATTCTAACTGGTACACGCCGTCAACTTACACTAAAGACACCGTTTTCAATTCCTATCATTTTCACGCTAACATAGCCGCGTCCAAAATAACCCAGGCTATCCTTGACAATGGAACGGTGCTGGTTTATGGAAAATTGAATGGTTATGTTACTTCTGTATGGCCTACAAACCAGGTGAGCCAGTTGCCAATTGAGATTACGTACATGAATGGTACTACGCCGAATATCGATTCATGGTCGGCGTTGGTTACGCTTGGCAATGTCAGGATCGACCTGGTAAGCAGTACAAATGCATACGGCGGCATATCCAATGCCCACCAGTTCAGGTATATCATTATACCCGGTGGAGTTCAAACTTTATCGACTATCAACGTTAGAAATTACAACGAGGTAAAACAGGCCCTGCATCTGCGCGATTAATCGAGCACTATTACCTGGAAATAAAAAAGCCACCCGGTTACCGGATGGCTTTTTTTATTATAGTTTAATATGCTATCCTAATAAAACAGCTTTCACAATATCCAATGTTTTGAATGCTTCTGCCGAGCCTGGCGCTTCGCAATAAACCCTCAATACCGGTTCAGTACCTGATGGACGTATCATCACCCAGCTCTCATCCTCGAAAAAGAATTTATAGCCATCCATATCCTCGGTCCTTGCTACTTTCAGATTACCAAAACCGGCATACCCTTTTTTGCAATTGGTGATGATCTGTTGCTTTAACTCTTCGGTAACACGCAGGTCGTAACGTTCAACAGCGAATTTTCCAACGATGTCGTATATCTCCTGTACCAGATCGCTTAACGGGCGACCCGATTTGGCAATGAATTCCCAAACGATCAAACCGATCCAGATGCCATCGCGCTCAGGGATATGCCCTGCAACCGCGATACCGCCTGATTCCTCGCCACCCACCAAAAATGGATTGCCGGAGTTGACGATCAGATCGCAGATATATTTAAAGCCGATCTTGGTAACGATATTCGTCAACCCGTAAGCATCGCAAAGCTTCTGGATCTTGCTGGTGCAGCTAAATGTGGAATACACATCGCCGGTTTGCCCTTTTACCTTATACATATAATGGATCAGCA
>Ga0206812_1069_pt1 | contig 24467 bp, 23 predicted proteins | sample Alteio_BWOrgCont_54_FD_152912 | JGI IMG/M metagenome (GOLD analysis project Ga0206812, IMG submission 152912) | Enriched cells from forest soil in Barre Woods Harvard Forest LTER site, Petersham, Massachusetts, United States -... | ecosystem: Environmental > Terrestrial > Soil > Temperate forest >... | reverse complement strand
AACGCGGGGGAACCAATTGGGCAAAAGACGGCTATCAATATTATAAGCCCACGCAGGACGGCATCGAAGAACTGGACACACGCGATGCTGCCAAAAAAACCGTCATCCTTACCAAAGAAATGCTTACGCCGCCGGGCAAATCGCCTTTGAGTGTAAGAGGGTTCTCGTTTTCTGACGATGGCACTAAGGCGCTGATATTTACCAATACCAAAAAGGTTTGGCGCTACAATACCCGCGGCGATTACTGGGTTTATGATATGACTGCCAAAACCCTAAAGCAATTGGGTATGGGCAAGCCTGCATCCTCATTAATGTTTGCTAAGATATCTCCTAACGGAAGTAAAGCAGCCTACGTAAGCGGGCATAATATTTATGTGGAAGACCTGGCAACAGGCGACATTAAGCCTTTAACTACAGATGGCAGCACCAAACTGATCAATGGAACTTTTGACTGGGCTTATGAAGAAGAGTTTGACTGCCGCGATGGCTTCCGCTGGTCGCCTGATAGCAAGCTGATCGCTTACTGGCAAATAGACGCCCGTAAAATAAAAAATTACCTGATGCTGAACACAACCGATTCTATTTATCCATTCAACGTGCCGGTTGAATACCCTGTTGCGGGCGAAGATCCAAGTTCGGCCAAAGTGGGCGTTGTAGATATCAGCAGCGCAAAAACTACCTGGATAAATGTACCGGGCGATAATGTACAGCACTATATTCCGCGCATGGAATGGACCACCAACTCAAACGAGATTATTTTAGAACAACTGAACCGCGCGCAAAACGAAAGTAGGATATTTGTAGGTAACGTATCAAACAGGACAGCCCATTTAATACGCCAGGAAGATGATAAAGCCTGGATAGATGGAAAATCACGCTGGAACGAAGGCAACCCCGTTGGGTGGGATTGGCTGAAAGATGGCAAATCATTTGTATGGGTGAGCGAAAAAGACGGATGGCGCCATATTTACAGGGTTACTACCGAAGGAAAAGAAACACTGATCACCAAAGGTAATTATGATATCATCAAACTTAATTGTATTGATGAGACAGGCGGATATCTTTATTTTACAGCATCGCCTGATAACGCTACGCAGAAATATCTTTTCCGTGTTAAATTGAATGGCTCAAGCAAAAAACCTGAGCGACTGACCCCGGCCGATCTGCCCGGAACACACAATTATGAGATATCGCCAAACGGTAAAATAGCCCTGCATAGTTTTTCAAACAGCTATACCCCAGCCGAACGCGAGGTGATCACCCTGCCTGTTTACAAACATTTAAGCGGCGATACACTGGCTGTAAAGCAAGATGCTAAAAACAAACCTGAGTTTTTCAAGGTAAAAACCATTGATGGCATCGAGATGGACGGCTGGATGGTAAAACCAACCCATTTCGATTCCACTAAAAAATACCCGGTTGTATTTACAGTTTACACCGAACCTGCTGGGCAAACAGTGGTTGATGCTTATGGCGTAGGCCGCAATGGCTTATATGTAGGCAGCATGAGCGATGACGGGTATATCTATATGTCTGTTGAGGGGCGTGGCGCACCTGCCCCAAAAGGGGTGGAATGGCGCAAATGCATCTATAAAAACATCGGCATCATTAATATCCGCGACCAGGCTATGGCTGCAAAAGAAATATTGAAATGGCCCTTTGTAGATTCAAGCCGCGTAGCAGTACATGGCTGGAGCGGCGGCGGTTCAACAACCCTCAACCTGATGTTCCAATATCCTGATATTTATAAAACGGGTATAGCCGTAGCAGCAGTGGGCTGGCAGTTATCTTACGATAATATTTACCAGGAGCGCTATATGGGTGTACCTATAGATGATGCAGGCAGGGCCCCTTTTATAAAAGGCTCGCCGGTAACTTATGCCAAAAATTTACGGGGTAATTTATTATATATCCACGGTACGGGTGATGATAATGTGCATTACCGCAATGCCGAGTTATTGATCAACGAACTGATCAAATACAACAGGCAGTTTCAGCTAATGTCGTACCCTAACCGCACCCATGCGATATCAGAAGGCGAAGGCACTACAGAGCATTTACGTACTTTGTTTACAAAGTATTTGAAGGAGCATTGCCCGCCGGGAGGAAGATAGACCCGGGAATGTTAGATAGTAGAAAGCCCCTGATCAATAGACCAGGGGCTTTTTACTTGTTTTCCAGTGCAAACCGCACACTAAAAACTGCCAACTGTACTAAAAAGCCGTATCGCCCCCGCCATTATTACGGAAGGTGTCGGGCGTTTCGGCTGCACCGCCGGAAGAACTTTTCGGGCTCTCCGGCTCAAAATCAGTTTTGCGGCCAAGTATGGTAAAATTCTCGGCGATGATCTCGGTGGTGTATTTTTTTATACCTTCTTTATCTTCGAAAGAACGGGTCCTTAATTTCCCTTCGATATAAACCAGTTTACCTTTTTGTAGAAATTTAACAGCCACATCAGCCAGGCCCCTCCACATTACAATATTGTGCCATTCGGTCTGTTCAACCTTTTGGCCATCACGATTAAAGGTTTCCGAAGTTGCCAGCGGGAAACTTGTTACCGACACCCCGCCCTCCAGATAGCGCGCTTCAGGATCTTTACCTAAATGGCCAATGAGTATTACTTTATTTATTCCAGACATAGATTAAATTACAAGAATTATTTTACAAAGAAAAAAAATTGTTTATAAAGATAGAAATTATTTTTGGTAATGCTAATTTCTTCAATTTTTTTAATTCTGTGTAAAACCATTCTTGTTCTAATTTAATTGGCTTATTAGCTATCTGGATAAACTGAGTGTGTAAATGCTGATGGGTAAGTACGTGTTTTTTGATAGGGAAAGTTTTTATTATCTGCACATTTTCTCCAAAATAAGCTACTACCTGTGGCAGTTCTGCTACTTGTTGTGATGATAGATAAGTCGGCGTTTCTATCAAAGGCAGGTCATACATGTTTGCCCAGATGTCTTTTTCGTTTCTTTTATTCATCAAAACGGTACCGCCGTCCGTGATCAGTAAATAGTTGAAAAAGCGCTCGCGTATTTTTACTTTCTTTAATTTTTGAGGCAAAACCGATATGGCATTATTAGCATAGGCAAAGCACCCGGCCCTTACAGGGCATATTTCACAGTCGGGGTTTTTAGGTTTGCATAGCATGGCCCCAAACTCCATCATCGCCTGGTTATGCAAGCCGGGGTGCTGTTGATTGAGCAGGTCATTAGCGATATCCTGGAATATCTTTTTACCTTTTGTACTATTAATAGGCTCGCTGATGCCAAAATAGCGCGCCAGCACCCGGTAAACATTCCCGTCAACCACGGCCCTTGCTTCATTAGCCGCGAATGAGGAGATTGCCGCCGCCGTATAGTCGCCAATACCTTTCAACTGGGTAAGCTCCCGGTAATCCTCCGGGAATTTACCATCAAACTGTTCCATCACCTGGCGCGCGGTTTTAAGCATATTGCGGCCTCGTGAGTAGTAACCAAGGCCCTGCCACAAATTCAATATATCGCCCTCATCAGCTGCCGCAAACGATTCTACATCAGGATACTTTTCAAGGAAACGATAAAAATAAGGCAGGCCCTGCTCAACACGTGTCTGCTGCAAAATAATTTCAGAAAGCCATATCACATAAGCATCAGTACTGTTGCGCCAGGGCAGCTCCCGCTTGTTTTCCAGGTACCATTTAATTAATTCGTCAGAAAAATTCATCTGCTCCAAATGTAATGCGAAGGGCCCTCAATCGTAGTAATTTTGTAACGTTTATATGTGATTTATAGGTCAAATAAAAAAAAACCGACAATTATTTCAATCTTTGGTTATAAACCAATACTTTTGCAACCCCAAAACAGTTAAGTATTTACACATTTTAATAAAGGAAAATCTGATATGACTAAGGCAGAAATTATAGCTGAGATCTCATCTAAAACAGGCATTGAGAAAGTTGACGTTCAAGAAACAGTGGAAGCATTTTTCAAAGTTGTTAAAACTTCAATGGTTGGAGGCGAAAACGTTTACGTTAGAGGCTTTGGAAGTTTTGTTGTTAAAAAACGCGCGAAAAAAACAGCACGTAACATTTCAAAAAATACGGCTATAATTATTCCGGAGCACTTTGTTCCGAGCTTTAAACCAGCTAAAACTTTTGTTGAAAAAGTTAGGTCTGGCAACAAAGCTGCTAAATCAGCAAATTAATTTATCACATGCGCCTGAAACAAATAATCGTTATAGCACTAGTTACAGCTATTACTGTTTATTTGTGTTTACAACATCCTGTAGGATTGGTGAAGCCAAAGGTGATCAAAGCTACATCAGGCGTTGTTTCGGGTTCGCGCCCGGCAGCGGTTAATGTAACAGTTGATATGGTTTCTACCCCGGCAAAATCGGCGATAGGAACGGCCCTTGCGGCAAGGATCAACGACCTGGAAGGGCAATTGAAAAGCGCATCTGATGCTGATAAGCTGAATTTGCAAAAGCAGCTGGCAAAACAGTGGGACGATGATAATCAACCTGCTCCTGCGGCATTTTACTACCAGGCAGTAGCCCGGAAAGAGAATGCGTTTGAGGATTGGATAAATACAGGCACTCATTTTAATGATGCCTACAAATCCATACAGGACACTGCCCAGCAGCCTGCTTTTGTAGCCAACGCGATTGACGCGTTTAAAAACGCTGTTAAGCTAAAACCCGAAAACCTGGATGCAAAAACGGGCCTGGGTATAGCTTATGTTAACCAAACAAGTTCAGGCATTGCCGATCCGGAAGGTGGCTCGCCGATGCAGGGTATTATGTTGCTGCTTAATGTAGTAAAGCAAGACCCGAACAATAGAAATGCTAATTTAAACCTTGGCATATTCGCCATGAAATCTGGACAGTTTGATAAAGCTGTTGCCAGGTTTAAAACAGTGATAGCCCAAAAGGCTGAAGTTGAGCCTTATTTTTATCTGGCCGAAAGCTACAAGCAGTTGGGAATGAAAAAAGAAGCTATTGATGCTTACCAAAAATGTAAGGAAATGATCCCCGACCCTATTATCAGTCAAAAGATCGATCAGTACATCAAGGATTTAAAAAATTAAAATTCACATTTAAAAATTATTACTATGCCGAGCGGTAAAAAACGTAAGAGACACAAAATGGCTACCCACAAACGTAAAAAACGTTTAAGAAAGAACAGACATAAGAAAAAATAGGTTCCCCTGCCTGTTTATTTGCTGCATTATAGCAGCGAAAATGTTTGTTATTGTTTTATCTCTTACTAATATGCGGTTGATTTAAAACCGCTTTAAGAAATGGAGTAGCAGTTGATAAAAGAATTAATTATCGATTCGACCCCGAACGGGGCTACCATTGCGCTATTACAGGATAAACAACTTGTAGAACTTCATAAGGAGCAGGTCACCAACAATTATACCGTTGGTGACATATACCTCGGCAGGATCAAAAAGATCATGCCGGGTTTAAACGCTGCCTTTGTGGATGTAGGCTACGAGAAGGATGCTTTTTTGCATTATCTTGACCTTGGCCCACAGGTACAAAGTCTGTTGAAGCTAACCAAGCAGGTACGCAGCGGCGGATATCAGTCGAAACTATTAGATAATTTTAAGCTGGACAGTGATATTAATAAATCCGGTAAAATATCGGAAGTATTAACCAAAAACCAGCTGATACCGGTACAGATAGCCAAGGAGCCTATTTCAACAAAAGGTCCCCGCTTAAGTTCCGACCTGTCAATAGCTGGCCGGTATGTGGTATTGGTGCCGTTCTCTGAAGCCATCTCTATCTCCAAAAAGATAAAGAGCAATACGGAACGTAACCGCCTGCGCAAAATTGTTGAAAGCATTAAGCCTAAACATTTTGGTGTGATCATTCGCACTGTTTCAGAAGGCAAGGGCGTAAGCGAAATGCAATCGGACCTGCTCGATCTGATCTCGAAATGGGAGACGTTCATCACCCGTTTACCTTCGATCGAGCCCGCTAAAAAAGCATTGGGCGAAATTGACCGTACATCAACGCTTTTGCGCGATATACTCAATCCTGATTTTCAGCATATCTACGTAAATGACAATGCCATTTATGAGGAGATACGTACTTATGTACATCAAATATCTCCCGACCTGGAGAACATCGTGCGCTTGCATAAAGCCAAAGAGCCTATTTTTGAGCATTACGGCATAGACAAGCAGATCAAAGGCGCATTTGGTAAAACAGTGAACCTTGCGGGTGGCGCTTACCTCGTTATCGAGCATACGGAGGCCCTGCACGTAATTGACGTGAACAGCGGTAACCGCACAGCCAGTAAGGAAAACCAGGAGGAAAATGCCTTCCAGGTAAATAAAGAAGCTGCTAAAGAAATAGCCCGCCAGTTGCGCCTGCGCGATATGGGTGGTATTGTGGTGATCGATTTTATCGACATGCACAAGCCTAATAATCGTAAAGACCTTTTTGATTATTTAAGGGCCGAAATGGCGCACGACAGGGCAAAGCATACCATTTTGCCGCCAAGTAAGTTCGGTCTGGTCCAAATTACCCGCCAGCGGGTAAGGCCCGAAATGAATATCGTAACCAGCGAGGTTTGCCCTGCATGTAATGGTACAGGCACTATACGCCCTACTATCCTGCTGCTGGATGATATTGAGAACAACTTCAATTATATCCTGGTTGAGCAAAACGAAAAGAGCATAACACTTACCGTACACCCTTATATTGAAGCCTATATCAGACAGGGTTGGATTACCCGCCAGATGAAATGGTATTTCAAATACGGCCAATGGATCAAGGTGAAAAGCAACCCCGCTTACCAGATCACCGAATTTCATTTCTTCTCATCTAAGGATGAGGAAATCAAACTTTAATGTGCTAATGTGCGGATAACAGATGTGCAGATGTTTTGATAAGCATCTGCACATTTTTGTTTTGTACTCATAGGCTGATATAAAATAAGACCGTCATGGCGAGGAACGAAGCCATCTCTGAACTATGCAGATGATGAACCTGTATTTCTTTCAATAACTATATTGTAGGAATTATTAAAGAAGAATGTATCTACTGTCTCATTAACAAGTCTCGTACACTTGATTTGCTTGTGTAGCGATGGCTTCGTTCCTCGCCATGACGCCCGTCAAGAATTACTAATTTATTTAGTAATAATATATCCGATTTGAAATAAAATCTGCACATTTGCAATCAGCATATTTGCACATCCAACCATGGCCAAAACTAAAGTCGCTTATTTCTGTCAGAGTTGCGGGTATGAATCGCCCAAATGGCTTGGTAAATGCCCATCGTGCCAGCAGTGGAATACTTTTGTGGAGGAAATTATAGAGAAGGTGAACATATCCATCCCCGACTGGAAAGCAAACTCCACCAGCACACAACGCGCGAACAAGCCGGTACAGGTTTCAGAGATCACTTTTGATGAGGAACAACGGATGCTTACGCCCGATAAGGAGTTTAACCGGGTACTGGGCGGTGGCATTGTAGCAGGATCATTAGTGCTCATCGGCGGTGAGCCGGGTATTGGCAAATCAACCCTGATGTTGCAACTGGCGTTGAATATGCCAAAACTCAAAGTGCTCTATGTTTCGGGCGAAGAAAGTGAGCGGCAGATTAAGATGAGAGCGGAGCGATTGGATCAGTCAGCAGTTGGCAGTAGGCAGTTGGCAGTAGGAATTTCTAAATCCGAAATCGAACATTCTAAATCCGAAATCGGAAAGGGCTGTTTCATCCTGACAGAAACATCCACTCAAAACATATTTAAACAAATAGAGCAACTACAGCCTGATTTGGTAGTGATCGACTCGATACAGACGCTTTATTCGGCGCATATTGAATCAACGCCGGGGAGTGTTTCGCAGGTGCGGGAATGTACAGCTGAACTGCTGCGTTTCGCCAAAGAATCGGGGACGCCGGTATTTCTGATCGGCCATATCACCAAAGATGGGATGATAGCAGGCCCTAAGATACTGGAGCACATGGTTGACACCGTTTTGCAGTTTGAGGGCGACAGGCATCATGTTTACCGCATTTTACGGGCTGTTAAAAACCGTTTCGGTTCCGCATCTGAATTAGGTATCTATGAAATGCTGGGCGAAGGCTTGCGCGAGGTATCTAACCCATCCGAGATATTGCTTTCACAGCGCGATGAACCCTTAAGCGGCATCACCATTTCAGCTACGCTGGAAGGTATGCGGCCCATGCTGATAGAAACGCAAGCACTGGTAAGCACATCCGCTTATGGCACGCCTCAGCGTACCGCTACGGGCTTTGATACCCGCCGTATGAGCATGCTGTTGGCCGTGTTGGAAAAACGCTGCGGATTTAAACTCGGAGCAAAGGATGTTTTCCTAAATATCACAGGCGGCATCCGGGTGGAAGACCCGGCTATTGACCTGGGACTTGCGGCAGCGATCATATCATCGCATGAGGATATCCCTATCCCTTTTAAAACATGCTTCGCGGGCGAGATAGGCTTGTCGGGCGAGATCAGGGCAGTAAACCGTATTGAGCAGCGCATCGCGGAAGCCCATAAGCTTGGATTTGAACAGATATTCATTTCCAAATACAATCTGCCAAAAGCGGGTGATAAAAAACGGCTGGACCTGTCCCGTTACGCTATTGAGGTTAGAACCGTGGGAAATATAGAAGAAGTGTTCGGGTTGCTGTTTGGGTAACAGACAGACTTACGAAGTTTTAAAACGGCGAAGCCATCAACGAGGCCATTAAAAAACAAAACACTACGAGTTAAACTTCGTAAGTCTACTCCAACAAGGTTTTCCGGCTTATTGACCAACATCCATTACTACCACTTTACGTATGCTATTATTGTTGTAATCAGCCACATAAATATTTTCTGAGGCATCAACAGCTATACCTTGTGGTGTATTGAATTGAGCGGCTGTACCAGTGCCATCCGCAAAACCCGCAACATTTGAAGCACCTGCCAGTACATAAAGCACCTTTGCAGAAGTCAACTCCATAATACGCCCTGACTCGTCGGTTATAAATAAATTGCCTGAATGATCAATACATATACCTGCAGGGTAACCAAGCACTGCTGATTGAACAGTGCCACCCGCAACAGTAGTAATAACCCCTGCAGGAGTGATCATCCTGATCGCGTTATTCCCAAGATCAGCTACATAAAGGTTTCCTGTGGCATCAATAACGATTCCGCTTGGTTTATTGAATGCACCATATACACCCGTTGCAGTGTTAACCGTCGCATTAATATAACCTGCTGTTAAATTACCTGCTACATAGCTAACCACACCCACTGATGTAACTTTACGGATAAGGTTATTATTATGATCGGCTACATATAAATTACCTGAAGCATCAACGGCAACTCCCGAAGGGCCGCTAAACTCGGCAACATTACCTGCGCCGTTAACATAGCCTGCAGTTCCGTTGCCCGCCAATGTGCTAACTACGCCCGCAGGGGTGATCTTACGGATAAGATTGTTACCATAATCAGCAACAAAAACATTGCCCTGCGCATCCACTGTCAAACCTTGCGGTGCATAAAACTGGGCTGTGGCTGCCGGGCCGTCATTATACCCTGCTATTCCAGTACCTGCAATGGTGGTAACTACTCCACCCGGCGTGATCTTCCTGATCGCGTTATTAAAGGCATCGGATACATAAACATTTCCCTGTGCATCAACAGCAACTCCCTGTGGACTACTAAATTGAGCCCCTGCGCCTGTTCCATCTAAATAACCGGAAGTAGTGCTGCCCGCAAAAGTGGTTACCGCACCGGTAACCGTTACTATAGTACTGCTTGTAGTAAATTTCACCACACTACCGTAACTTGTGCCATAAGCATTGGTAGCGTAGGCCCTTAAGTAATAAGTGGTATTGGCTGTTAAGCCGCTTAAGTTACTGATAAAAGTATAGCTGGTTGAAATAACCGGGTCGGTAGTTTTTGAGTTGTCGGTTGTGGGTGTTTGATTAGTTGAACTGTAGCAAACGCCATTGGCCGTTATAGCCGAAGTGCCTACATTAGTAACAGTACCTCCGCTTTGTGCCGAGGTTGTAGTTACATCCAGTATTACATCTGTTGTTGTTAATGATGGTGCGCTGTTGGGAGTGGCAGGTGTTTTTTTACAACCGGTTCCTAACAAAACAACAGAAAATGATATAATTAAGAGAGCAAATAGTAGGGGTGTTTTCATTTATTAATATTTATCGCAAAAGTAGTCTAAATTCGTTTAATGCCTAACCGATTTCAATAGTAGTTTAAAATTGTTACTTTATAAATTCATTTAACAAATATTAACAAACTACTTTCAATCAAAATCTTGATATTGAATCATCGCAGTTCATTATAACCGCAGTGAATAACAATACGGTGAAATCGACCTGTTTATTACTTTCCATACCATTTTCATTGCAAATATTTTCAAAAAAACATATCGCTGCTCTACACGGAAGAGTAAAAGGCGAAAGGTCCGCCAACATTTAAATAAAAAAAGGCGAAAAGTAATTATACCTTTCGCCTTTGTCCTTTCAGCCTTTAGCCTATTTGCTTAAGTACATTGATTTTTCCTTATACAAATGCCTGAAGTACGGATCTTCCAGGTTTGGTATAAAACGGATGGCCTCGCCGGTTGATTTCATCTCGGGGCCGAGCTCTTTGTTTACTTCAGGAAATTTATCGAATGAGAATACGGGTTCTTTTATGGCATAGCCCTCGAGCTTGCGTACAATTTTAAAGTCTTTCAGTTTATTAACGCCCAGCATAATTTTTGCCGCGATGTTGATGTATGGCACATCATAAGCTTTCGCGATGAAAGGCACCGTACGTGATGCACGTGGATTAGCCTCTATCACATATACTTTTTCGTCTTTTATGGCAAACTGTATATTGCACAGGCCACGGACATTAAGCGCTTTGGCGATTTTAATCGTATGTTCTTCCATCTGGCGGATCACATTGGCCGACAGGTTAAACGGCGGCAATACCGCGCTTGAATCGCCTGAGTGGATGCCTGCAGGTTCAATATGTTCCATCAAACCGATGATATGCACATCGTCGCCATCACTGATAGAGTCTGACTCCGCTTCTTCCGCACGATCAAGGAAGTGATCTATTAATACCCGGTTGCCGGGTAAGTTCTTCAACAGGCTAACTACTGCTTTTTCCAGGTCCTCATCGTTGATCACAATACTCATGCCCTGGCCACCCAATACATAACTTGGACGCACCAAAACAGGATATCCTACTACATGGGCCACCTCGATCGCTTCCTCCGCGTTTTCGGCTACACCATATCTTGGATAGGGGATATCAAGCTCTTTCAGCAGGTCAGAAAAACGCCCGCGGTCTTCAGCGATATCCATATTATCGTAAGATGTACCGATTATTTTGATACCATGCTCATGCAGCTTCTCGGCCATTTTCAAGGCAGTCTGGCCACCCAATTGAACGATGACACCTTCAGGTTTTTCCAGTTCGATGATCTCGCGTACATGCTCCCAAAAAACAGGCTCGAAATATAATTTATCGGCCATGTTAAAATCGGTCGATACCGTTTCGGGGTTGCAATTGATCATGATGGCTTCGTAACCCGATTCTTTTGCAGCAAGCAAACCATGCACGCAGCTATAATCAAACTCAATGCCCTGTCCTATACGGTTTGGTCCTGAGCCCAACACAATGATCTTCTTTTTATCAGATGATTTTGATTCATTCTCACCCTCGTAGGTCGAATAGTAATAAGGGGTTTTAGCGGGGAACTCTGCCGCGCAGGTATCCACCATCTTATATACGCGTTGTATGCCCAATGCTTTGCGGCGCTGGTAAACATCTTCTTCGGTAACGTTGGTTAATACATGGGCTATCTGCACATCCGAGAACCCCTTTTGTTTCAGAGTGAAGAAAAACTCTTCGGGGATGTTGTTGAGCGAATAGCGGCGAAGCTCCAGTTCCAAATTAACAATTTCCTGTATCTGGTTCAAGAACCAGCGGTCAATCTTAGTTGCTTTTCTTACGGATTCTATCGGCACGCCCAAACTTAGCGCATCGTAAATATGGAACAACCTGTCCCAGCTTGGGTGCTCCAGGCTGTGCATAATATCCTCGAGGTTGCGGCTCTGGCGACCATCGGCACCTAAACCGGCGCGACCAATTTCCAAACTCTGGCAAGCCTTTTGCAAAGCCTCGATAAAGCTGCGGCCTATGGCCATTACTTCGCCTACAGATTTCATCTGTAAACCGAGCTCCTTATTGGCTCCTTTGAATTTATCAAAGTTCCAGCGGGGTATTTTTACGATCACGTAATCCAGTGTCGGTTCAAAATATGCCGATGTTGTTTTGGTGATCTGGTTTTCTATTTCATCCAGGTTATAACCTATGGCCAGCTTGGCAGCTATTTTAGCGATGGGGTAACCTGTAGCTTTTGATGCCAGAGCGGATGAGCGCGAAACGCGCGGGTTGATCTCGATGGCGATGATCGCTTCATCTGCAGGATTAACCGAGAACTGCACATTACATCCGCCGGCAAAGTTGCCGATGGCGCGCATCATTTTGATGGCCTGGTTACGCATTTCCTGGTAGCAGCGGTCGCTCAGCGTCATTGGCGGGGCCACGGTGATCGAGTCGCCTGTGTGGATGCCCATCGGATCAAAGTTCTCGATAGCGCAAATGATAATTACGTTATCATTATTATCCCGCAATAACTCCAGCTCATATTCTTTCCAGCCTAAAACAGCCTGCTCAACCAATACCTCGTGGGTTGGCGATGCCTGCAGCCCACGGCTTAATGCGGCGTCAAAATCTTCTTTCTTATGTACAAAGCCCGCTCCCTTGCCACCCAATGTATAGCTTGGGCGTATAACCAGCGGGAAACCAATGTCCTGAGCTGCTTCTTTACCTTCTAAGAATGAATTAGCAATTTTTGAGGTGGCCACTCCTACGCCAATATCCACCATTAACTGGCGGAAGGCTTCGCGGTTCTCTGTTTTTTCAATTGCAGCTATATCTACACCAACAATTTTTACACCGTACTTTTCCCATAAGCCTTGTTCATCCGCCTCAATACAAAGGTTAAGCGCTGTTTGGCCGCCCATAGTGGGCAATACGGCATCAATTTTTTGTTCCTTTAAAATGGTTTCGATGCTTTCGCAGGTAAGCGGCAGCAAGTACACATGATCGGCAATAACTTTATCCGTCATGATGGTAGCCGGGTTACTGTTAATGATCGATACAGAGATCCCCTCTTCCTTTAAAGAAAGGGACGCTTGCGAGCCTGCGTAGTCAAATTCACAAGCCTGACCAATAATGATGGGGCCTGAGCCAATAATTAAAACGGATTTGATGGAGGTGTCTTTGGGCATAGTTTTTTGAGTCTTGAGTCTTGGGCCCTGAGTCTTAAGCCTGATTTCCAAATAACTATGGACTATCGACTATCAACTATGGACTTAAACACTATGCGCTGAAAGCGAAAAATCCCGGCCTCAGCGTCGGGATGCAAAGATAGAAAAATAGAATTACCGGGGCTCAGGTTTTTTCAATTTTTATTAATAACGATTTACTAACATAACCACTACTATTTTTCGCTTATAAAAACAGAATATTTATATTTACAATGCAAGAAAACCGATTCCAAGCGATATGATAAAAAGATATTTTCCCCTGTTGGTTATTCTGTGCGCAACTATCAGTGGCTGCGCCATGTTCCAGTCTATTATTAAATCATCCTTTCCCTACACCACTACCCTAACTATACCGGCATCATCCAAAGTTGAAATAGTGTATTCAGCCATCAGTATGGCTAATAGTTTTGATCAAAATTTCAGCAAAACCGGCGATAATGGCGATAGGATAAGCCAGGTACGTGTTATTTCGGCCAGGTTAAGGTCGGTTGAGCCCTCTGATTATAATTTGGGCGATCTGGCCTCCGTAAAAATTTACCTTTCAAAAGCCGATGGCCAGGACGAGATACTGGTTGCCAGCCGCAGTGATATAGGCGCTAATCCGGGAAATGATATTGTATTGGATATCGATAACACCCAATTATTAGATAACCTGGTGCGCGAACCGGGCATAAAAGTACGCATGGCCTATAAATTACGCCATTCCTCAGCTACTGATGTAAGTTTACACGTAATACTGGGGCTTGCCGCTTATCCGGCAGATAAATAGCGGGCTTACTTTATTAGTTTATTGTCTGTATCAGGGAATATCAATATAGGCTGGTAATTGCGGGCCTCGTCAATTTCCATGTAGGCGTATGACATGATGATCACAATATCGCCCACCTGGGCAAGCCTGGCGGTAGCCCCGTTTAAGCAAATGGTACCAGTGCCGCGTTCGCCTCTTATTACATAAGTTTCAAACCTTGCACCATTATTGTTATTTACGATCTGCACCTTTTCGTTAGCAATAATATTAGCCGCATCCATCAGATCCTCATCTATGGTGATACTGCCAACGTAGTTTAATTCGGCTTGCGTTACCTTGGCACGATGAAGTTTGGATTTTAATACCTCAATGATCATGGCGCAAAGTTAGTAATATTAGATTCATAGTTAAGTCATACATAGTTCATATCGTCAGTGGGCAGTTTTTAGTTCGCAGTTTGCATTGTTAATCAGAAACCCATCTTAACTGCCAACTGATAACTGCCAACTGATAATCACATTATCGATCAGCCTTGTTTTACCCACTTTCGCGGCTACCAAAGCCACTATTTTCTTTGTGTGTGAATCGGCAGTATGCAAATTATCGCCATCGGTTATTTCAAAATATTCTAGTTCCACGCCCGGCTCGGCGCTGATCATTGCTTCACATTCGTTTTTTAACGAGGGAATCTGGTTACGGTCGAAATTTTGTTTTAGCCAATTAAGGGCTTTTGACAAGATCAGCGCGTGCTGCCGCTCCTCAGCAGATAAATGAATATTCCTCGAACTCATGGCCAGGCCATCTGCATCCCGAAGTATGGGGCACATCATGAGTTTAACCGGAAGATGCAGCAGTCCCACCATTTTTTGGATGATCAGAAATTGCTGGTAATCTTTTTGGCCAAAAAACGCGATATCTGGTTTAACGATATCGAATAGCTTATACACCACCTGTGTAACCCCCTGGTAATGTCCCGGCCTGAATTTTCCTTCCAGTAAGTGCTCCAGTTCGCCAATCTCCAAATGCCATTGCTCGTTACCGGCATACATCTCGCTTACATCCGGGTTAAAAAGCACATCGCAGTTAGCATGCTCCAATTTTTCAATGTCGGATGCTATTGGGCGGGGATATTTCTCCAGGTCTTTTGGGTCATTAAACTGGGTGGGGTTAACAAAGATGCTACATGCAACCACGTCCGTATTTTGCTGCGCCAGGGCTATCAATGATAAGTGCCCCTGGTGTAAAGCGCCCAGGGTAGGTACAAAACCAATAGTTTTGCCATCCTGCTTTAATTGTTCTAAATATCCCTGGAGGCTTTTCCGGGTAGTACAAATTTTCATTTTAGTGGTAATTGGTTTTGATGCACTTCCCGCTTCGGATAAAATTTACCGGGCGAAATTAGTTACCTTTTATTGAAAAATATAAAAGTATTTTTGAATCGATGAAGAAGTTTATCAGGGGATTTGGTTATGCCTTAAATGGCATCCGTCATGCTGCGGTTACCCAGCTTAATTTCAGGGTGCATGTAGTGGCAGCTATAGTGGCAGTAGGTGCGGGATATGCGCTGCATATTTCCGCTGTTGAATGGTTATGGATCATCCTCTGCATAGCTATGGTTTTAGCGGCTGAACTTTTTAACACCGCACTTGAATTTCTGACCGACCTCGTTTCGCCGGAGTACAATAAAAAAGCCGGTCTGGTAAAAGACATGGCTGCCGGGGCCGTGCTCATCACCGCTATCTGCGCCCTGGTGATCGGTTTGATCATATTCGTGCCCAAATTATTATTGCTTATCCATCATGCTGCATAAAACCCGGGGCATTGTTTTTAAAACCACTGATTATGGCGAAAGCAGCGTGATAGTGCAGGTTTTTACAGAGAAATTTGGTTTGCAATCCTATATCATCAATGCCGTAAAAAAACCAAAGGCCAAAATAAGCCGCAATATGCTGCAGCCCCTGCACCTGTTGGATATGGTGGTTTATCATAAAAACACCGGCCAGGTACAGCGTGTAGCTGAAGTGAAGAATTCGCCGGTTTTGCAAAGTATCCCTTACGATGTGATCAAAAGCAGCCTCGCTATTTTTTTGAATGAGGTTTTGTATAAAGCGGTAAGGCAGCAGTCGGCAGATGAAAATTTGTTTGGGTTTGTGTTTAACGCCATAGAATGGCTCGATCACCAGTCAGAAGGGTTGGCTAATTTTCATTTACTGTTCTTAGTCAGGCTCACACGTTACCTGGGTTTTCATCCTGCCTTGTTCCAGGCAGATTATTTCGATATGAAGAATGGCGTTTTCAGCAAATATAAACCGGAAGGTTTTTCTTACCTCTCACCACCGCATACTCAGAATTTTTACACCCTTTTACAATGCAGTTTTGAAAATATACAGCAATTGCGCTTCAGCAATGACGAACGCCGTTACCTGATACAAAAATTACTGGAGTACTACGCCCTGCATATCGAAAGCTTTGGCAATATACGTTCGCACGAGGTATTAGAAGAGGTGCTGGGCTGATTTCTTTGTCATGCTGAGGAACGAGGCATCTGCTGCCGAACCTGAGTACTATTCCAACCAACTTCAGCTCAAAAGCTATTTAAACAAAACTAAGACGGGTTATTTTTGTTAACCCACTATGAGCCACAACGTTTATTTACTGGCAAATGAGCCAGGCAACCCTTGCAGAGACGTTATCCACTCCCGGGATGCTTCTTTAAAGATCAGGATATTTTGCCTTGACAGGGAGATATTCCATCCCGCTGCAAATGAAATTCAATTGTATGGATATGCCAATAATGAGTTATTTGCCTTTGAAACCGTTGGTATTTCTTCCGAAGACGCCTTAGATATTGTAGAGGCCATACAATGGTATGCCAATTATATCAAATTCCCCGAGATGGAAATTTTACCCGAAGACCCACGGCTGGATAAAAATATCGCCATGTAATTTCCGCTTATCCACCTGCTTCACTACGCTATTCCTATTCTGCACAGCTACTGCTTTTTTCTCCGTTATTTTATTGATTTTTGCAGGCGAGCTATGAATGATCTGAAAGAGCAATTGCATAACCTGTGCGTCAACTATGTGAAAAACCGCATAGACACGGCAACGTTTGCCATTAAATCGGCCCAGCAGGCTGCCAACGATGAAACCAAAAGCAGCGCGGGCGACAAATACGAAACCGGCAGGGCCATGATGCAGCAGGAGATCAATAGTAACCAGGCCCAGCTTAATGAGGCCAATAAATTATTGGTCGCCTTAAATCATATCAACGGCAGCGCTATTTCTAAAACTGCTGACGCAGGCAGTTTAGTGATCACCAATAATGGTAAATTCTATATTGCTATCAGCGCAGGAACATTAATGGTTAACGGAGAAGCTTTTTTTTGCCGTTTCGCCGGCCTCACCTATCGGGATAAAATTGAAAGGGCAAAAAGCAGGAAGCGAGTTTGATCTGAACGGAAAGCTTTACAGGGTAGAGATGGTGAGTTAGAGCTTAGTATCTATTACACGAATCACTTTATCAATCAATTCCTGGATATCAAAAGGTTTTTTAACATAATCATTTGCGCTGCATTCAGTCACAATTACCTCAATATCATTTGCAGTGGACAGGATAATGACAGGAACATTTTTTAACTGTTCATACTGTTTAATTTGCAGGCATACACGATGACCAGGTTTATTATTGATAAACTCATCAACTAAAATTACATCCGCTTTAAAATACAGGATTTCTTCCAGGTTTTTTGGTTCAGGGACGCTATGTGTTTCAAAGCCTTCTTCTTCTAAAACTAAAGCAATGATATTTCTGATATCGTTGTCATTTTCGATGACCAAAATCTTTCTCTTCACGGGTTCTGCAACTTATCAATAAACAGGAATGCATCAAATGTAACAAACTTAAATTAGTGATAGGAATAAATAAAAGGGGACTTGCTCAAAAATGAATGCAACCGCTTGATTAACAGGAAGATGTTTACAAGACTCGAACCAGTCGGTCAGTCCCCACGGTTTCTCAGTTGCACTTATGACCTAACTAATAAATGCAGAATTCTCTGTAAGCTGGGGAATAAGGAATAAGCCTCAGCACAAAATATAACTACAGAAATGTTAAATAAATTAAATTTAGGATCGTATTTAATTAGGAAACCTTCTATTTTTTGCTGCGCGATTTTGATGTGTGAAAAAGCCCAAACACAGGTAAAACCCAAAACAAAGCCAGCAAGAATATCACTCGGGTAATGAATACCAAAAGTAACCCTGCTTATCCCAACGGTTAAGATGACCCACAAAATGCAGATAATCCCTAATTTTTTATTTTGAAAATAGATAATTGCGGATAGCGCGAAAAAAAATGTGGCCGTATCACTTGGAAATGAATAAAGCCGGTTACCCCAATCAGATTTATGCCATTGAAGTAAATTGCACATATTTAAAGCTTTATCAAATATCGGGCGCAGATGAGTGTGCAAATGGGATTGACAATAAAGAGAGATCACCAAACAGGTGCAAGTCCCCAAAAGGCCTAATACTATTTTACTTTTGATATTTGCAGACTGATTTGAAAGCGAAACATAAATTAAGCAGGCAAAAACAGGACCCCCGCGCAATAGTTCCATATTACCACACGCGTTCAACAGATTGAACCAAAATGCATTTCTGCAAGCGAGGTCATTAAAATAGTGTAATAATTGTGAATCTAAATTCATTTAAGTTTTTATCGTCGCAGCAGGGGTTTGTTTTTATACGACAGAAGGTTTATTAAAGGTTTAAATTTTTTTATTGCAAATTATACATTTTGCAATAAATAACAAAGCCCAACATTTCTGTCGGGCTTTGTGGGAGTTACTGGGTTGAGCCAACGCTTAAAAAACGAAAAGCATACACTGATTTAAACAGGCAAATACGACCTTTTTAAAAAATGTAAATTAATTTTGACTAATTGAACATACATCCTATATTTGCAGTCCCAAAAAGAGGGAGTTTAGCTCAGCTGGTTCAGAGCATCTGCCTTACAAGCAGAGGGTCACTGGTTCGAACCCAGTAACTCCCACCTAATAATCAGGCACTTACGGCATAAAAACCATAAGTGCTTTTTTATTTGCATATAATTTGCATACAAAAACCTCTTTAAATATTTGTTTCGGGCTGAAATCAAATAAACAAATCGGGAAAATTATATTTTCCCGATTCCAGTCACGTAAAAACAAATTGATATTCAATAGATTATACTAATTTGTGTTCTTTCAGGCACACAAGAACCTTATACCCAATAAGGCACATATTCAGTAAATTTAGATGAAGGATTATTAGGGTCTTTAGGTTTTATTCTGTTCATCTCAACAGAATCTTTAATAACCCTTGAAACTTGTGAGCGTTGTTTCTCATGCATTTTAAACCGTTCTCTTAAGCTGGTATTTGTCATACCACCTCTCGCATAATATTGTATAATGCTATGTTGATAGCTTGCTTCAATTCTCTCCGATACAGTCATTTCAGCAAAAGTCTTAGGAGAATACATTGTAACCCTAAAAGAATTTTCCAATTCCTCAAACTTAAGAGGTGGTAAGCCATATAACTCAATATGGGCTACTGCTTTTTCAAAACCGGACCCGCGCTCCTCACAAATATTAAATCTTCTGAATACTGATGCAAGTAATTCATTTCTTGATTCTGGAGTAGTTCGAATAAGGCGATCTATTTTTTTTGTAGGTAAAAGCTTACCAGGGTTAGAAATTTCAACCCTGTCAGTGAAAATTTCTATCATTGGGCCACTTCCTTTAACAGCAAAATCTTGATGTATTAAAGCGTTCGCTATTAATTCGCGCAAGGCAATTTCAGGGTAAATAGTGGTTTCCTCTCTAAGCGCCTTTTTAATTATTTCGCTACCCGGAAGCAAGGCATCTAACAATGCCATTAACTCCTCAAATGCGATAGCATAGCCCTTATTCATGGGATACTCCTTTTCAGTAACAAGTTTATTTTTCCCTTTATACTTAATTACTCTAATTGATTTCCTTGTCAATCCATCAAAATCATTTAAACTATGTGCAGCAGATAACGCCCCTAAATTTGTAATGTAGTAACCTGCACCATCAAAGTTTTCAATCATTCGTTCACTTTCCAAAAACCGCATTATTTCATCTGCGGATTGAGGGATAGGAGTTTTTAATAACTTATAAATTGCTGAATAGTCTAATAAAGCCAGCACTTCTGTTTCTGATTTTATCTTAGAGGAATGAAGCTCCTCGAATTGAGGGTTTTTTGAGTTGAGCATTAATGCGCCAACCTCTTGCCTGGAAGCTTTACGGGTACTTCCACCGGTTCTGATAAAGGTATCCTCTAAAGTGCCATTTGCTATATGAACAGGCTTTACCGAACTTTCATGTATGTGAATAAACAACAAAGGCTTACTTTGATAAAGTTCAATAGAATGATCAATTTTTACAACCGGGTTTAAAGAATCCCTTGATATATTTGAAATTCGCTCAACAATAGAATCAATATTTAACTTTGATATACCAACTACCTGACCTGCTTTATCTTCAATTCCAAAAACTAAATAGCCCCCCCCTGGCAGGTTGGCCATTGCTGAAAGATGCTTTGATAGTTTTTCCGGCTTTGTAGTAAGCTCAAGCTTCCAGTCAATCTCATTTAGTTCTTGAGGTATTGGGAAAAGGCTATTATCGAGCATTGCCAAAGCTTTATTTATCCAATTTTTCTTTGTCGGATTTAAATCATTCATAAAATAGTTGATTATTAGCACGTTACAATAAAATTCCGGATCTGAGTCACATAAACGGATAATTGTAATTAAATATAATGTAAAAATAGAAAAGTTTATGGTTGTTGGCTAAAATGCCAGGTTGGGTATTGTATGCCAATTATTGAACAAACCAACTCATTTTACCGCTTAGGCACCAAAAGCGCAAGCCAGTTAAAGTGTCAAGCCCGGTGCAAGCCAATGAAAACAAACAAAACTGCACCGTTTATATAGGCTTGACATTTTAACTGGCGGCGGTAACTTTGCCGGATGCGGTGAAATGAGTAAACTAATTTCCTATAACCATATCGAATAAATTATTACTCCCACTTATAATTTAAAACGCCAAGTAGTTGGGAGTGGCACGGTATGTTGTGAGGCACGAACTTCATTCCGTGCCGTGTGGCAGAAAGGCTGACTGTGTAATGAAACCCGGAGCGAAGCGCGTGGTGTAATGAAACAGTTTGCCTTTCTGCAATGGGCTGTTTTTTTAAAATCAAACCTTTTTCTTTATTGTCGGCGGTAAGGCTGGCGGCATTATCAATTAACCGCCTGCCGAAACTGCTTAGGGTGTCAACGCCATGTATTATTTAATATCTTTAAGAAATTGCAGGTATATACTTTCTGCTGTACTGTAAAATAAAGTTACCCCTTTAGCCAATTTTCTAACGGATTCTTCATCAGGCTCAAATGAACTGTTGTACCTCGATTGTGAATAAGCGTTTTGCAATAAGGTGAATATTTGAGCCCCCTCTGTAGTTCTAAGATCAAATACATTTTTTAATTCATCGGAAAACAATAAAGTTAACCTTAGTAATCTTGATAGATTATGCATTTGTACCCGGTAACCTAAAATTGCCTGGATAATTGCTTTTAATACACTTTCAACTGATTGGTGCAAGAGAAAGGCTGCAAGCCTGAAATTACTGTCTGCTCTGTATAATTCTGCACCCTTTAAAAACTCGTTGCCTTGTACTCCCCATCTTTCCCAATTAAACTTTGCTCTTTCGATTAAAATTTCTTTGGTTATTTCCTGGTGTTCCGGCAATAATAATTCAGGTGATTGATATACTATAAATCCCTTTTCCATAACAGCAGACCAAAAACGCCTGCCAATATTCAGGGCTTCCTTTGCGCTGTTTGCCTTATGAACAATCGTATGTACGTGGGCCAGGTACTGGCAATTGTCTTCGATTTTATTACCGACTTCATGTTCAGGCGTTTTTTCTTCATCACCTATTAAAATAAGCAGGTAAAATGTAAATGGTTCGGGATGGGTGCCTAAATGAATAATCATTTGTACCTGTGGGCATCGTTTTAAAATCACGCTTTTTATTTCCTCTAAAGCCAGCTTCTCTGTTGCTGTTGGATCAGGATTTATAGCTTTAAGGGTCAATTGAGATAAATCCAATTTTTGCTCGTTTACCAAATCTTTCTTTAACTTGGTTCGTTCGGTTTCTCGCTGGTGAATTAACCAGGCTGCGGAATAAAGTTTAAGCAGGTTTTCATAAACCATAATAAGTTCACTTGCCATGAGGGTTTCATCCGCCGGATTGTTATACAAAGCGAAATGAAGCCACTCATGCAGGTATTCCCGGTATTGTTGCGGACTTACCTTTTTGAAGACCTGTTTTACTGCCTTATAGGGATTTGCCTGTTCCTTTAATTGTAGATTCTTAGGAAAATAAACCCATAGTTCTTTTTCCTCCTCTATTTGCGTATCGCTTACCTTTTTAAAATACCAACTCCTATTCCGATAATTTAACCATAATAAATACATCGCTTCTAATAGTTTTAAGTTTAGGTCGTAAGTAAACAATAAAGTGCCTGGGCCGTGCCTTTCATCGTCAAAGTGTTTACCGGTGGTTACAAAAGAGCGCCATTCTTTCAAATCACGCTTATGGCCTTTCAGCGAATCTGTGCTAAAAAAATCCATCACTACGGTAAGGGGATTTAATTGTTCCTTATGGCTAAGTGTTTTGGGATAGTGTTCCCACGGTGCATAATTATCAAAGTACATAGGACTTTTGTTTTTACCAGCCTCCATTAACCGGCAAAACAAAAAAAAGGCACATCTTCGCCGTACCGAACCATAACGCTTTGTACTTTACATTAAAGCAGTTGTTTTGTACATTTACATTTTAACAATACATTTGACCTATGGCAGAAACTTTACATATCGGAAGAAAAATCAGTCGCATTCGTGAACTTAGAGGCATGAAGCAAGAAGCTTTGGCTGCTGAACTTGGTATAAGTCAACAAGCTGTTTCCAAGATTGAGCAAAGTGCAGAAGTTGAAAATGAGGCTTTAGAGAGAATTGCTAAAATTTTAGGGGTAACTGTCGAGGGTCTAAAGCATTTTACCGAAGACTCTGTCTTCAATAATATCAATAACTTTCACGACAATTCAATTCAAAATAACTTTAATCCGATTGAAAAAGTTATCGAACTTTATGAACGTTTGCTTCAAAGTGAGCGTGAAAAGATTGAGCTTCTTAAAAGCCAAAAATAGCGTCAGAAACAAAGCGGACCTGGGCTTTAATTATATTTAGCAAAACTTTAACCCTGAAAATCATGCAGGAAAAAATTAAAAAGATTTTTCAAAATTCAATTCAATTAAGAGGTACTGTATTAAACGAAACCGTTGATGTTGAAAGAAAGATTGATGATTATTTATCAAATTATTTTTGCAAAAATGAACTTGTTGGAAATGAATTGAAAGAAATGCTTTGGAATACAGAAAGAACTACACTTGGAAGCAAAAAAGATATTCTATTCATTTTGTTGAATAGATATGAAAAAACACTTTTAAAAGAGCATCCTATTTTTATTGATACTCTTGAAAGAATAATACCCCATAGAAATATATTTGCTCATTTATCTGTAGATTATTCAAACGATGTACTTGAAAGAGAAAATGTAGAGGTTGTATTTAAGAAATATAATAAAGGAAAACTTGATCCTAAAATATATAGAAAGGAAGATTTAATAAAACTCAAAGCTGATTTTAAAATTATAAATGATTTTTTGGATATTCTATTAACCAGCAAAGCCCCCTAAGTCTTAATGTATGGCCATACATTTCAAACGTCAACGGGGGCTTTGCACTTTTTTTAAAAAATAAGGAGATTTTTAGTCAACCCCCAACACGTATATATAGTTACCTTAATTATTATTATTACGTGATGAGTTCTATTTGGGTCGCTTTCTCGATTTTTTTTCCCGCTTGACATTTTGTATATCGTTAGCTCTATCTTTCGTAATCTTCCCGTTTTCCATCCTAATAACCGTTTTCTCCGCTTCTTCGGGATTACTTGCATAAATGCTATCAGCCCATCTTGTAGAACTTGTGTCAACTTGCCGCAGCAAACGGTACTTTATATCAACTGCTTGTAAACGGTTGTTCTCTGCCCATAAATGACCGCATAAACCTGTACTGATAGCCGTTACAATTAGCAATATCATTCCGACAATAATCCAGCCCTTAGTTTTAAAATCAAATTGGTGTTTAACTTTTACGGGTAGTGCTTTTCGTATGGCCTCCAATATACTCTTTGATTCAGCTAATGTATTTTGGATTTGCCCT
>Ga0206812_1068_pt1 | contig 24674 bp, 19 predicted proteins | sample Alteio_BWOrgCont_54_FD_152912 | JGI IMG/M metagenome (GOLD analysis project Ga0206812, IMG submission 152912) | Enriched cells from forest soil in Barre Woods Harvard Forest LTER site, Petersham, Massachusetts, United States -... | ecosystem: Environmental > Terrestrial > Soil > Temperate forest >... | reverse complement strand
GTTGCCTCGCGTATCTTTTTTACTGATTTAAAGTATTTCAATAGCTTCTCGGCTGATGTTTTGCCGATACCGGGTATCAGCTCCAGTTCGGTGGCCAATGTGCCTTTATCGCGTATTTTGCGGTGAAAAGTGATACCGAAACGGTGTGCTTCATCCCGCAACTGCTGAATGATCTTTAAGGTTTCCGACTTTTTATCGAGATACATCGGGTACTGGTCGCCGGGATAATAGAGTTCTTCCAGTCGCTTCGCGATACCTATCACGGTAACCTGTTTATCAATACCCAGCAGTTTAAGACTTTTTAATGCTGACGACAGTTGCCCTTTACCGCCGTCAATAATGATCAGTTGCGGTAACTCTGTGCCTTCATCCAGCATACGCCGGTAACGCCTATGAACGGCCTCTTCCATCGTAGCAAAATCATTGGGGCCTTCAACCGTTTTTACATTAAAGTGCCGGTAATCTTTTTTGGAAGGTTTGCCATCCCTGAAAACCACGATAGCCGATACCGGGTATTTCCCCTGAAAATTGGAGTTATCAAAACACTCGATATGGCGCGGCAGTTGGTTCATCCGCAGGTCCTTCATCATGGTGGTGAGCAGGCGGTCGGTGCGGATATCCGGGTTTAGTTTTTCGTACTGATCTATTCGTTCTTTTTTAAAGAACTGCACATTTTTGTGCGATAGATCAAGCAGTTTCTTTTTTTCGCCCAGTTTAGGTACGGTAAATTTTATTTTAGGATCATCCACCCCCAATTCAAAAGGTACGATCACCTCTTTTGAATGACTTTCGTATCGTGTCCTGAACTCGGAGATGGCGATAGTAAGCAATTCCTCGTCACTTTCATCCAGTCGTTTTTTTAGCTCGATGGTTTGGGTTTGGATGATAGTGCCGTTCATCACCTTTAGGAAATTGACAAAAGCGTATTTATCATCAGACGCGATATTGAAAACATCCACATCTGTAATGGACGAATTAACTACGGTTGATTTGCTCTGGTAGTTTTCCAGCAGGTCGTTCTTCCTCTTCAACCTATGTGCCAACTCGAAATTAAGGTTGGCCGCCGCACTATCAATGTCAGATTTCAGGTTACGCAGTACCGCGCCGGTTTTACCATTCAGTATATCTGTTATTTCCTCTATATTGTGAGCGTAATCCTCCTCAGTCTGATAATTCTGGCAGGGACCTTTGCAGTTACCTAACTGGTATTCGAGGCACACCTTAAATTTCCCGGCATCAATATTTTGGCGGGTAAGGGCCAGGTTACAGGTACGTAGGGGATAGGTTTCCTTGATCAACCCCAAAATAGCGTGCATCATACTAACAGACGCATAAGGCCCCAGGTATTTCGACCCATCCTTTACGATGCGCCTTGTCCAGAAAATGCGCGGGAAATTTTCGTTTTTGATGATGATCCAGGGATAGGTTTTATCATCCTTCAGCATTACATTATAACGCGGCTGGTGCTTTTTTATCAGGCTGTTTTCCAGCAGCCAGGCATCAACCTCGGTATCAACAATGGTAAAGGTGACCTTGCGTATTTTGGAGACTAAAACCTTTGTTTTAGCATTTACATTGATATCCTTATTGAAATAGGAGTTAACCCGGTTACGCAGGTCCTTAGCCTTACCAATATAGATCAGCTCGTTCTCCGTATCCCAAAACTGGTACACCCCCGGTTTGTGAGGGATATTTTTTAATGCCGCCTTGTGATCGAAGTTGTTCATTGGTTCATTAGTTCACTGGTTCATTGGTGAATAGTCATTAGTCATTCGGGGGTATTAACTTCCACAGCCCTTACAACTTCTACAACCAACCTAAAATCCCAGTTTCTTTTCCACGTCATCAGTGCCCTGCTGCTTCTGGTCATAGAGGCCGCAATCTAAGGTAATGGTGAGCGGGGTTTTGGGTGCGTCAAAATCTACATTCTTTTTAATGCCCAGCGTGGCATCAGCATATACCCGCTTCATATACAGGGCAAAAATAGGCAGAGCGGTATTGGCGCCCTCGCCAAGATAGGTAGAGCGGAAGTGGATGTCGCGATCTTCGCAGCCTGTCCAAACACCGGTAACCAATTGCGGTGTAACGCCTATGAACCAACCGTCAGAGTTATCCTGGGTTGTACCGGTTTTGCCCGCTACGGGGTTCCTGATACCATATTTATAGGTAAGCCTTGAGCCTGTTCCATTTTCTATAACGCCTTTTAGCATATAGGTCATTACGTAAGCGGTTTGCTCGTTCATCACCGGTGCAATTTTAGGCTTGTGGTTATATAATACATTGCCTTTTTTATCCTCTATACGCAAAAGAAAAGTAGGCTCCGTCCAAACGCCGTGGTTGGCAAATACGGAGTAAGCGCCTGTCATATCAAAGACTGTAGCATTAAAAGTACCCAGGCATATAGATGGATATGGCCCCAGGTCGGGACTGGTAACGCCCATTTTTTTGATGAGGTTCATCACGGGTACCGGGCCAACCTGTTTCATTACATAAGCGGTGACATAGTTTTGCGAGAAGGCTAAAGCAGTACGCAGATCGATCAAACCAGGTTTTAAGTCTGATGATGATTGCTTTGGTATCCAGTCGTCCTGCCCCGGAATACTAATGGTGACAGGTACATTATCCACCTTATAGCAGGGCGAGTAGCCATTATCGATGGCTACTGAATAAGTGAAAGGCTTGGCCGTTGAGCCCACCTGCCTGCTGCCTGTTTTTACCTGGTCGTATTTAAAATGATCAAAACTGATACCGCCAACCCATGCTTTGATGTATCCGGTGGTAGGGTCCATGCTCATCATCGCGTTGCGCAGCAAGAACTTGGAATAAACAATGGAATCTATCGGTTTCATGGTTACCGTAGTGTCGCCGTTCCAGGTGAATAGCTGCATTTGGGTAGGCGTATTAAAATCTTTTCTAATATCTTCCGGTGATTTGCCTTGTAGAGTGTCTGATTTGTAACGGTCAGAACGGTGCATACCCTGGTCAAGCAGCAACTTATAATTTTTGATGCTTCTATAAAAATTGAACCCATGCCAGTGCGAATTAAATTGTACCTGCAGCCTGCGCATATATTCGGCCTGGGCCTGCTCAGCATATTGCTGCATAGTGGCGTTAACAGTGGTATAGATCTTCAGACCGTCCCTGTCAAGGTCATAAGGTGTGCCGTCCGCTTTGTATATCGATTCCGCCTCAAATATCTTTTGCACTTCTTTTTTTAATACCGACCTGAAATAAGGTGCAAGCCCTTCGTTGTGATTGATAGGATTGAAATGGAGGCCAAGCGGTTTGGCTTTAAATTCCTCAAGCTGCCCCTCGCTTAAGTAGCCTTGCTTTTCCATCAGGGTAAGTACTACATTGTTGCGGCGGTTCAAGGCATTTTGCGGGTGATTGATGGGCGAGTATATACCCGGCCCGTTGATCATCGCAACCAGCAGCGCGGCCTGGTCGGGCGTCAATTTATCTGGAGTTGTACTGAAATAAGTGCGTGCAGCAGATTTGATACCGAAGGTATTATAAGCCCCAAAGTCAACCGTATTCAGATACATGGTGATAATTTCTTCCTTGGTATAATGCCGCTCCAATTGCACGGCGGTTATCCATTCCCTTAGTTTTTGGGTCATGCGCACTAACTTATTATGCGAACGTTCTGAAAACAGGTTAAGGGCCAACTGCTGTGTAATGGTGCTGCCGCCCTGCTTCCTGAAAATATTCAGGAAAATGATACTGAACAGCCTTTGAAAATCAATACCCGAATGCTGGTAAAAGCGGGCGTCCTCGGTAGCTACCAGCGCGTTGATCACATTAGGGGATATTTCCTTATAAGTTACGCTCGACCTGTTTTGAACGTAGTAGGTGCCCAATATCTGCTTGTCTGACGAGATGATCTCTGATGCCTGGTTACTTTTAGGATTTTCAAGATCGCGGAACGTAGGCAAAGGCCCGAAAGCGCCCAGGTAGGTGGCCAATATCACGATAACTAAGAATACAAAACAAGCGATAAAAAATCGCCATATATACCAGTTATACCTTCTTATATCCTGTTTGCCGAGTTTGGTGATCATTTTTGATTGGTTCAATTATTCATTAGGCTTCAGGGCAAATATATCAACTTTAAAACTTTACAGCCTTCAAACTTTATATATCCCAGGTTGATAAAAGTAATACAGACTAAATTTGTTTGTGAATATTAAATTGTAACTTTAATTATAATTATTTAAAGGATGATGCCAGACGAAGAATTGCCATTGCCCGCAAATGATGGGGGTGGTACCAACTTTCCAGATATTCCAACAAACGACAGGGGGCAATTAGCTCCTCCACCCATTAATGTATTTCCTGATGTTCCTGTCAATGATGTTGGTTTAAAGCTTGATCTGGATTTAACTCCGCCGGATATTTTCCTTGATCTGGATATAAATGACAGAGGTATAGACAGCGAAAGCGCATAGCAACTCACTTTACAATTATATTCATCAGTAAATAGACGCAAATCAAAAATATAGGGGAGTAAAATAAAAAATTCAATGATTTTTTATAATAATCCCATCGTGTGTTATTTAACGCTCTGTTATCATCAATACCTTCCTGCAAGCTTGTAATTTTGATCATATACAGATGAAGTACCCTATTCTCTTTTGAAGTATCAAAAACCGGATCGACAAACAACTTTTTGGGTTGTGTTCCGGGCAGTACATATATCTTGGGTTTTATATTGGGAAAAATAAACAGCAGGCCCAATAGAAAAAAATAAACAATGCCCGCAATAGTGGTAATTAATAAGCTGTCAAAATAAAAATTCTTTTCCCATCTGCTAATTGAAAACGCAACTAAACCTACCAATATCCCGGAAACCAGTTGTAATAAAGAGGTATTTCTATCCAATATCCTGATGCTGGTTTCGATGGAATCGTTAAAAGCTTTTTCGGCTTCTTCAAATATCAATTTAGCATCTTCTTCAGTAAGTTTTTGTTTAAACTTAGGATCAATTTTCCATGGTGGAGCTTTCGGATTTGCCATAGTAATTTTTAATCTAAAGATAATTATTTCTGATAATTTCTTCTTGTCTGCCTAACGAAACTACACTCGAATTTAAAATAGATGAGACATACTTAATCACCGGGTTGCTTGCCCGCTTCTGTCGTGGTATTTTGCTGCTGGCCGTAGGCGCTGCAATCCAGCGTAATGGTCAGTGGATTTTTTGGCGGATCAAAATCAACACTCTGCTTGATCCCTAATGAAGCATCGCCATAAACCTTTTTCATATACAAGGCAAATATGGGCAATGCAGTGTTAGCGCCTTCGCCAAGCGCCAGTGTACGGAAATGTATATCACGGTCTTCGCAGCCTGTCCAAACACCGGTAACCAATTGCGGGGTAATGCCGATGAACCAGCCATCCGAGTTTTTTTGTGTGGTGCCTGTTTTCCCGCCGATTGGATTATTCAACCCATACTTCCCGCGCAAGCGGTAACCTGTGCCTTCGGTAATTACATCTTTTAGCATATAGGTCATTACGTAAGCGGTTTGCTCGTCCATAGCCTGTTCCTTACGGGGTTTGTTTTCATAAAGCAGCGTGCCGTTTTTATCCTCGATACGTAATATATAGGTAGGTTCGGTCCAGATACCATGGTTTGCAAATACAGAATAAGCGCCCGTCATATCATAAACCGAGGCATCAAATACACCGAGGCAAATGGAAGGGTAAGACGGTACATCGCTGGTGATGCCCATCTTTTTTATCAGATCCTGCACCGGTTCAGGGGTTACAAGTTTCATCATGTGGGCGGTTATCCAGTTTTGTGAGTGGGCCAATGCCTGGTATAAAGTTAACTTGCCCTGTTTGGTATCAGGCGATCCGGGGCACCAGGGTGGTCCATAACCTCTTATCGTATCGGGTACATTGTCAACTTCCAAACAAGGCGAATAGCCTCTTTCTATTGCCGCCGCGTAAGTAAAGGGCTTTGCTGTTGAACCTACCTGCCGGGTGCCCATTTTTACCTGGTCGTATTTAAAATGCTCGAAATTGGTACCGCCAACCCAGGCTTTAATGTACCCGGTGGTAGGGTCCATGCTCATCATGGAATTCCTGAGCGTCATTTTACAATATACAATGGAATCGATCGGTTTCATGGTGGTATCAATATCGCCTTTCCAGGTAAAAAGATCCATGCGGGCGGGGGTGTTGAAATCATCCCTGATCTCGTCGTCCGATTTACCCTCTAATTTTAATGATTTGTACCTGTCAGACCGCCGCATCCCCTGGTCTATGATCAGCTTAAAATTGGCGATGTTTTTCCACCGGCTCACATCTTTCCAATGCTCATTGAACTGAGCCTGGAGGTTGCGCATGTATTCGGCCTGGGCATCTTCGGCGTATTGCTGCATGGTGGAGTTGATGGTGGTATATATTTTTATGCCATCGCGGTCAAGGTCGATAGGTGTCCCATCAGCATGAGTGATAGATTTGTCATCGAATATTTTCTGTACATCCCGTTTTAATACCGCCCTAAAGTAAGTTGCCAGCCCCTCATTATGATCTGAGGGATTAAAATCCAATCCCAATGGCCGCTTCTTAAATTCATCGGCCTGGCCCTCACTCAAAAAACCTTCCTGTGCCATGCGGCCCAATACAAAGTTACGGCGGGTAAGCGCCCTGTCAGGATTTTTGATGGGCGAATAAAGATTTGTGCCTTTTACCATTTGTATCAATAGTGCGGCCTGATCGGGGGTAAGCTTATCAGCGGTAGTATTAAAATAGGTATGCGCTGCCGAACTGATACCAAAAGTATTATAAGCGCCAAAGTCGACCTTATTGAGATACATAGTGATGATCTCTTCCTTGGTATAATGCCTTTCCAGTTTAACGGCGATCACCCACTCTTTCATTTTCTGGATAATTCGGCTGAAAATATTGCTGGAATGTTCTGAATAAAGGTTCTTGGCCAACTGTTGGGTAATAGTGCTGCCACCCTGTTTGTTGCCAACCATATTATATAGGAGTATGGTAAACGAACGTTTAAAATCAATGCCGGAATGATCATAAAAATGATTATCCTCGGTAGCTACCAATGCGTGGATAACATTTGGTGATATCTGGTTGTAATTTACCCTTGAACGGTTTTCTACAAAATATTTACCCAAAACTACTTTGTCTTCTGAGATCACCTCGGATGCCAGGTTACTTTTTGGGTTTTCCAGGTCGCGGAATGAGGGCAGTGCGCCAAATACTCCAAATGACGTAAGCAGGATCATCAAAACCAAAAAACAAAAGCAGCCGATAAAAAAACGCCATACATACCAGTTGTATCTTTTTATATCTGCCGGGGTGAGTTTAACGAACATTTCTTTTGGGGATTACACTGATTATTTTTAATGATTACACCGATTGATTTTTTGATTACACTGATTTAATATAACCACTCCAACACTTACAACCTATACAACTAACCTCAATAATTATTCTGATAGAAGTCCATATAGCTGTCCAGTCGTCCTTTGCTGGTTAGTTTATCCAGGTTTTTTTGGGTTATAATGAAAAAGCTGTATTCATCTTTTGGTACTTTCATAATATCCGGCATCAGCGGAATGATGGCGCGTGCATAAGCCTTTACATCGGCTATACTATAAAAACGGCCTACGTAGATCAGTGTGTTATTATCCCCGACGTAGATCAGCTGATGCACGATGGATGAGCCCTGGTAATTGGCCCGGTTAAACTGCCCGATACCAAAACGCGACGAGGCCAGGTTGGTACTGCCGCTAGCTACATTGATCACAAAATAGTAATTAGTGCTATCGCGCATGGAATAGATGGACGGTCCCACTGGTTTTGGCGGTGCGGTTACCTGCGGGGTATTTGCAGCTTGATTTTTTGCAAGCGAATCAATACCCGGAGGTTTAACAGCAATATGACTGGTATCTGTCAGTTTTTTTGTCAGCTGGTCGGCTACTGTTGGTTTGGCTAAGGCGGGCTGATTGGCGACAGGCGGTTTTGCCTCAGTTTTTGGTTCGATCCGTTTCTGGGCCACCTGTAAAGCATAATTGATGGTAGGTTGCTCAGCCACCGGGGTAACTAACGGGATACCGTTAGGCCCATTGTCAACCAATACCACAGGGCGACTGGCCATTTCGGCCTGGTTGGTGCTGATATAGACCAGGTGCTGCTTTACCAATGGAATAATGAGGCGGTCATTAGGATATTTAGTCATGATCGCGTTAAGATCAGCATTGAAAGGATCGAGTTTTTCCAGATGCCCGGATGCCATCGCCCTCAGGTAAGCTATCTGCGCCGACCATTTATTATTAGGGTACTGCTTCATCAGGTCATCGCTGCTGCTTATGGTCAGCTTGTAATCCTTTTTCGAATAGGCATCATAAACCTGGTTATAGAGCGCGTTTAAGGCTGCATCAGCATCATTTAACTTTTTGCCATACTCAGGGTCAATGATCACTTTAGCGAAAGGCGTTTCAGAATAGTTTTTCAGCAACAGGTTTTTGTACTCATCAGATTTTGCCGGGTTATTGGTGCTGTATAAGCGATACAAGTTATAATAGATGGCCGGTTTATCCTGGTTATCCGGGAAACGGGTTAATAGCAGTTGGTAAGTAGCTATCGCCTCTGTGGTATCGCCTAAAATATCCCTGTAAAAATTTGCGATATCAAAATAGGCGTTGTAAACGCGGGTGTTTGATTTGGCAAGCAGATCGGGAGTAAGCGGAAGGTCCTTAATTAACTGCTGCCTGTAACCTGCGGCTGTAGGGACGATTTTGGGCTTATTTGCTGCATCAGTAGGGGCATCCGGGTCTATATTCGTGGAGGTATTCTGGGTAATATTACTGCTGGCCCGGTTACTAATGCGCCAGTTGTCCTCCAGCTTACGGTTACCCCATCTTCGCTTAAAATCTGAGTATCCCTGGCTAATGGCATTTGAATTATAAAAATAAAAACTACTGCCACCGGATGAATTTATCTGCGTTGTTTGCGTATTGGCAAAGGTGGCGCTTCCGGCGCTGCTTGCATCTGCGGCTTGCTGCTGCAATATTTCGCGGTTCACCATTGCATCTATATGTGCGGCCCTTGTTTTATCGTCCAGTTGGGCCAACATTTGCAAGGTGTCTTCCCGCGCGATGATCCCAAACCTATCGGCCAGTATTTGCAGGTTGTCCCCCTTTTTCTTTATGAGCCTATAGCCAGGGTAGGTGGGCGAGAGGTTCATTAGCGTGCTGTCGTAATACTTTTTGGCGCTGATATAATCGGCCCTGGTTTTAAAATAGATTTCGGCCAGGCGCAGGTATGACAGTCCTTTTTGGTTTTGATTTTTGAGGCTATACTTTGTTGATAAGTGATAATTTTTCATCGCGTTATCAATATCCTTATTGGCGAGATAAATCTCACCTATCTGGAAATAGATCTGGTCGATAAATTCTTTGTTGTTCTCCTTTTTTAACATGCTTCTCAGCCTGTCAATGCGGCTAACCTTAATGCCGTTTTGGTTATCGGTTATCCTGATGCTGTTTAACTGGGCATTAAAGGCCATTTCGAAAGAAGCGTTGCTTTTTACGATGCTGGTGTAATTTTTAATAGCATCGGCTGGCTTATTGTTTAGCTCCTGTATCTGGGCCAGGATAAATGTCCATCGCAGGCGCTCCGCTTTATCGTGGCAATAATGCACTGCCTGTTTGCCCATTTCTTCGGCATCGGTATAATCCTGCACATTGATATCGTATTGCAGTTTGGTGGCGTATATATCTGCAATAAAGGTTTTCTTTTTTGGGTTGATATTTTGTATTGCCGAATCGATAGTCAGTTTTGCCTGTGGCAACAGGTTCAGATAAAACATCGACCGTGTTTTCCAGATCATGGCTTCCTGGGTAAGATATTTTTGTTCCGGGAACGAGCGGATCACGTAACTAAAAAACTCTACCGCATCATAATAATCACCTTCTAAATAATCAGCCTTGCCCAAAACCAGGTAAGCATCGCCAAGATAATGGCTTTGCTCTTTAAGGTTGATCACCTTATTGGCTTTCTCCTTGGCATCCTCTATGTCCTTATCGGGCGCGCTGCTTTTGGCAGTGGTATCCTGGTAAACGCTTAATATCTCATTGTACGAGTCTATATAGGATAGGGCATAGGCTTCCTGCTTTTTACGTAACAACTCGTTGGCGTTGAACAGAATATTGTAGTGGGCCGTCAAATTTTGCAGGCCGCGGTTAACTGCGCTCTTTTTTTCGAGCGAGCATCCTGCCAGCAACAGCACAGAAATCAGGAAGAATATTCGTTTTAATACGGAAGTTTCAGAAATACGCCTCAAAATAAAACCACAGTTTAGAAAAGCCTTGCTAATTTAGCAAATAACTTGAGTTCGGTAGAAAATTAGTTTTTCCACATTGAAAAATTACCCCGTGTCGACTCACCCCCAGCCCCCTCTCTGCTACGCAAAGAGGGGGAGCAAAGAAGGAATTTTTTAAAAGAACCCTCTTTGCTTAGCAGAGAGGGTGGTCGAGCGAAGCGATGACCGGGTGAGTCAACCCTGCGCTTTAATTAGCAATAGCTCTGATAAAATCAATAAATTTGCACATGGCTAAAAATGAACCGGATGAAAATGAAAACCAATCGATGAATGCGTATGCAAAATACAGCGCTGTCGGTTTCCAGATGATCGCCATTATCGGCATATTCACCTATGCAGGGTATAAAATTGATCAATCGGCCCATCACAGTGTGCAATGGGTTACAGCTACCCTTGCGCTTATTGGCGTTTTTATATCTTTGTACATTGTTATTAAATCGCTCAAAAGCTAAGCCGGGCAAAATATATCCTAAATGAAAATTTCACAATCTATTATTACATTCCTGTTGTTTACTATCCTGATTGCTGCAGCGCCGATAGCGCTTCAATATACCGGCAATACCACTTTGCTCGATCATGAGTTTTGGACGCTGTTCCCGTTTATTTCGGTGCTTACTTTTTTAGTTTTGGTGATGATGCTGGTTACTTATCAAAAAAAGAAGGAGTATTTCGCACAGGCTTTTTTGGGTGGTACAACCCTCAAAATATTGATTACAATGATATTTATCTTCATTTTATTGCGAAATAATAAGGTAAATAAGCTGGTTTTTATGGCCGATTTTCTTTACATATATTTATTAAATACGGCCTTTGAAGTTTATATTTTGTTACGTAACTTGCGGCACGAAAATTTAAGGTAGAAAACTTCATTTAGATGATAAACAGCTCGATTTTGAACTTAAAACTTTTTAGAATTTCTTTGATTTGTGCGTTTTTTTTACTCGCAAGCATATTTCCGAAATCAGGTTTTAGTCAGGAAAATGCCCCTGGAGGTAAAGAAAAGAAGTTTGATCCGACTACTGTGATCATGGAGCATATTGGTGACTCGCATTTTTGGCCGTTCACCTTTCCTTTTGTAAAAGAAAAACTGATCCCCCTTCCTGTTATTCTTTATACCGATAAAGGGTTAGAAATTTTCTCGTCGGGCCATTTGATGGATGGGGCCACTTACCAGGGATCATACCACAGTTACAAACTGGAAGAAAATAAGATAAAGGTAGTTGATGCCTCCGGGAATATAGATACTACCGTTAGGGCGCTGGATTTTTCAATTACCCGCAACGTGATCAGCATGATGCTAACCGCTGCTTTACTGCTCATCGTATTTTTGAACGTATCAGCAGCTTATAGAAAACGCGAAGGTAAAGCGCCAAAAGGGTTGCAATCATTTATGGAGCCACTTGTATTGTTCGTTCGTGATGATATCGCCTTGCCTAACCTGGGTGCTAAATACCCAAAGTACATGTCACTGTTGCTGACGATCTTTTTCTTTATCTTAATTAATAACCTCTTTGGTATCATTCCATTTTTCCCCGGTAGTTATAACCTTACCGGTAATATAGCGGTAACGGCTATGCTTGCCGTTGTGATATTATTTACGGTGAACCTGAACGCAAACAAGCATTACTGGAAGCATATTTTTATGCCGAACCCATGGTGGTTGTTCCCGATCATGATCCCGGTGGAAATAGTTTCGATATTCTCAAAGCCAATAGCTTTAATGATACGTTTGTTCGCTAACATTACTGCTGGCCACATCGTTATCCTGAGTTTGATATCACTTATATTTATTTTTCAATCGCTTGCTATTGCGCCTGTTTCTATCATATTTGTAGTGTTTATGGACATGATAGAATTGCTGGTAGCATTTCTGCAAGCGTACATTTTTACACTGTTATCCGCGCTGTTCATCGGTATGGCTATCGAAGAACACCACTAATAATTTGCAATTAATATCTATTAATATATACACGTTTAAAATTAAATCAAAATGACTGGAATGATTGGAATGGTTTTAGCCCAGGCTACAGCCGCAATGCACGGAAGTGTTGGCCCGATTGGCGCAGGTTTAGCTGCAATTGGTGCTGGTATCGGTATTGGCCAGATTGGTGGTAAAGCCGTTGAAGGTATTGCCCGCCAACCTGAAGCTGTTGGTAAGATCCAGCTGAACATGATCATCGCTGCTGCACTTGTTGAAGGTGTTGCACTTTTCGCGGTGGTAGTTGCCCTATTAGGTAACAACTAAAAAAAACAACAGCCCGGGGCGGTTGGCCCTGGGAATTGTTTTAAACAAGAATTATTAAAAAAGTACTTTTATAAATTATGGATTTAGTAACCCCCGCAATTGGTTTAGTTTTTTGGGCAACGATTTGCTTTGGCATATTGTTGTTTATCCTCGGTAAATTTGCATGGAAACCTATCCTTGCAGCTGTTGACGAACGTGAAAAATCAATCGAAAGCGCACTTTCAAGGGCTGAAGCAGCTAAAGAAGAAATGGCCCGCTTAACCAGCGAGAATGAAGACCTGCTAAAACAGGCACGTGCCGAGCGCGACCTTATCTTACGCGAAGCCAAACAATTAAAAGATCACATCATCAGCGAAGCCAAAGAAACTGCCAATGTAGAAGGCACTCGCATGATAGAGCGCGCACGTCTGGAAATAGACAACCAAAAGGCATTAGCTATGGCTGATGTGAAAAACCAGGTAGCTACCCTATCAATAAATATCGCTGAAAAAATATTGCGCAAGCAGTTTGAAGATCAGCACAAACAAGACCAATTAGTAGCCGACCTTTTAAAAGAAGTGAAGCTTAAATAATATCGGATTTCGAATTTGCAATTTCGGATTTATAAAACCGAAATTGTTTACGGAACCGGGCAAATAAAAAAATTCGAAATCGAACATCCGAAATTCGAAATAAAAAAGATATGTCTGAAACAACAGTTGCAACCAGGTACGCCAAATCGATCATTGATCTTGCGGAGGAAAATAAAGTCCTCGAAGTGATCAAAAAAGATATGGAGCTTTTCGCGCAAACATTAAGGGCCAATCACGAACTGCAGGCGGTTTTAGCCAATCCTATTATTGGCCACGCCAAAAAGATCAGGATACTGGAAGCCGTTTTTGGTGATAAGATCAATAAGGTGACCGATTCTTTTTTTAAGATCATGGTGAATAAAAGCCGCGCAGAGATCTTATATGCCACCTCGAAGGAGTTTATCAACCAGTACAATATCATTAAGCATATTGACAGGGCCTACGTGGTATCAGCAACACCTTTGTCTGAAGAGAACAAGAAAAAGATCATCGCTGAATTAAAAGCAGCTACCGGTGGCAGCATCGAACTGCATACCAAAGTAGATGAAAGCCTGATAGGCGGCTTTGTATTGACCATAGGCGACAGGCAGGTGGATACAAGCATATCAAGCAGTTTAAACAGGTTAAAACAGGATTTTGCCCACGGCATCAATCAATAATTAAAAACAAAACGCTAAATAAATAAAAAATGGCAGAGGTTAGACCAGACGAAGTATCAGCAATTTTGCGTCAGCAACTATCGGGCTTCAAGTCGGAATCTGAATTAGAAGAAGTAGGTACCGTATTACAGGTGGGCGATGGTATTGCCCGCGTTTACGGCTTAACTAAAGTGCAATCAGGCGAACTGGTTGAATTTGAAAAAGGCTTACAGGGAATCGTATTGAACCTGGAAGAAGATAACGTGGGTGTGGTATTGCTGGGGCAGTCGGAAGGTGTGAAAGAAGGTGATACTATTAAACGTACCAAAAAGATCGCCTCGATCAATGTAGGCGATGGCATGCTTGGCCGTGTGGTAAACACGCTGGGCGTTCCAATTGATGGTAAAGGCCCTATCACCGGTAAAACTTACGAGATGCCTCTGGAGCGTAAAGCACCGGGTGTAATTTATCGTCAGCCGGTAACCGAGCCTTTGCAAACAGGTATCAAAGCGATCGACGCGATGATCCCTATCGGTCGTGGCCAACGTGAGTTGGTGATCGGCGACCGCCAGACCGGTAAAACGGCTGTTTGTATCGATACCATTATCAATCAAAAAGAATTTTATGCAGCCGGTCAGCCGGTGTTGTGTATCTATGTAGCCTGCGGGCAAAAAGCTTCAACCGTTGCGAACATCGTTCGTACGCTGGAAGAAAATGGCGCCATGGCTTATACAGTGGTAGTTTCTGCATCTGCTGCAGAACCTGCTCCAATGCAGTTTTACGCACCATTTGCCGGTGCTGCTATCGGTGAGTTTTTCCGCGATACAGGTCGCCCTGCTTTGATCATCTATGATGACTTATCAAAACAAGCTGTTGCTTACCGCGAGGTATCTTTATTATTGCGTCGTCCACCGGGCCGTGAGGCTTATCCGGGTGACGTGTTTTACCTGCACAGCCGTTTGTTAGAGCGTGCTGCTAAGATCAGCCAGAATGATGAAATAGCCCAGGCTATGAATGATTTGCCTGAATCTATCAGGAAGATCGTAAAAGGCGGTGGTTCATTAACCGCGCTGCCGATCATCGAGACACAGGCAGGTGACGTATCGGCTTATATCCCAACCAACGTAATTTCTATTACTGACGGACAGATATTTTTGGAGCTGAACTTGTTTAACGCGGGTGTTCGCCCGGCCATTAACGTAGGTATCTCGGTATCACGTGTGGGTGGTAACGCGCAGATCAAATCCATGAAGAAAGTTGCAGGTACTTTGAAACTTGACCAGGCGCAGTTCCGCGAGCTGGAAGCTTTCTCAAAGTTTGGTTCTGATTTGGACGCATCAACCAAAAGTGTGATCGACAAAGGTGCACGTAACGTTGAGATATTAAAACAAGGTCAATATTCGCCGGTAACGGTTGAAAAGCAGGTGGCTATTGTGTATGCAGGTACTAAAAACCTGATGCGTAATGTACCTGTGAACAAGATCAGGGAATTTGAAAGTGAATATACTACACAGTTAGAAATGCGTCATCCTGAAACACTGGCTGCTTTAAAAGCCGGTAAACTGGACGACCAGATCACAGGCGTACTGGAAACAGTAGCAAAAGAACTGGCAGGGAAATATTAGTTTTTAGTAGCAGTGGCAGTAGCAGTTTTTTAGTGCTACTGCACCTGCCTCTTGATACTCAAAAAAGCAAATGGCTAATTTAAAAGAAGTAAGAAACAGGATCGTATCGGTAAGCTCAACGCAGCAGATCACCAAGGCTATGAAAATGGTTTCGGCGGCTAAGCTGAAGCGTGCTACAAATGCTATTGTACAGTTGCGCCCTTATGCTGAAAAACTGAAAGACATCCTGGCTAACCTTTCGGCAAGTTTGGAAGACGATACGTCTCCATTTTTGCAGGATCGCGAGCCTAATAAGGTGTTGGTTATAGTGGTTTCGTCGAACCGTGGTTTGGCTGGCGCTTTTAATGCCAACGTGATCAAAACAGCCAATAACCTGATCGCTGAAAAATATAGTGCTCAGTTAAAGGCAGGTAATGTTTCTATCGTTGGAATTGGCAAAAAAGGGCAGGAGTATTACCAGAGGCGTAAGTATAACGTGATAGGCAACAACAACGAACTTTATTCGGACCTTAACTTTATCAATGTATCCCATGTAACGGAGAGCATTATGCAGGGATTTTTAAAGGGCGAGTATGACCGTGTTGAACTGGTATATAACCGTTTTAAAAATGCTGTTGTTCAGTTTTTGACTGTTGAACAGTTGTTACCTGTACCCAAAGCGGAGAAAAAACAGGAAGCTAATACCCACCTGGTAGATTATATCCTTGAGCCTTCGCAGGAAGAGATCGTGGAGCAATTGATCCCTAAAAATATTAAGTTACAGGTATACAAAGCGGTTTTAGATTCGTATGCTTCTGAACATGGCGCACGTATGACGGCTATGGACAAGGCAACTGATAACGCTGGCGAACTCATAAAAGCGCTTAAATTATCATATAACCAGGCCCGCCAGGCAGCCATCACCACCGAGCTTACCGAAATTGTAAGCGGCGCGGCGGCATTGTCGGCAAACTAAAAGCCTCACCTAATCCTCTCCAAAGGAGAGGACTTTAAGACTAAAAATATTGTAAGGCTTCTCTGAAAAGAGGAGCTTTTTTTGTTTCTATACATGTTTAAAATGTAAAAGTATTCATCAATTTTCGGGAAACATTTATATTTTTGTCGAAACATTAATTCCTTTAAGAATATGAGCACAATAGAGAACGCAAACGACGAACGCCACTATATATTAATAACTGCAGCTATTTTTATTGGCTTGACAGGAGTGTACATCCGTTTTCTTGGGGATGCACCCTATTATAACTGGATAGCCAATACCGTATTAATTGCCGGTGTAGCTGTTGCCTTAAAGGGCGTATTTTCAATTTTAAAATAATTGTACCAGGATATTGATCAAGAAAGCGCCCTGGATTTCCAGGACGCTTTTTTTATGCCGTAAATTTTGTGTAGTAGCCTGCATTAAGTTTTTGTTAAATACGCACTTGGCTCAAAAGCAATGCTTATTTTTGAACTGCTTATTCCCGGTTTACCATGAAACAAAAACTTTTTCTCAGTACCCTCATCATTTTTATAGCCGCCTTGCAGGTGCAGGCACAGCTCCCCGGCAAAATAGAACATACCGGGCAGGTGCTTTTACCCAATGGCTGGAAACTGAGCCCGGCTGGTACGGCCTTGCCTTTAGGCGATCTGCCATTGAATATGCAGTTATCTGCCTCAGGCAGATTACTGGCTGTAACTAACAACGGGCAAAGCACGCAATCCATTCAACTGATCGACCCAAAAAATGAAAAGCTGCTGGATGAAAAGATAGTAAGCAAACTGTGGTACGGCCTGGCTTTTAGTCGCGACGAAAAAACGCTATATGCTTCGGGCGGAAATGACAACTGTATATTGGCTTTCCATATAGAAGGGGATAAAATAGGCGCTGCGGATACCATCAAATTAGGCCCGCACTCCTGGCCAACAAACAAAATAAGTCCTACCGGATTAGCGGTAAATAAAAGCAATAGGCTGCTTTATACCGTAACCAAAGAGGATAGCGCCTTGTATGTTGCTGATATTCAAACTCATAAAATTATAAAGCGATTAAGGCTGCCTGCCGAGGCTTATAGTTGCATCCTGTCGCCTGATGAAAAGAGTTTATACATTTCTATTTGGGGTGATGAAAGGGTAGTGGTCTATAACACCGCGTCGCAAAGTATTACCAAAAAAATAAAAACTGGCAGTCACCCTAACGAACTGCTGCTGAATAAAAAAGGGACTTACTTATTTGTTGCTAATGCCAATGATAATTCGGTTTCCATTATCAATACCCTTACCGGTAAAATAATTGAAACGGTAGCTACCGCATTGTACCCCACAAAATTGACCGGCTCAACTACCAACGGGCTAGCCCTGTCCCCTGATGAAAAAACGCTTTATATTGCGAACGCGGATAATAATTGCCTGGCGGTATTTGATGTATCCAAACCCGGCAATAGCCATAGTTTGGGTTTTATCCCGGTGGGCTGGTACCCGACTAATGTAAAAACCATCGGCGATAAGGTATTGGTAAGTAACGGTAAAGGCTTTACCTCTATGGCAAACCCACTTGGCCCGCAGCCTGTAAAAAAAGTCGACAATAGCGGTTATCGAAAGGGTGCCGTAAACAGCAAGGAGCAATACATCGGCGGATTATTTAAAGGCACTTTATCCTTTATCAAAGTGCCGCAGGAAGCACAACTTAAAACATACACCAAACAGGTGTATGCCAATACGCCCTTTACTGACAAGAAAACAATTTTGGCTGATGGCGAAGCAGGCAACCCGATCCCACGCAGGTTGGGTGAAAAATCGCCTATAAAGCACGTGTTTTATATCATCAAAGAAAATCGCACGTACGACCAGGTTTTGGGCGATCTGCCGCAGGGTAATGGCGATACCTCGTTGTGTATCTTTGGGTGGCATGTTACACCTAACCATCATGCTATAGTGAGCGACTTTGTTTTGTTGGATAACTTTTATGTAGACGCGGAAGTAAGCGCCGATGGTCACAACTGGAGCACTGCCGCTTATGCAACCGACTTTATTGAAAAAACCTGGCCCACCAGTTATGGTAACCGGGGCGGTAATTATGACTCAGAAGGCACACGCCGGGCCGGTGATCCGCGCGATGGTTATATCTGGGATTATTGCAAACGTGCTGGTGTAAGTTACCGCACCTATGGCGAATTTGCCGACGATTACAAACCCAATATTAAAGTATTGGAAGGGCATTATTGTGTGCCATCGCCCAGTTTTGATCTGGATATTAAAGATGTAAAACGGGTGGAAATATGGGCGCATGATTTTGATTCGCTGGCAGCTATTAACGCGGTGCCGCAGTTCAATACTATCCGCATATCCAATGACCATACCAGCGGCCAGCACAAGGGCGCCATATCGCCGATTGCCGCTGTGGGTGATAATGACTTGGCCATCGGGCAGTTTTTGGAGCACCTTTCAAAAAGCCCTTTATGGAAGGAATCCGTGGTGTTTATCTTGGAGGATGATGCCCAAAACGGCCCCGACCATGTGGATGCCCACCGCTCGCCTGTAGAAGTGGCCGGGCCTTATGTAAAGCGCAATGCAGTGATCCACGATATGTATTCCACCTCCGGGGTGTTGCGGACAATTGAGTTGATACTCGGCCTGCCGCCTATGAGCCAGTACGATGCAGCTGCCTTGCCGATGTATGATTGTTTTACCAGTCAACCTGATTTTAGTCCGTACACAGCCAAACCAGCCCAGGTTGACCTGGAACAACGTAATGTAGCCGATAATGCAAGCAGCAGACGTTCGCAATTTTTCAACCTCGCTAAAGAGGATAAAGTGCCCGACCTTGACATGAACCAGGTGATATGGAAGTATGTTAAAGGCGAAAATTCTGAAATGCCCGCGCCAAAGCGCAGTGCATTTGTGATTTTGGAGAAGAAAAAGAAGGATGCTGATGATTGAAAGCCCTATCGCTTATTTGACTTACCCGGTCTTTTCCGCTAGCCAGCGGATCGACCACCCTCTCTACGGCAAGCCGTAAAGAGGGTTATTTTTTATCTTTGTCTTCATCTTTTTTCTTCACCCTCTTTCCGCTGGCTAGCGGAGAGAGGGGTGAGTCAACTGTGTGATTTTACTAAATAACATGCTATGGGCATGGTAACAGATAACCCCAAACAAGCTTCAATTTTATTGGTTACTATATTGAATTTGTTTTGAAAAAAATACTGTAATTTGGATATGCCAAAAATACCTGTGCCGATTAAAATAACAGACCTCATGACCACCATTGAAAACGATTTTTTAAAAGTATCCATCCGTAATAAAGGGGGCGAAATGACCTCGATCTATAACAAGGTTTCGGGTGTGGAGCACCTTTGGCAAGGCGACCCTAATATATGGCCCTGGCATGCGCCAAACCTGTTTCCCGTTGTGGGGGGATTGATCGATAACCAGCTTTTGGTTAATGGTAAAGCTTATAAAATGGAACGGCATGGGTTCACCCGGCAGTCGGAGTTATTGCTCATCGAATCGAACGAGATATCAGCCAGGTTCTCGCTGCCAAGTTCAGATCATACCTTCAAAGTTTATCCTTACAAGTTCGATTTCCAGATACATTATGACCTGATCGAAAATGCGCTGCGGGTTACCTATAAAGTAATCAACCATGAGCGGGACCCCATATATTTTTCGGTAGGCGGGCACCCTGCATTTAATGTGCCATTCAAAACAGGCGAAAACTACGAAGATTACTACCTGGAGTTTGAGGTTGAAGAAAAGCTGGAGAGGCACCTGCTATCGCCAGAAGGTTTTTTTACCGGCGAAACCCAGCCTGTGCAATTAGATGGGAAGAAACTGCATTTAACAAGGGATATGTTTATCCAGGATGCCTGGGTGTTTAAGAAACCACGTTCGCGCGAGGTAACGATCAGGAGTGATAAACATGACCAGACTATTTCCGTTGAGTTTCCGCATTTCAGTTACTTGGGGATATGGGCCAAACCAGGAGCAGATTTCCTGTGCATTGAGCCCTGGCTGGGATGTGCTGATACTGTGGGCAAACATGTTGATATCAGTAAGAAAGAGGCTATACAGCACCTTAAATACGGGCATGTTTTTGAAGCATCTTTTTATATCAGCATTTAATATAAATTTTTTAATTCCACTCGTCATTGACGGTGCTTTTTTAATTTATTTTCACTTTACCTGCAACCTTTTCCCTATATCAGCGTCTCATTGTAAAACAATTCAACCATGAAATTATTGACCAGGTTTTTTATGACTGCTGTCCTGTTATCAGGACCGGCCTATGTCTTTGCTAATTCGCATACTACTACTACCAAAATAACTACATACAGAACAGAAGATCGACATCTTTCTGGCTTCAACGCGGTTAATTTGGCTGGCTCTTTTGATGTTTTCATTACACAGGGTTCAACCGAATCCGTGAAGGTGGAAGCTCCTGATGATGTGATCGGTCGTATTATGACCGAAGTAAATGGCGGGGTACTGAAAATTTATAACAAGCATGATGATGGGTTTCATTGGGGCGACTGGTTTGGAAGTCATCATAAAAAAATAGCGATATATGTGACCGCGAAAGATATCAACAGCATCAATATTTCCGGCTCGGGAGATGTGTCTTTTAAAGAGGGGATCACCACCAATACATTGAAGATCAGGGTAACAGGATCAGGTGATATGGTTGGAAAAGTTAATGTAAAAACATTGGAAAGCAGCATCTCCGGCTCTGGTGATGTTAAACTTTCGGGCCGTGCAGATAACTCGACCGTGAGCGTTGTTGGCTCGGGTGATTTTACCGCTCGCAGCATGGTAACCATCAATACCGCGGTTCGTGTTACAGGTTCAGGCGATGCCGATATTAATGCCAGCAATAAAGTGGAAGCTTCCGTATCGGGCTCAGGCGATATCCGTTATACTGGCGGCGCTAAAAATATTTCTACCTCGAAATCGGGGAGCGGGGATATTGAGCGGGATTAAATCTATTTATTTGTAGAGACGCTATCTTATCAAACTCCATTTAGGCGGCTCCATAGGAGCCTTTTTTAATAGTATGGCTTATTTTCTATAAACAGGAGACTCCGATGGAGTCCAATGCACATTTTATCAAATAAATACTGGCTCCATAGGAGCACCCTGTTTATAGGATGACATATATCTCGTGTTCAGGCTCCATCGGAGCCTCCCTCTGCAATGGTTATACACTTTGATTTATTTTAATGTGTCTGGCCTGAATAACGTGTTTGCATTGATAGCATTTCAGCGAATAATTGTAATTTTACGCGCCAAATGCATCTTTATGATCAAAAAAATCTACCTATTTGTTTTTGTTTCTTTGATTACTGTTTCTGCTGCTTTCGCGCAGCTAAAAACAAATACACGCGATACGGTTCGGTTAACAACTACATCGCATACCGCAGATAAACCCACTACACTCGATATTCATTTTAATGGGTTTGCTTTTTTAGACGACCATGAATACGATGCCCTGGTGCCTTTACGGAAAACCATTTCGGGTACACGCACAGCTGTAGATGTTGGTTTTAACCCCGATAGCTTAAATCACTTTATAGTGGGTGTGAATGCTTTACATGAGTTTGGCGGGAAACCTTATTTTTTGACAGCTAACCCGGTTGCTTACTATAATTTTGCTAATGCAAACTGGATGTTTTATGCAGGCGAGTTTCCCCGCCAGGGTTTACTGACCCAATACCCACGGGCACTCTTAAACGACACCTTGATCTATTACAGGCCAAACGTGGAGGGTTTACTCCTGTCTAATCATGGTAAACATGGTTATGAGACCGGTTGGATCGATTGGGTGAGCCGTCAAACAGCCACTGAACGGAACCAGTTTTTAGCAGGATTTTTAGGAAAATTGATGCCCGATCCTACAGGTTCGTTCTATGTATCTCATTTTGTATTGTTTATGCATGATGCCGGCACCAAGCCGCTGCAACCCAACAGCCCGATTGAGGACAATGGAGGGGCGCAAGTGAGATTGGGGCTTGATTTGACCCATAAACAAACGCTATTTGATTCACTATCATTTGAAGTTGGCGCCATGGCCTCGGCCCACAGAGTGCGCAGTGAGTTCAATTTTATATACTCTAAAGGTTTTGTGGCCAGCTTTTATGTGGCCTATAAAGCTTTTTCGTTGTATGATGAATTTTATAGAGGCCAGCCTAATTATATTATTTATGGTGACCCTTTTTATGTAAAAACCATCTATAACAGGCTTGATGCTTCTTATAACGCTTTTGTCTATAAGCGCTTAAAAGGGACATTCATGTTTAGCTTCCATCAATCACCTGGTCATCCGGGTGATCTTTCAGAAGTGTTCAGAGTGGTTTATGATATTGGCAGGGTAAAAATCGCCCAGTTTGCCGGAAATTAGTAAAAGCCTTATTCGATTGTTAAGCTGATGATCCGGCTGTTCTTGCTGCCCGCAAAAGGGTCGGTGATGAGGGAAAAGAGCAGGGTATATTTGCCTTTTTGCACCGGGCCCGCTAATGTAAATTTGTAATGTGTGCTTTGAGCAGGGTTTAAGGCCAATTGATGAAAATCGTCGCCCGATTCCTGCACGCCAATAAGGTCTGTCCCCTTAAACAAACAAGCTTCCAACGCCACCTGGTGTTCATAGCCTGTGTTACCGAAATTTATTGGGTAAGCATATGGGTTTGTTATTGTTAGGTCGATAATTATTTTTTGCCCTGAGGTTGCTTTTATATTTGGGGTGACGGTTGCTATCTTCACTTTTTGATAAGTACGCAGGTTATTTACCCACCCGCCATACCATAGGCCGCCGCTTGTATTCAGCGTATCGGTGGTAACTTTCTTAACAGGGATCTTTACCAGGTAATAAACCTTTTTGTGCTGCATACTATCCTCTATGGGCCATATATCAAATTGGGTGAGGCGGTAATATCTTTCGTCGTAAGCGAAACCTTTGGTGGTATTATTATAAAAATCGTATTTAGAGGCATCTTGGAAACCATTATTCATCATCAAATAATTGTCCCCGACTTTTTGATGGATCACCTGCGCCCATTCCTTAAAACCATATAAACTTTTTACCTGGCCTATTTTCCTGATCAATGGCGAGCCCGTAATGATCAGTACCCTGATGAGCACGATAAAAACCAGGTTTGCAATAGCCAGCCTTGCGAACCATACCCGCCTGTTATCAGCTTGTTTAAAATAGATCAGCGCTAGCATGGTCAGCGGCGCGAATGCGATCAGTGTCCATTGCGGCTGCACCTCGCCTTTTATACTGCTGATGAGGAAGAATGCGAACGTGCCAATGCAGTTTACCATTAAGCAGCGGATGAAGGCGTCTTTGATACGGGTTTTGAAAGCAGTGTAAAACAGGAACCAGCCAATTAAAGGGCCGGCCATTAATAACTGACCCGGGAAATAAGTATAGGTTTGAGAAAACTGGTAATGATCGGACGATTGCTCAAATAAATGATAGTTGATGGACGGGTAACCATGATTGACCTGCCATAATATATGCGGAATAAAAAGCGCGACCGAAAGTAAAACAATGACCCATAGCGACCTGCGTTTAAGCAAACCTATGTTGGATAAAATGGTAAACCCGATAAGCAGTATCCCGTGATATTTGCTGTAAAGCAGGCAGGCGATGACTACTGCTAATAACAGCGCCCATTTGAGATGATCCTCTTTTAAATATTTTTGATAGACAAAATAGAACAGTACAGTAAACAAAAACAAAGGGGCATCGGGCGTGGTAGTAAAGCCGTAAATATGAAAAATGAATATCCCGGATACGGTGAGGATAAACCATTTAGCCTGGATCTGGTATTTTTTAACGATCATCCATAGCACGTATAAGGATACGGTGCTCGAAATAACCGTCATTAAACGCAGGCCAAATTCATTATGAACCAGGCTGTCGCCGATGAGGATAAAGATAGCCACCATAGGGGGGTGGTCAAAATAACCCCAATCTAAAAAACGCGAATAAAGCCAGTAATAAGCTTCGTCGGCATGGATCTCTAAGGTGTAAGCCTGTACCGCGTTTAAAATTGTCCAGCATAGCAAAAAATACCAGATAGCTTTATCTGATTGTGCTTTACCAGTTGAGGGGCTATTTGAATGGGACAACTGCATTCATGATAAATTGATCGGCCAAATCTAATCAAATAAATTAGCAGCCCCCTCTAAATCTCCCCCGGTAGGGGAGACTTTTTTAATCATCTTAAGGACTTGTTCTTTATTGGGGCAAAGCAAAAGCTACATACGCAT
>Ga0206812_1067_pt1 | contig 24824 bp, 17 predicted proteins | sample Alteio_BWOrgCont_54_FD_152912 | JGI IMG/M metagenome (GOLD analysis project Ga0206812, IMG submission 152912) | Enriched cells from forest soil in Barre Woods Harvard Forest LTER site, Petersham, Massachusetts, United States -... | ecosystem: Environmental > Terrestrial > Soil > Temperate forest >... | reverse complement strand
CGCCTGGCGCATTTGCGTCTGGAATGACGCAGGCAATCATGACTGGAGGGGGTGACGTCGGAGAATCAGAGTGGAAGAGCGCCGAGCGAATTCTGAGCAGTCGAGATGATGCGGCCGCTCAGAAAACGGCAAAGCTCGTGACCTACCTCGTCGCAGGTCCGGGGCGGGACGTAACAGGTAAGCTAATTAGTACACTTTGGGACCCCTGGAGCGAGCTTCACAAGAACTGGGACGATCTGCGGAGCAGCGATGTCTTTACATTGCGCCGCATCGTTCCAGCCAATTGCAAGCCAGCACGGTGAAAGTCATGCGCTGGGGCATAGTGGGCTGCGGCTTGATCGGTCATAAGCGCGCCGCTGCTTTGCGCGCGCTTGGACACCAGGTGGTTTCCGTCAGCGACGTAGCGCAAGAGCGCGCAGCTGCTCTTGCCCGCGTCACCGATGCTCATATTGCCCATGACTGGCAAACTCTCACTGAAAACTCCGACATTGATGTCATACTGGTTGCTACATCGCATGAGTGGCTTAGCCCCATTACCGTCGCCGGTCTTGATCATGGCAAGCACGTTCTGGTGGAAAAGCCGGCCGGTCGAAATCTCGCCGAACTCGGTGACATCGTAGCAGCAGCCGATCGCGCTGCGCGCATGGTCAAGGTTGGCTACAATCATCGCTTCCACCCGGCGCTTCAGAAGGCTCGTGAGATCGTTGACTCCGGTACAATGGGCGAATTGATGTATGTGCGAGGACGCTACGGTCACGGCGGTCGTGTCGGGTATGAAGGGGAATGGCGACTTAACCGTGCCATTTCAGGCGGAGGAGAACTCCTCGATCAAGGCTCGCATCTGATCGACCTTGCCCATTGGTTTCTTGGGGAGTTTACGGACGTGCACGCGAGGCTGCGGACTTTCTTCTGGTCAGCCGACGTCGAAGACAATTGCTTTCTTACGCTTGCAACATCCGGCGGGCAAATTGCGTTTTTGCATGCGACTTGGACCGAATGGAAGAACATGTTCTCATTTGAGATTTACGGACGCACTGGCAAGCTGGCGATTGACGGTCTAGGCGGATCTTATGGCATCGAGACTTTAACTTACTACAGGATGCTTCCTCAGATGGGACCGCCAGAGACGACACGCTGGGAATGGTCGTCGCCGGACAAATCGTGGGATCTTGAGATTGAGGAGTTCACGGCAGCGATAGCAGAAGGACGGCGCCCCGTCGGTGACATCAACGATGCATTATCGACAATGTCCGTAATCGAACGTGTCTATCGGAAGAACCTAGCATGATCATCGTCCGCAGTCCTCTGCGAATCACTCTCGGCGGTGGAGGCACGGACCTGCCATCGTACTACCGCAGGCACGGCGGTTTTCTAATTGCTGCGGCGATCGACAAGTTTGTGTATGTCACAGCGATTAAACCTTTCACACGCGGCATCTATCTCAAATACGCCAACATCGAGCATGTCGAGACCATTGCTGAGGTAAAACATCCAATCGTCCGGGAAACTCTCCGGCAATTCCCGTTCTCTCCGCTTCAGATCGAGATCACGACGCTTGCCGATATTCCGGCCGGCACGGGGCTGGGGTCGTCAGGCAGCTTCACCACCGCACTTTTGCGTGCCTTACATGCTCACCAACGAAACATTGTGCATCCGCGAGAGCTAGCCGAGCAGGCATGCCACATTGAGATTGATCGACTGGGCGAGCCGATCGGCAAGCAGGATCAATACATTGCCGCGTTCGGCGGCATTACGTGCTTTACGTTCCACGAGGATGAAACAGTCGAGGCCGTTCCGCTGGCGATTGATGAGGAGACACGCAATAATCTTGAAGATAATCTTCTATTGTTCTTCACTGGGTACTCTCGCCAGGCTTCCACGATCCTTAAGGATCAGGACCAGCGCACCAAACACAACGACGCTGTAATGATCGATAATCTTCATTACGTGAAGGAACTCGGACTGCGCAGCAAAGCAGCATTGGAATCTCGCGATCTCGTTGGGTTTGGCCGATTAATGCACGAGCATTGGGAGCACAAACGTCGACGTTCGGGCGGCATGTCTAGTCCGCAGATCGATCGCTGGTACAATGTAGCTATCAACAGTGGTGCGGTTGGCGGAAAACTAATTGGAGCCGGCGGAGGAGGCTTTTTGATGTTTTATGCAGAGGACAAAGTGACCCTCCGCCATGCCATGCACGAAGCCGGATTGGCTGAGCTGCGCTTTCATTTTGATTTTGAAGGCACTAAGATCGTCGCCCAATAGCCATGATGCCGGTCGCCATACTTGCGGGAGGGCTCGCAACGCGATTACGCCCAACCACATTAACAACACCGAAATCACTTGTTTTGATTGCAGGCGAGCCGTTCATCGCGCATCAGCTTCGGTTACTGCGACGTGAGGGTGTTGATCGTGTCGTTATGTGCGTCGGATATCTTGGAGAGGTGATTCGCGACTTCGTTGGCGATGGTCGCAGTTTTGGCCTCGATGTAGTGTACAGTTTCGATGGTGAGGCACTACTCGGCACTGGCGGGGCCTTGCGGCAGGCCCTGCCGTTGCTCGGAAGCAGCTTTTTTGTGCTGTACGGCGACTCCTACCTTGACGTTGCGTTTGCTCCAATTCTCGTTGCATTTGAACGCAGCGGCGCGCCGGCCCTCATGACCGTATTTCGCAACAATGGACATTGGGATACGAGCAACGCATCATTCGATGGGCACTACGTACGATTTAACAAGCGCAATCCTACACCGGACATGTCGTATATTGATTATGGCTTGGGAATTTTGACTGACAAACCGTTGCTTGAACAGGAAGCGAACATGGGGGTAAAGGAGAAAAGGACCTTTGATCTCGCTGAAGTGTATGCAAAGCTTGCCGCGTCGGGCCAGCTCGCGGGTTATGAGGCGTTGCATCGCTTTTACGAAATCGGAACATTTAGGGGCTGCGCGGAAGCGGATTCTTATCTTCGGGTGGGCACCAGTGAGCGTAACTGATTATACGAGAAGCTACTATCAGGAGGTCGAGGTTATTGCTCGTCAGATAGACCAGCACTCCGTTGAAAGAATTATCGATATTCTGGTTGAAGTTAGACAGAGCGGTGGCCGACTGTTTATTTTGGGCGTCGGCGGCGGGGCGGGTCATGCAGGGCATGCTGTCAACGATTTCAGAAAAATTTGTGGCATTGAAGCCTATGCTCCGACCGACAATGTGTCTGAACTTACTGCCCGAATAAATGATGACGGTTGGCAAACGGCATTTGCCAATTGGTTGCGTGGAAGCCACATCCGCCAAGGCGATGCCGTGCTTGTATTTTCCGTCGGCGGCGGCAGCGCAGAAAAGAATGTTTCCGTTAACATTGTCGAGTGCCTTAAACTTGCAAAATCGGTGGGCGCCAAGATAGTTGGCGTGGTCGGCCGCGACGGTGGTTATACCCGTCAGGTTGCCGATGCGTGCGTGGTCGTGCCAACCGTCAATCCGCTTACAGTCACCCCACACACCGAAGCTTTCCAAGCTGTCGTATGGCATGGCCTCGTGAGCCACCCCAAGCTTTTGATGCACGAGATGAAGTGGGAATCAGTACGATGAGCCGGCCCGCCGTGTTTCTCGATCGCGACGGAGTGCTCGTGGAGGAGATATATTATCCGGAAACCGGGGGGACCGAGGCGCCGTTCAAACCGGAGCATGTTCGGCTGATTCCAGGGGCAACAGCCGTGATGCGACGTCTCAAAGAGTCAAGTTTTGTCCTGGTTCTGATCTCAAATCAGGCGGGCTTCGCCAAAGGAAAATCCAGCCTTCGCGCACTTTGGCTTGCCCATGAGTGTTTCGCTAGCCTGCTGGCCGATGAACGAGTTGCGCTTGACGATGTGTATTACTCGTACGGCCACCCAGACGGAGTTGTACCGTACTTCGACGGTCCCTCGCTTGATCGCAAACCTGCGCCCTATAACGTTCTAATTGCTGCGGCCCTCAACGACATCGATCTCCATCGCTCATGGTTCATTGGCAATTGCCATTCAGACGTCGAGTGCGCGCTTGCGGCCGGAGTGAAGCCGATTTGGATCGTCGATGAGAATGCGACCGACTGCCATTCAATTCTCGCAGTTAAGGTTCCAGATTTTAGCAAAAGCCCTTCTTGTCATCCTCGGCGAAAGAGAATCTCAGACGCCGTTGCAGTTAAAACCAACATGAGCCAAATGCCTGAACTCTTTCCACATTAGGACGTGGACTAATAATAGCGCAACCACAGGCGTAAGCAAGCCAGCTGAATGGACCGGAGGTAGTTGGCCGCAAGTTTGTCGTTGAGCGTTGCGATGCGACGACAGTGTTTGATCCTGATTGACAAGGCTCCAAGGTTGACTCCACGAATACACTGCTGCCGCGTGTCCGGTTGACGTTTGGAACGCCACGATGAAAGTTATCAAGTGCGCTTTTGCTGTTTTGACTAGCGTTCGGCTGATTCCGCTGATCGCGTTGATGCTACTTAGCTCGAATCGGAATATTGTGTACACCGACTTGAACAGATACGCGTCGGTGTATCATTTGGGGCTGCCTCGGAATTGGAGACAGCGGATATTGGTGTTTGCTCATGTAATGACTTGGCTGCCCGAATTTCGGAATATTTTTTATCTCCGGACCGGGCTGCCGGGCCTCTTACTTTCGATCTTTTGCCGTCCAAAGGCATCATTAAAACTGGGTCACACGAGCATTGGCCCTGGGCTCTTCATCATGCATGGCGATGGCACGCAAGTGTCCGCCATCAAGATTGGTGAAAATTGCTGGATAAACCAGCAGGTTGTGATTGGTTACACTAACGAGACAGACATTCCAACCATCGGTAACAACGTCGACATTCACGCTGGAGCTAAGATTCTCGGCAAGGTGAAGGTTGGAGATAATGCGACAATCGGTGCAAACTCGGTTGTGATTGAAGATGTGCCTCCCGACGTGACAGTAATGGGCGTTCCCGCAAAGATAATCTGGCGCAAGGTCGTGGGTGGGCCCGGCAAGGTACATACTAGCGCGGGAGCTGAACTATCCGCCCGGGACGTGCAGAGGTAACATTGAAATAGTAAACATCGATCTTGAGACCACGCCTGCTCATAAGCAAGATCGGCTGGTCTTGGGCGCCGCCTCATTAATCCGAAATGAATGGAAAATTGTGTACTGATCATGAATGAGTCATCGGGTCTCGATCCGCACCTGCCGCAACCGCAATATCGGCGGAACGAGTCTCCGGCCCTCCCCAACGAATTTGACTTCGGCCTTTTCACTAAAGGCAGGCTGATCCGACACAGTGCGATATTTATGGTCGCGCGGATGCTGCCGGGCTTGTTCGGATTGGCGACCACGGCGATCCTGACCCGTCTGCTGGATCCGCAAGAATACGGGCAATATGGGCTGATGCTCGCGGTGATGATGATGGGCTCGATGATACTGTTCGACTGGCTCGGGGTTTCCTTTCTCCGTTTTTACCAGGCGCGTCCAGGTGATCCGAGTCTAATTGGCACGTTCGTGGGCTTGTTCTGCGCGTTGCTCGCGCTTTCGGTTGGAGTGCTTTTGGCACTCTGGGCTACCGGCGCTGTGCCACATGAGCTCATCGGCGCCTACACTGTCGGTATGGTAATGGTTTGGGCAATTTCGTGGTTCGAGCTGCTGGCCCGGTTTCCAGTCGCTCAGTTTCAGCCGATGCGCTACTTTCGCATGCACCTGATACGATCAGTCGCCGTTACGGCTGGGGCGACGGCGGGCGCCTGGCTTACAAGTAATGCCGTGTGGACCGCGATTGGCACCGCGGCCGGCATACTCGTTGCTGCCTGGTCCGCACGATCGCCGATTCAGCGCCCGTCCTGGGCGCGTTTCGATCGCGAGCTGGCGCGGCACCTCCTGATCTTTGGAGTGCCGCTTGCGGTCAGCATGGGGCTGGGCAGCATGATAGACGGCGGCACGCGACTGCTGCTGGCCCTGCTTGATTCAGCGCAGGCACTGGGATTCTATACCGCGGCGAGCGTCCTTGTGCAGAGCGCGCTAGGTTCCATCGGGATGGCCGTCTCTACTGCCGGTTATTCGCGAGTGGTGCTGGCCGTGGAGCGCGAGGACCACGCCGCGGCGCAGCAGCACCTCCTCAGCAATGGGGCGCTGCTGCTCGCTGTGCTCGCGCCAGCAAGCATAGGCTTGGCGCTCACCGGAAAAGCCATCGCCACGATCTTTGTGGGGCCAAAGCTGGTCTCCGGCGTCATTGCGCTGATGCCCTGGATGGCGGCGAGTACATTCTTGAGTGCGATGCGTGCTAACCATCTCGACCAAGCTTTCCAGCTTGGCAAACGTCCGCATCTGCAGATCTGGATGCAGCTACTGGCGGCCACCACCTCGGTCGCGCTGTGCTTTTACCTTATCCCGACGAGGGGGTCGGTCGGCGCCGCGATGGCACTGACGGCCGCGATGGCGGTCTCCGGCGTTTACGCCTTGATCATGGGCCGATATGCCTATTGGGTGCCCTTGCCGCTGGCAGTCGGTGCCCGCGTTGCCGTGTGCTGCGGCGTCATGGTACTGGTAATCGTCGCGCTTCCAGACGCCGGTTGGACCGGGCTTGCCCTGCGCACAGTGCTTGGCGCGGTAAGCTACGGGCTGGTAGCGCTCGCAGTCAATTTGTTAGGCGTTCGAGCCCAATTTGCTGCCTTTGTGAAGAAGGCCCTTGATTGATCTGATCTAATGAAAATACAAAATAGATGCAGCCTACGCCCCAAGTTTCATCATTTTATTTTAGACCCTCAACAATTGACGAAAGGCTCCATTTTAGGCAAATGAGGCGAACGGTCAGGCATCATTCTCGTAATGGATCAGCTACGTCCGCGGGCGGAGAAACAGGCGGCGATCTTGCCCGAGCGCTGGACGCTGTTTGATGCTATCGAAGGAATTCAGAGATCGCCTAACTGCTAGATCGCCCAACTGCTATCTGGAGTACATGACTCCATGCTCCAACAAGATGGTGAAGCGATAGCGACGGGTCCCTTCACCAACTGAGTTCGTGCTCCAAGCGGACAACCTGATGGGTAAGCACGGTCACCAGTCGCCGTGATGAAACCGCTGCCATCCAGCGCGTGCTCGCAATAATTCTCAACCAGACCCTGCCTCTGCGCTGCCACGCAAAGCCAAACTTTTTGCAAATGAATCTCTTCATAAAGAATAGGCTCGTCGCGCAACTTTATTGCGGCAGGCAGAGTCTCGCTTACCCCAAATACCAAAATCCCGATGAGAAGCAAGCACCGAAGACGTCCAAATTGTCATGTCGGACCATTCATGCGTTTCACCGACATAGTGAAATTTCGCGCCACACGATCGCACTCTGTCGCTCCCGAGCCGACTGTCGCCGTTTTATTGGCCCCAAGAGTGTTCGTACGTGCCTTTTCGCCGGGCCGCGGGAGTTCTCGCCCTTTCCAGGGGCTCGCTTGATTCGATGGTTAATGTAGGGGCGGCGGGTGTGTCTTGTTCGGGGGCCGAATACCACTATTTGAGCTGCCCAGCGCCGAAATTATGTGCAATCTAGATCCGCTGGAGGCAACTGATGGCTGAACGACCGTTCGTCCAGGTAGGAAATTGCCGCCAAATTGTTGATCATGACATAAGAGCGAGCTAAATGTCTTTTGTGAACGAAATGACGGTAGGGACAAAAATGACGAAATGTGCGTTGGTCTGTGGAGCCGGTGGATTCATCGGCGGCCATCTTGTCACGCGACTTAAAGAGGATGGATTTTGGGTTCGTGGCGTCGATTTGAAATTTCACGACTTCGCTGAGACAGACGCCGACGATTTCGTTGTAGGCGACCTGCGGGATCAGGGATTTTGTCGCGCCATCGTGGACCGCCGATTTGATGAAGTCTATCAACTCGCAGCCGACATGGGTGGGGCCGGTTATATTTTCACCGGCGAGCACGACGCCGGCCTCATGCATAATTCGGTTACGATCAATGCCAACGTGCTTGACGCTTGCCACAAGCGGGACATCAGGAAGATCTTCTATTCATCATCGGCGTGCATGTATCCCGCTTATAATCAGGAAGACCCGCTGAACCCAAAATGCTCAGAGGATTCTGCCTATCCGGCGGCGCCCGACAGCGAATACGGCTGGGAGAAGCTTTTTAGCGAGCGCCTTTATTTGGCTTATCGACGAAACTACGGGATGCAGACGCATGTAGCGCGCTACCATAATATCTTTGGACCAAAGGGGACTTGGAACGGTGGCCGCGAGAAGGCACCGGCAGCCATTTGTCGCAAAGTTGCTGCCGCGCGTAGTGGCGAGGACATCGAAGTGTGGGGCGACGGAGAGCAAACTCGCTCTTTCCTTTATATAGAGGAGTGCATCGAAGGTACGGTCCGGCTATTGCGCTCCAGCTTCACCGGTCCCGTCAACATTGGTTCGGAGGAGATGGTCACGATCAACCAGCTCGTGGACTTAGTGGCGGATATTTCCGGTAAGCAAATCGGCAAAAGACACGTCCCTGGGCCGCAGGGCGTCCGAGGCCGCAACTCTGACAACCGTCTGATCAGGGAGAAGCTTCGCTGGGAGCCGAGCCGGCCGCTCCGTGAGGGGCTGGAGCATACCTACAGGTGGATTGAGGGTCAGGTCATGAGGAATGTCATGCCTGGGACTCAAACGGACGGTGGTGCCTTTAAAGCGCCACTCGAGGTTGATGCCCCGCTCGTCCACGCTGAATGAGAGGTCAGTGCTTTTGGGAGCTTATCTCAGAGAAGGTAACCCCGGCTTTTAAGGGCTCAATGCGACTGAGATGATGGAAAGTCGACAGCGAGCTAATTCTTCCGCGGGTTTGATGTAGCAGAGGATACCGTGAAAGTGAAACACGAGCGCCAATGCTCCTTAGAAGATTGAGCGTGTCGGTGAATAATATTGAGCGTGTCGGTGAATAATAATGTATCGAAGCTCACCAAGTACGACGATACTGCCGAGGGTGGGCACTGTTCTCATGATCACTCCGGGAGGATTGGAAAACGGCGGTGGTATAGGCCGACAGATGGGCTACTTCCTCCAAGCCTACCGAGCCGGCGAACAAAGACTGCATTACCAGATCGTCGATTCGCGTGGCCCCTGGTACCTGGGAGGCTCTTCGCCACTACATATTGCCGGCGCGATTCGCTATTTGGGCAGCGCCATGGTCACAATTTTTCGCGCACGTCTTTCGTCGCCTTGTGTAGCACATGTTAACATTACAGGTCGCGGCAGCACCATTCGAAAGATTATTCTTTTGACAATGGCTCGAGCAATCGGATTGCGCTACGTCTTGCATCTTCATGACTACGATTACGCCGAGTATTACCGCAGCCGGGGGACGTTTCTTAAAAGGCTAATCGCGACGATGTTTCGCCGCGCCGTGGCAGTCATAGTACTTGGACGGCGGGACTTGGAAATAGTCTCCCAATCGCTCCAACTGAGCAAGGACCGCATGATCGTCCTCCACAACGCGGTCCCGGACCCTCTGCCTGGTCTCGATACAACGCCGCGCACGGGAAAGCCCTGTCATTTGCTCTTCCTTGGATACCTCAGCGCTCGAAAAGGCGTCCCGGATCTTCTACGGGCCCTCGCCGGTCCGACGATGAAAGAGCGGCCCTGGCGGGCGACCCTCGCCGGAGGCGGCCCGGTCGAAGAGTTTCGCAATCTTGCGAAGGATCTTGGCATTGTCGAACGGCTGGATTTTCCCGGCTGGCTCGATCAGGACGGCGTAAGAGCATTGTGCACCGATGCCGACGTTCTCGTCCTTCCCTCTTATGCCGAAGGGTTGGCGATGTCGGTACTAGAAGGCCTCTCTCATGGGCTCGCAGTGATCACAACCCCGGTTGGCGCGCATTCGGAAGTGATCGAGCCGGAGGTGTCGGGAATAATGGTGCCGCCGGGTGACGTGGCGGCACTTGCAGACGCATTGATACGTGTGATCGAGGATGAGAGCCTACGCGGCCGACTCGCGAGGGCGGCGCGTGACCGTTTCCTCGAGGCGTTCGACGTGCGTCGCTACGCGGCCAGGCTGGTACAGGTTCACGCCGGAATGTTTGCATCGCAATGCGACCATCCCAGCCTTGTGGGGAAAGGACAGATGTCATGAAGCAGTTGGCTTATGAGCGTGCAAATAGCCAGCAGCCGGGCGTCCCTACTACAATTCCCAGGGTTAACATGCTCGGCGTCGGTATCACGCCGGTAAATCTTGCGCAAACGGTAGAGATACTAGAGAAATGGCGTGCAGAAGGACGTCGCGAATACGTGTGTTGCGTTTCGGTTCACGGCTTAGTGGAAGCGCAGCGGGATCCAGAAATTCGAAGGGCCCTCAACCGGTCCGGCCTCTCGACAGAGGATGGAATGCCTCTTGTCTGGTGGTGCAGGCGCGCCGGCTATTCCAGTGCAGGCCGCGTCGCTGGATCTGAACTGCTCCTGGCAATTTGCGAAAGGGGTTGCCAGCGTGGTTACCGGCACTATTTTTACGGAGGAAGTCCTCGCGGCGTGCAGACTTTGGTTTCGCGCCTCATCCAGCGCTTTCCAGGCTTGGTCATTGCCGGTTACCGCTCCCCGCCCTTCCGCCCGCTAACACAGGAAGAAGACGCTGCCGATGTCGAAGCTATCAACGAAACGCACCCCGATTTCGTGTGGGTGGGGCTCGGAATGCCAAAACAAGAGAAATGGATTGCGCAGCACGTCGGCAGAATTCAAGCCGCAGCGTTGCTTGGTGTGGGAGCGGCTTTTGATTTCGTTGCTGAGACAAAGCCCCGGGCGCCGCTATGGATGCAGCGTTCCGGATTAGAATGGGTGTTTCGCCTGATGGCGGAGCCTCAGCGGCTGGCGCACCGCTATCTCGTTTACAACTCGCTTTTCGTCGCGCTCGCATTACAGCAGATTGCCGGGTGGAAATCCTACGCTCGAGACTGGTGAGCTTCGGCTCGTTCCAGTGCCGCCTGGCTCACGGCCGCTTCCGCAACGTTATTCAACACGGGAAGTTGGCAGGCGAGACGGAGGATAATGGACGGATTGGTATTCGCACCGGTATTCGTTGTTAGGCCGTAACAGATCCGACGATCGCGAACTGCCGCGCAGAGGCGATGACTGATCTTGCCTTATCCTTGGGCCTGCTGATGGACAGAAGGTCGGTCGATGTTGATGTTTACAATATAGCCGAGCGTGCACGTCACTGCAGGATGGACAGATGAAGTTATTGATTTCAGCCTATGCGTGCGCGCCCAATCGCGGTTCGGAGCATGGTATAGGGTGGAACTGGACAACTGAGGCACGCCGTCTTGGTCATGAGGTTTGGGCGCTGGTGTCGCCGGCGCACCGTGATGCGATCGAGGAAGCTTCGCGAAACGATGCCGCTTCCCGCAGCATACATTGGCTTTTTCCAGAAGTAAGTTATTGGCCTCTCCAGCCCGCAATCGAACCGAAATGGGAGCGTACCTATAATTTAATCTGGCAGATGGCGGCGTTGCGCATGGCACGAGAGTTGCACCAAAGGGTTAGATTTGACGCGGTTCACCATCTTACGTGGGGCGGAGTTCGAGCACCGACATTTTTAGGTTCATTTGGACCGCCCCTCATTGTTGGGCCCATGGGTGGTGGAGAAACATCGCCTTTTTCGTTGCGAGACGGGCTCTCTTTTAGAGGCAAAATTCTCGAGGTTTTACGCGATCTATCAAATTCGACTATCTCCATAAACCCGATCGTTCGCCGTGGTCTTTCTGACGCTGCAGTGATATTTGCAAAAACAGCTGATACTAGAAATATGCTAAGCTGCGCTTTGCGGGAAAAAACAGTTGTTTTCAGTGAACTCGGCATTCGTGAGGTCCAAATAGCCTCGCCGCGGACGCGGCGTGAGACACCGCCAAAGCTGCTCTATGCAGGTCGGCTTCTTTATTGGAAAGGAGTTCACATTGCCATCCGAGCCTTCGCGAAGCTTTTGACCAAAATTCCAAGTGCGCGATTTACGGTTGTCGGGAATGGTCCAGAGGAGTCTAGATTGAAGGCTGACACTTCGGCGCTCGGGATTGATCAGCATGTCGATTTCATTTCGTGGCTGCCACAAAATAAATTATTTGACCTTTACGACAGTCATGATCTCCTACTCTTCCCCAGCCTTCATGACAGCAGCGGCGGGGTTGTTTTGGAGTCGCTGTGTCATGGCATGCCGGTGGTGTGCTTGGATCTTGGAGGTCCGAGAGATTTCGTGACACCCGGCTCGGGCATCGTTATCGAGACGGCCGGGCGGAATACCGCTGAGGTCGCCAAACAGATGGCCGGGGATGTCTATCGATTGCTCGAGTCGCCGCACCGGATGTCTGAACTGTCGGCGGGGGCCGTTTCCCGGGCACGGGAATTTCTTCTGGGGGGGCGCGTCAAGGAGTTTTACGATCTCGCGGCAACGTTCGTGCGGGTTTCCTCACCTAGACCCCGTCAGCGCTCATCGGACCAGCATGGGCCGATTGCGTAGGAGAGAATCGTGGCTCATCGTAGTCCTTAATACCAGTGACGATGCGGCAAGCAATCGCGTACCGGACAGTTCATCAGAGTTGTTCGGCACCATTACGCTCCTCCCGTGACCTGCTTCCGGTTGCTGCACCGATCATGGCTGAAAAATTCCAGTTTAGCGGCGCGTCTGATTCGGTCCGTCCGACGGGGAAGGATCATGAAGCGATCGAAGTTCACGGAGGCTCAAATTGCCGTCATTCCGCGGCAGGCAGAGGAAGGCATAGTGAAGCCGAGGGAGATCAGTCATGAGATCGTTTTTTGAGAGAGCGTCAGATGGGGTTTAATATCGAATTCCTCGCAAAGAAGTTGCAAGAAATCGCTGAACGCACGTCCAAAGGAACTGAACTCTGGATTCTCAAGTCGTTACAAATTGATTTCAATTTAGCTACCTTGGGCGTTTCTTTTCTAATATTCATAGCCTTTGCTGCGTTGTTCCTCCGGTCGGGCGTCTTCGTGGTGGGATATATCCTAAGTGATACCCTGCTCTACACCGAATCCGCATACCGCGAGGCCCACGGTCAATGGCCTGGTTTAAATTTTTTGGGTGGCGGGGCTGGGGCTCTTTGGTGGCTACCTCTCGCACTCACCTACAAGTTAACTGGAGATCTGGTGGCATCCATTCCAATCTCCTTCGTCGCTTTCGCGAGCGCCGTCTTTGTTCTCTCAGCATACATAGCCTGGACTCGTCTGAGCGCCGTTATCGGCTGCTTGGTGATTTGCTTTTGTTCGATTCTCGTCATGGCACCTTGGGAGATAGGATCCGCAATCAGCCCATGGGGTTCCACGCACACAACCGCCGCATCGGGATATAATAAACTGGGGTTTACCTTGGTTCTGATAGCGTCGTTGTTAGCGGTGGACCCGAAATCAGCGCGTCAAAGGACCGCTGCCAGATGGGACGCCGTATTTGCTTTAGTGTGTTTCGGATTGGCTTTTTATTTAAAGATGCCTTTCGGTCTTGGCGTTGCCGGAATGGTTTGCCTCTGGGCGTCGATGCTTACGAAAGACAGGTTGCAAGTTTGGAAATTTATGGCTGGCGTAGCGGTGTTGTTCGCCGTCGTCGAACTGGCGATTCCTGGCCTCAACGCTGCCTATATCCGTGAAATGGCAATGTACGCGCAGATCCAACCTGCCCTTGACCTGTACGCGATCGTGCGCGTCATCTTCCAAACGGGGCCAGAAATTCTGGTAGTTGGAGTGCTACCGGTCCTGGCACTAGCTACACAGGGACTTTGCAAGTGGTCGGAGTTCCTTTTCTTTTTCGCTCTCGTTGCAGGGTCGATCGTGCTGCTAACGGTGTCCACAGGAGGCGCTAACTTGGTCGCACCCCTTGCCGTAGCGGTAGTGGCTCTTTCAGTTCTAGCAAGACAATCGAAAACACTTCTAAACCGGGCACCCTTGTGGGCTGCGGCTGTGGCTTTTGCATTTGGCTTTTGGACGTACTTTTTTCCTGCCGCCAATGCTATCGTTAGGCACAACTGGTATGCGGGCCGGAGCGCGCCGATCGAAAACATGCCTCGATCCTATAGTTCGTTGCGCGTACCTTCGGAAATCGATCTGAAGCCAATGATTGCTGCCTTTGATAATCGCCTGAGCGGCGCAGACGCCTACGCAGCTGCCCGATCGAAAGTGCCGCTAAGTACGATAAATGCGCTTTTCGTAAACGAATATGCTTTCACCTTGACCGATTTGCCTAATGCCCAGCTACTGTGTGGTATTGCAAAGGAGCGAACTGCAATTCTAGATACGGCGAACGTGTCATCTTCCCTTCTTGGACTTCAACCCGTCGGCGGATACACATGGGCGCAATTTATGCGCGGCTACAGTGAGTCCGTACATTGGCCCTCAGATAAGATGTTTTTAGACGTTGAGTGTTTATTCGACCCGAAGTTGCCTGATAACCCTGCTGCAAGGGATGGTCTGTGGTTAGTCTACGGCGCGATGATTCGGGATTCGTTTAGGGAAGTAGGGGAAACAGAGTTTTGGCGGGTCTTCGTTCGAAATGACAAACGCTAGCATCGAGTATTCGAATGAGGCGGAAAAAACCTAACAGGCCGACCACGGAGGCCTAATGATCTAGCATAATGGGACGACCGCCCTGGACGCTAAAGCGGGCTTCGAAGCTATCGAGTAAACTTTTGCTGGTGTAATGCATTGCTGTTGCGACGTTTCATATTTCAAGGGATGCTGGCAAGTTCGCCACCAAAGTAAAGGAGCCAATGCCAAGGCTATGGATGATCGCAGCGTTGTCTCAAACACTGGACCGCTGATGCCAGCGTCGGGCCAAGATTCTTCAACCTTTGTTGATAAACCGGTTGTTGGAATGGCGCCCGAACTTACTGTGGTCGTGCCCACGCTCAACGAGCGCGACAATCTGGACCCTTTGTTGGCCGGTGTCGCGTCTGCCCTCGAAAACGTAGCATGGGAGGTGATTTTCGTTGACGATGATTCAAGCGATGGCACCGCCGATTACGCCCGCAGCCTCTCACGCCGCGATTTCCGTGTGCGATGCTTGCAAAGGATCGGACGACGCGGTCTTTCGGCCGCCTGTATCGAAGGCGTTCTGGCGTCGGCATCGCCATATGTTGCCGTCATGGACGCCGATCTCCAGCATGACGAGCGATTGCTGCCGCATATGCTGGACGTGCTCAAGCGCGAGTCCATCGACCTTGTCGTTGGTAGCCGCTATGTGCCAGGCGGTGACATCGGCGAAGGCCTGAGCGGCAGCCGTGCGCGCGCCAGCAATTTCGCAAGTTGGCTTGCGAGATTTATCACCAAGGCTGATGTTGCTGATCCGATGAGCGGCTTTTTCATGTTCCGTCGCGACATCTTCGAGAACGCCGTCAGAAATCTTTCGGCTCAAGGGTTTAAGATTTTGCTTGATTTGATGGCATCCTCCCCCAAACCGCTTCGGGTACGAGAACTGCCTTACGAGTTTCGGAGGCGGCGCTTCGGTGAGAGCAAGCTGGATGTCTTAGTGGTATGGGAATATGGGATGTTGCTGGCCGATAAGCTTATCGGTCACATCGTCCCGGTGCGCTTCGCCTTCTTTATGATGATCGGCGGGCTCGGGCTGTTCGTGCACCTAACAGTGCTTTGGGCCAGCTTGACACTGGGGGCACGATTTGTAGTGGCTCAGGCCGCAGGCACGATAGTCGCGATGACTTCAAATTTCTTACTGAACAACCTCTTCACCTATTACGATCAGAGACTGCGCGGATGGCGGCTTGTTGGCGGGCTTCTGTCGTTTTACCTGATCTGCAGTATCGGCGCCGTCGCAAATGTGGGAATCGCTAGTTACATCTTCAGCCTCGAGAGAGCTTGGTGGGTGGCCGGCGTCGCTGGCGCGATCGTTGGTTCAGTGTGGAACTACGCTGTATCCTCTATCTTCACGTGGAACAAACGCTAAAGCCGGTTATTGAAACACGCGCGTCCGTGCTGGAAATCGCAGCCATACCCAAATAGACCCAAAGCCCAGCAGTGAAGATCGCGGCTGCGGCGAAGATTGTGAGAATAGCCGACGGCACCGGCGCGGCGTTGACAACATCGTTGGCGACGAACTGTCGGTGGCATGAACTGTGCTGGTTCGCTGATGAGGCCGCGACAGGAGCGTGAAGTGCGACTACTATCACCGGACATAGAACGCAATTGTCCACACCTCAATCACCCCCTCCCCTGCCTACCTACCTATACATTATGTTTATTCTTTGGAGTTTTTTACGTTAACTGTTTGCTGTTCGAATCTCAAGCAGCAATTCCGAGATCTATGCCGCTCAAGGCCAAGCTGGCCCTCTGGGAAAGTCGAGGCGATCAGACGCGCCCATGCGCCGGCGGACGTCGGGTGTGATCATCCCCTGCCTGCGTGCTGCGCCTGCCAGCCAAAGCTTTTTTTCACACATGAATCCCATCAGGAAAAATAGTGACGTCTCAATTTGCCCTGCCGAGATTAGTACCTCTTCGCTGACCCCAATTACTAAAACTCCTACAAGCAGAAGCACTGACGAAAGCCCGATTTGTGCCGACGGCCCCTTCATGCATTTGATCGCCATGACGAAATTTCGTACCCAAAGAAATGTGAAGAATGACGTCCCCAAAAGCCCAACCTCGAGCAGGAATTCCAGCATACCATTGTGAGCGTTAGCGATCCCAAGCAAATACCAATCGTCTGGACGTCTAATCGCTTCAGAAATTTGCAAAGCACTTGGGTTCAGGGGCGACCAAAACGCCAAATATCCCCAACCAAGGAAGGGCCGTTTAAGTATGTTGTCGATGACATAGGGCCAAAACGCAGTTCGCCCGGTAAAGGTCGGGTCCTTTCCTAAGGACTCAAAAATCAAATCCTTGTTTATCCAAAAAACGATAAAGATTAAAACGCATGCGCTCGTCAAGCAGATACTTATAATTCGATGAGAGCCTCCTTTCAAATAGAGCCTGCCCAGCATGTCGAGTAGAAGAAAAACGGCAATTGCCATCATCGACGTGGTTGACTCGCTCTTAAAAGCAGCAAATGTGCATGCGACGATGATGCAAATATATCGAAGCCTTAGCCCACCCCTTGTCCGCATGACGTGAAGGCCAGTGAGCACTCCCGCCGCCATTACTTGGCCAAGCATGTTCTTGTTCACAAATATTCCACGGACCGTCATAGTTATGGGCTCCGGAAAGATGATGATCTGCGCGAGCGAGGCGATTGCGCATAAACCGAAGAGCGTCGCAGCCAAATCCATTAGCGCGTCGCTGTCCAAGGTTTCTGCCATCCCGATCGCACCAAGAACGACAAAAAAATATACTGTGCCTTGACTTATGGTGACGCGGGGGTCAACAGACCATAAGACAGAGATCAAGAGGAGGCTCGCTGCTGCAAGTGGGAGGCCCCGATTGATCCGAGCGATCCTTCCCCCCCGAGTGCTCGACCAAAAGAGAAAGAGGCTGGCGGCTATGCCAACCAAATTGATAGCCTCAGTGAAATGATCGCCCCCCTTTCCACTCCATTCCCCATAGATAAACCTATCGATGAAGCCTAGGGCGCCCATCGCCTGCAAAAAAAGGTACGCTGCAGCCAGATAAAGCACATTACGGCTTGCCGAACGCGCTCGAGGCCTCACGATATTCACCTTGCGAACCGGATACAGACGATGTGCGGATCGGCCGGCTTGAGGCGGATCGGTGGGGCGTCTCATCAAAATCAACCTTTACGCCGATCGGCGTTTGGCGACCTGCCTGGAAAGCATATGAGCCAGCGTAAAGCGTCCCAGCGGCAGTAAGGGACGTCCAGGTAATTCACGAACTGACCGCGCGAACCACCTCGTCTACTGCCTGTGCAAACGCGGACCAAGGCGGCGGCAAGCGCTGACACGTTTTAACACTACATTGCCTAACTTGCGTTGGACAAGAGAGCAAATGGGACTATGGACATACCGCAAGAGTACTCGAGCAAGCCCCAACGTCAACTGATTGCGCGGGCATTGCGTTCAGTGACACCGTATCCGATGGCTGGACTGCCGGGCTGCGTAGAGCAAAGTTCGTACCCACCGGCTGTGTCGATTCGCTACTGGCCGAGGTGGTGCCCACATTAACCCAATCCGGATGCCGCGCCGCCTAGACATTCCCGTTGAAAGGTCCATTAACAAGGGCATCTTCCTGTCGTTTAGTCGACATTATTGGCGAAATAGTCCGGCACCCACGTCACCGTTGGGCCACTAGAATGCGACGCCGCTGTTGTTCCGTGGTAGCCGCGCTGCACCGTCAAGGTTGTCGAGCCCCACCCCGCGGTACATTTCCACGTGATGAAATTGCAGAACAGCGATCCAGTATTTCCGGCGGCCGGATTGTTCTGATCATCCGAAATCGAATCGGTATTTCAACAGCAAACGATATGCCTGAGCCCTGCGCAACGGAGTCACAACTGGCCGCGTTTGCGAACGAAATAGTTTGTCGAGTTCGTCTTTTCTTCCTGGTTCAGACTGGCACCGAAGCGCTAAGAAATCGGCGAGAGCGTCCATGTCTTGACGCGAATTACCCCTTGGTTGCAAGACGTAATGACTGCTGCTATCAGCGAAAGGAAAAGGATTCAATCTAGAGTTGGAGAGTCGATAGCATCAGGGCCGCATCTATGAATACAATACTCATGTCGCTTGGCGCGATCCTCGGCGGCTTTCTTCTGCTTGGCTGTCTCATTGGCGCCACGTCGTATAGGGCCTACGGGAGTCGACTAGAAAACTCCCCACGGAAACAGGATGCCGCGGATGATTGACGAGCGCACAGCGGGAGCCCTTGAAAGCACAGCTCGGCTGGAAAACATTCGCGATCTGGTGTTCCCACTCATCAAGGGCAAGCGCTTGCTCGACATCGGGAGCATTGGTCACGATTACGAGTGGCGTAAGAAAATAGGAACCTTCTATTTTGCTGAATTTCACACCATCGCCGCGGTGGTGAGAGGCATCGACATTCTTGAAGACCATGTCGAGCGCGCACGAAAAGACGGTTACCAAGTCGTCGTCGGCGATGCCGAAACCTTTTTAGAGGAAAACCACTACGATGTGATATTTGCCGGAGAACTCATTGAACATTTGAGCAATCCGGGACACTTTTTGCGCTGCGCTTATCGCAACCTTACCGCCACGGGCGTCCTCGTGCTCACGACACCAAATGCGTTTTCACTGAGCCGACTGGCGAAGTGCTTTGCTGCGCTCACCAACGAGCCACCAGTCAACCCTGAGCACACCTGCTATTTCACGCCCCGCACACTACGCCAATTGGTGACGCGTGAAAATTTTGTCGTTCAACAGCTTTATTATGTTGACTATGACTATGGACAGTGGCCGTGGCCGTTTTGGAAAACGGCATTCCTCAAGATCAATTCCTTTCTCAGCGCAGCGCTGCCAAAATTAAGTCAATCATTCGTTGTCGTGCTGGCTAAATCCGCTCCGAGTCTAAACTAGGGACAAGTTGATAGCTTGCTCGAACAAGCCCCAGCATCAGTCGCTTGCGCAGGAAGCCAGCCAGGAGTCTGGCCGTAGCCGATCGCAGGGCTTGCAGACCCTAGCGCGAAATTGGCTCCGGTCGGCGGGTTACTTACGCTGCCCGTCGATGTATGACCAACATTGATCCACGACGGATTTGTCGCCTCTTGGTTTTGAGTCGACAGATAGACATTCCCATTAAAAGGGCCGTTCACGTCCGTTGCGCCACTCAAACCTTGTGTAATGTTGTTGCTCCAATAATCCGGCACCCACATGACCCTCGCGCCGTTCGTATGCGAAGCCGCGGTCGTGTTCTGATAGCCTCGCTGAACGGTCAGGGCCGTCGTCCCCCAGCCAGCGGTAACCAGCATGACCTCGCTATCAATCTCGATTTCGTTGCCTCCCGGCAGCGTGAAAGACCCATTACCAGCGTAGCCGGACGTACCCGTGGGCATATCGGCAGCCGAGGCTATAAACACGGTTGTGACCGACGAGTTGATGGCACCGTTTAGCGTGGTCGTTAGTGTCTGACCGGTGCCGTCTGGACCCACCGCTGTATTGAAAGAAAGAGGCGAAGTTCCTCCTTTCGCAACCGCGATGTTGTTGATGATGGTATTGCCATAGCTGAAGAGCGTGTCGATGCAACTTCGGGCCGTTGCGTTGTTGTTGGTATCGAGATAATTATTATAGCAACTGTTGTTCGCGATGGTCACATACTCCGAGTTTTGATCATGAATGCCTGCGCCACCGTTGTTGTAAATGACGTTGAAGGCGACGAGTCCGCCGTTGGTATATGGAATTGACCCGCTCGGATTGCAGCTTCCAGAACCTGATCCGCCCGTTCCGCAGCCCCAACTCCACGTGTCCAAAATGATGCCGTTTCCGTCGGTGGCTCCAGATAAGCAATTCAAGCGGTTATTGTAGACCACGTTCCACATGATGAAATTGCGGAACAGCGTCCCAGTATTTCCAGTGACCGGATTGTTCTGATCCTCCGAAGTCAGCGAGTAACCGGAAATCGGCATTTCACTCGCAAGCGATATGCCTGATCCCTGCGCACCGGAGTCACAGTTGGCCGCGCCCCCGTTGTTATAGAACGTGTTGTGAACGACGTAGAAGAACTCTCCGTTGTTCATCTGGACGCCGGACTGCCCGTAGCCACTGATGATGCTGTTGAGTACCCAGACGTGATGCTGCGAAAAGACATAGTTGTTAGTGCCGGGCCACACCTCTACCCCTTGGCCGAAAGTTTGTTGGGCCGAGGCGGCAAGGGTAAAGCCGTCTATCATAATATAGTTGGACTTAACATTGAACGCCGCATTTTGATGCTTGCCGGGGTCGGTGATCGTGCAGGCGTCCATGACCGTGCAGCGGTAAACGACGTAACCGGACGAGGCGGCGGCGTCTCCGCCTCGGCGAATGGTCATTCCGCTGTAGGCACCGGGAGCCACATTGATGCAATCGCCAGGAGCGCGCGGAATAGTGTCCGCACGCTGCAAGGTGCGCCATGGTGAATTTGAGGAGCCATCGTCGGAATCGCTTCCGGAAGATGATACGTAATAATTGTGGATGCAGGTGTAATGGGGGTTGGCAAAGAGATCGGCACTTGGCCCAGGCTTCTGAACCAACATGCCAGTTTTCACGGAAGCTGAGCATTGGGCTATGGTGGTGCCATCGCTGCCGATGCAACTCCAACGCCACGGGCCGCTGCCGCTCACGGCCGAGGCTGTGCCAATGCTACAGAGATTGGTAGTCGGCGCACTGCTTACCGCCACGCTGTTCGATGAACCGCACAAGTCATTGAGGGGCGGAGACCGCGGAGATGTGGGCTGAGATGTTTGATTTTGGCCAATAATAGAAACGGTAATTTGTATGGTCGAGCTTCCAACCTCTTTGTTGATCTTACCAACAACGGCAAGAGTAAAGGAATCCTCCTCTCCCCCACCGGCACCGTTCGAATAGGAAAACCCCCAACCTAGTAAAGCAATCTGTCCAGATCGCGGCTTGGAAACCAGCTCCACACTCTCAATTGACACGTTGCCAAAACGTAGTCCGCGAAGGCAGCTATGGCCGCTCTCGATCTGCATTGACCATTGGACGGTGTCCCCAACAAGGTGATAGGGCGGGCCACTGATATGACACGGCTCTGCCGACGCTGCCCCAAGCCAAAGCAGCGACATGACGAGAGTTACGATTGCTGTTCGCGCAATCCTCATTGTCTGGCCACATGACCGCAGTACAGCTCCCGACCAAGCTATACGCATTATGCGTCACTCGGAAGGGGCAGCTTCTGCGGGGCGCGGTTAATTGCGCAGCAAATCGGCGACGGCAACCGAAGCACGTGCTGAAGCGATTCCGATAGACCGGATAACCGGCAGCGACTACGGCAAAAATGGCGATCGCGACCACGGAAAAGCTGCCGTAAAGATGCGCAAGCGCCATCACATCAAGCGACTCATGTCGTAGGGTGTATTTGGTCAGGCCGTCGTCGTGCAAGTGACCAAAAGGAGGCCACGATTTCGATTCCAGAAATCTTGTTAGCCGAGAATGTGAGAACGAGTCGATACGATGAAGTGGGAAGAAAGATCTCCTGAAAATCGCCGGCCTATTATAATGAAAAGCCCAGTCCTTGCAACGTAAGCCGGAAATCAGAAAGAAAACGTGGACACCCATATTGCCCATCGCCCAAGCGACCACCAGGCGGGGTTTTGCTGTTCGCCAGTCCAACCTTCGCGCGGAATGATCTTTTGCTCGGTGGTCATGGTGTCCTCCAATCGCCCGGGCGGGGCGCTACGCAACCCTGACCAGCTCCGCGCCCCGTCTCGGTTTGTGATTCGCCGTCGGGACCAGCACACCAACTTGTCAAATCAAATCTTAGCTAATACAAATATCAAGAGCATGGTTCAGGCCGAGGACGCTCGGAGTGCCTGCAGAAGTCCGTTGACCATTTTTGCCACATTATGTCGTTGACCATTTTTTGTCGGGGATAGGGTTTCGCCTAAGTCCGCTTGACCCCTTCAGAAATTAGGGTCCTGTTGGCGTAAGTCGCTGCGGCGGGTCGACATCAAGCCACTTCGTGAGGACGATAGGGGTTGGTCGAACTGTGTTGGGTTCGCGGATGTTGTCCTTGCGGCAGAACTGCTGGGCACCACACTGCACATTCAAATACGCGTAAAATGTTCTTCACTCTACCAACAATATTTTTCGATTCGGGAACTTACTGTCCTCGACGGTCGCGAGCGCATTGCGCATGCGCACGGAGGATGGTCTATGAGCTCGGGCAACCTTATTGCCAACGGTAATTTTGCGACCGGCAATTTTACTGATTGGACCCTCGGCGGCAATGACACCAACGCTAACGGGGCGGAAATCCACATCGAAACCAATGCCCAAGGGGCCAGCACCTATGCGGCCTGCTTGGATTCAGTAGGATCAGACGGCACCTTAAGCCAGACCATCGCAACGACAGCCGGCCAGACCTACACGGTGAGCTTCTGGCTGGATATGGAGGACGGGGGTGCAAACAACTTCTCGGCTCTATGGAACGGGCAGACCCTCGTTTCGCTCACCAACGTCTTAAATTGGTCCGGCTATACGGAATATACCTATGTCGTGACTGCCACCAGCAGCACATCGACGCTGGAATTTTCTGCAGTAGGCAGTCCATGGTTTGTCGACAATGTCTCGCTCACGGCAACGGTCCCTGCCCCTCCGGTTATCAGCAGCGGCGCGGAAAATTCCAATCAGTCCGTGACATTGACGGGCACCGCACCGGACGGTGCCACGGTGACGGTATGGAACGGCTCTACAGCACTCGGCACCGCGCTCGCGACCAACACGGGCGGCTGGAGCTTGTCGATTGCGGACGTGCCGGCCGGCTCCTACTCCTTCACCGCAACCGATCAGACGACCAGCACTGCGTCTAGCCCGTTCAATATGACGGTGACGGCCGCTCCGGTCATTAGCACCGGCGTGGAAAATTCCAATCAGTCTGTGACATTGACCGGCACCGCACCGAACGGTGCCATGGTGACGGTCTACGAGCTGACGACGTCGAATGGCGCCACGACAGCACTCGGCACCGCGACCGCGACCGGCACGGGCGCCTGGAGCTTCACGACGGCGGCCTTATCGGCGGGCGCCTACGACTTCACCACGACCAACACGACTTCGGCGGGGACCAGCGCAGCGTCCAGTCCGTTCGTTGTAGGAGTTTCTGCGACTAATTCAGATCCGGTCACGTACTATGTGAGCTCCGAGCTCGGCAACAACAACAACGCCGGCACATCTGCGAGTGCTCCGCTGGCCACCCTGCAGGCAGCCGCGAACCTGGTCAAACCCGGTGACACTGTCGAGGTCATGAATGGCACTTATACAGCGGTGGACATTACCACCAGTGGCACTGCGAGCGCCCCCATCACCTTCGAGGCCGCCCCCGGACAGACTCCTGTCATCAATAGCTTGGGCAGCTGGAACGGCATTAACATCCAAGCCTCCTACATTGTCGTTGACGGCTTCACTGTAGTCGGCGATGCGTCCCAGTACACCTTGTCATCGGCAACGGCGGCGTACTCCACTGGAAACCCGAACCTCGATGGCAACGGTATCGGGATTAATCCATCGGGCAGCGTCACGCTGCCCAACCACATCACGATCGAGAACAATACGGTCTACGACGAACCCGGCGGCGGCATCTATACCGAGGGCGCTGACTACGTCCAGATCCTGAACAACGTTGTGTACGACAACGCGTGGTGGTCGGCGTTTGGCAATAGCGGCATCTCTGTCTCGGAATCGGCGAACTTGGATACGAATGCTGGTGTCCACATCCTTGTAAGCGGCAACCTCGCCTTTGGTAACGCCGACCTGGTTCCGACGTACACCAGCGGCACGATCACCGATGGCGAAGGTATCATCCTCGACACCAATCCAAACTTCAAGAGCGAAACCCTTGTCGAAAACAACACCGTCTACGACAATGGCAGCTCCGGCATCGAGTCAGGTACGACACCCAACGCCGTCATCACGGAAAATACAATCTATCAAAACGACGTAGGAAACGTTCAGTCGCCGAGCGTCGCCGAAATTTTCATAAACAACTCCAGCAATAACACCGTAACGAACAACGTCACGACCGCTCCTGACCTTACGCCGCTGGCCGCGCCGGTCATCTCGAGCGACACCGTGAACGGCATCACTGGGCCCACTACGATCACTCTGACCGGGACGGCGGAAGCCTACAGCACGGTTACGGTATTTGACAATTCAACACAGCTGGGCACGACCACCACGAATGGCAGCGGGGGGTGGACGTTTATGACTGCGCCGCTGGCGGATGGCAGCGAGAG
>Ga0206812_1065_pt1 | contig 25107 bp, 22 predicted proteins | sample Alteio_BWOrgCont_54_FD_152912 | JGI IMG/M metagenome (GOLD analysis project Ga0206812, IMG submission 152912) | Enriched cells from forest soil in Barre Woods Harvard Forest LTER site, Petersham, Massachusetts, United States -... | ecosystem: Environmental > Terrestrial > Soil > Temperate forest >... | reverse complement strand
TAAGCGATCAAGCCATTTATTTCATTATCAACCCAAACTGGTTTATCTTTCAAAACTTCATAAAATATTTTTTCCAGGCCGGAATAATTATGAGCTTTTTCATTTTACTGATCAGTATTGCCGTTTAAAACCGCAGTGGGTTAAAGGTAAACGGATACTGACCATCCACGATCTTAATCCTATCCACGAAAAATCTAAGCCTAAACATAAAATAGATGCTTATTTAAAAAAACTAAAAGGATATATTGCGGTATGCGACAGGATAGTTGCCATATCAAATTTCGTAGCTGCCGATATTGTTAGCTATTTCCCTGAGGCAAAAAACAAAATAAAAGTGATCTATAACGGGGCAGACAATTTAACATTGCCAGATGGGCACGAGCCTGTATATAAACCCGGCAAGCCATTTTTATTTACGATAGGCATTGTCTCCTCAAAAAAGAACTTTCATGTATTGCCCGCGCTTTTGCAGGGTAATGATATGGAGCTGGTTATTTCGGGTATCGAAACACCCTATAAGAACGAGATAATAGAAGAGGCCAAAAAATATGGCTGCGAAGACCGTGTATTTATAACCGGGCCCATTAGCGAAGCGGATAAGGCCTGGTACTACCAAAATTGCGAGGCTTTAGTTTTCCCATCCTTAGCCGAGGGCTTTGGATTGCCGGTTATCGAGGCCATGCACTTTGGCAAACCGGTTTTTTTATCCAAATACACCTCCCTGCCCGAGATTGGGGGCAACCTGGCTTATTATTTTGATAATTTTGAACCAGAACATATGCAGGATATTTTATCAAGCGGACTGGATGATTTCAGGAAAAACAATAAGGCCGACGAGCTAATGGCCTATGCTGAGCAGTTTAACTGGGATCATACAGCGCAGCAATATTTAGCCTTGTACCATGAGTGCCTTGGTGATACCCCTAAATAATGATGCAAATGAAAGTTGCCGGATTTACATTTATAAGGAACGCTGTAAAAAATGATTACCCCATTGTAGAAGCGATCAACTCCATACTGCCGGTATGTGATGAATTTGTAGTTGCCCTCGGTAAAAGTGAAGATGAGACTGACGAACTGATCAAATCTATAAAATCGCCGAAGATCAGGATAATTTATACCGATTGGGATAATTCCTTAAAAGAGGGCGGAAGGGTATTCGCCACAGAAACAAACAAGGCAATGGCAGCCATATCCCCTGATGCCGATTGGGCCTTTTACATACAGGGTGATGAATGTGTGCACGAAAAGTATCTTACATTGATCAAAAAAGAGATGAAAGACTGCCTCAATGATAAAAAGATTGAAGGATTGCTCTTCAAGTACATGCATTTTTATGGCTCTTATGATTATTACAGCCATTCGCGGCGTTGGTACAGGCGCGAGATACGGATCGTCCGAAACAACGGCCACATACATTCCTACAGGGATGCCCAGGGTTTTAGATGGGACCACAGGAAGTTAAATGTAAAACTGATTGATGCCTATATTTATCATTACGGCTGGGTAAAACCACCCAAAGGCCTGGTTAGGAAAGGCCAGAATTTTAATCAATTCTACCATCCTGACGCATTTATTGACGAAAATGTAATAGAAACCTACCAGTTTGATTACGGCAATGCCGACATGCTTTTGGTCTTTAAAGATACACATCCGGCTGTGATGCAAAACCGGATAAAAGCGATGAACTGGCAATTAGATATCGATCTGAAAAAGGCCAGAAAGAAAATGACCACAAGGCGGAAGATACTGGAGAAAATTGAAAATATAACTGGGTGGCGTATAGGAGAATATAAAAACTACAAGATTGTAAAATAGGGTTCTCCCAGTTAGTTTTTATCGCCTTTACTTTTACGAAAGGAGCTTTTAATTTGTCTGAACATAAACCGCAACCAGGTTTTTAAGCCGAAATTTTGTAATATCAGCTTAGATTTATCTTTTTCAAATGGCTCATCCACCACGGTAGCTGATATACCGGTATGGTTATAATTGGCGATGATCAGATCGTGATATACAAAATGAAGATCCTTGTCCTTAAAACACTGCATATTTAAAGCATAGTCGGCAGCTATTTTATATTTTGTATTGTATTGATACTTTTCAAAAACAGTTTTAGGGTAAATTATAGCCTGGTGATAGATGCCCACCTTGGCCATATAATAATCAGATACCAAACCTGATCGCTTAACACCATTGTGCATCACATTGGCGTAATATATCGCGGTGGGGTCTTCAAGTTCTATAGCAAAATTTGAAAAGGCCGGCAGCAATTCATCATCCGCACCTAAAAAATACACCCACTGCCCGGTAATGTGTTTCAAAGCTTTGCCCATCGCATCATATATCCCCGTATCTTTTTCGCTCTTCCAAAAAGCAATGTGTTGGGTATTTGCTTCCAGTATAGCTTTTGTATGGTCGGTACTGGCGCCGTCAATAATAACGATCTCAATAGCCGGGTAGGTTTGATCATAAATACTGTCCAAACACTTTTGCAGGGTTTCGGCAGCATTATAGGTAACAATAACGATGGATATTTTTCCGTTGGGCATATTGGGTATTTTCAATGCTATTCTTTATGAACGGCCCGATTTTTACAAATAAAAATATTTTATTCAAGTTGTTTGCTAATGATACGTAATATCTCTGTGATCCGTATTCAACTTAACCACATTAAATCATATTTTTGGGTATCCGCAGGTAAAAATAAATTCTTTTAAAATTTAATAACACTAATGATCAAAAACAGGAATTTATTCAGACTAAGCCGCTTTGTTATATTCAATTTTCCTAAACTGCTTCGTATCCTGTCTAAATTCCGCAGCCCTGCAAAAAGGGTGTTGTTAATAAAAACAGACGCCATTGGCGATTATATACTTTTCAGGAATTATATCAAGGTTGTAAAAAAATCAGATCAATTTAAAGATTACCAGATCGATCTGATTGGAAATGAGTTGTGGAGGGATGTCGCCCTGGAATATGATGAAGCCTTTATTTCGGAATTTATATTTGTTAAGCCTAATGCCTTATTAGAAGCACCGCTGCAAATCTTTAAGTTAGGCTGGCGACTGTTCAGGAAAAATTATCATACCGTTTTACAGCCCACTTATTCGCGCACATTAATTGCTGATGGCCTGGCGGCATTTACCGCAGCCAGGGAGATCATCGGTTTTGAAAGTGATTACGAAGGCATTTTAAAGAAATACAAAAAGCGGACGGATAAATTTTATACCTGTAAATTAATACTCCCGCCTGCCATATATTTTGAGTTCGACCGGACAAAGTATTTTTTTGAAAATGTTTTAACCCAGGTTATCCACCTGAAAGGGCCAAAGTTGGATATTAAGCAGGGCGAAAGAAGCGGGATCATGATATTCCCCGGCGCGGGATCAATTAAACGCAGCTGGGACATTCAAAACTTTATGGCGCTTGCCCGTTTGATCATCGACGACACATCGCATCAGATATATGCAGCGGGCGGACCTTCAGAACAGGCCACAGGTGATTATTTGACGGAAAACCTTCCTCCTGAAAGATTTACCAGCCTAATAGGCAAAACTTCGCTACCCGAACTGATTAGACATATCGCCTCATCTGCTTTAATTATTTCTAATGATAGTAGTGCAATACATATTGCCGCAGCAACGGGGACCCCATCGATCTGCATTTTGGGTGGCGGGCATTATGAGCGGTTTGCCCCTTATCCCAGCCATATGGAAAACGGGCCTGTGTGTGTAAATGAAAAAATGTCCTGCTATTACTGTAACTGGATATGCAAATTTGAAACCCTCGAAAACGAGCCATTCCCATGCATAGCGAATATAGAATTGAATGAAGTATGGCAGGCGACTAAAGGCCTGCTTATCAATATTAACCACCACCAGTAATGTATGCCGGATGTAAGGAAAACGGCCCAATGATGGTAATTGATTAATTACTGTTAAGTTTGCATTTTTATACCATTTAATGAAGACTTATTTCCGGCTGCTTTACTTCGCCAAACCCATTGAAAAGTTTGCAATACCCTATATTCTATATACTTTGCTTTATGTTCTTTTCAGCTCAATGGTGTATATTTTATTGCCATCATTGCTGAATACCCTTTTTGTTAGTGATTCCGTCACGGCGTCCCATGTTGCACACGTCGCAAAGCATTTAATTGTAGCAAAACCAGCCAACGTGCTTAATATGAGCGGCTGGTTCAAATATTTTCTAAATTATTTTATTAATACTCATGGTGAATGGGGCGCTTTGCAATTTGTTTGCGCTTTGATCGTGATCACCATTTTTATAGGAAACTTTTTCCGTTATCTGTCGGCACGTACGATGGAAAATCTTAAGGTTCATACCCTGTTAAAATTGCGCCGTGCAGTCTTTAACAACGTAATGGATATGCACCTTGGCTATTTCAGTAATGAGCGCAAAGGCGATATTATTTCAAAAATTGCCTCTGATGTGCAGGTAGTACAGTATTCAGTTACAGCAACATTGCAGGTTATTTTTAAGGAGCCCGCCACAATGATCGCCTTTCTGGTCATCCTTTTTACATATTCTGCAAAGCTTACATTTTACTCACTGCTTGTAGTTCCTGTATCGGCTTTCATTATTTCTAAAATTGTGAAGCGGCTTAAGTCCCAGGCTACTTCTGCGCAGCAAACCTACGGCAATATGATAAGTTATCTTGATGAAGCACTGTCGGGCGTAAGGATCATAAAAGCCTTCAATGCTACTGATTTTATAAAAAAGCGTTTTGATACAGAGAATGTCAGATATTCAAAAATTGCCCGTTCAATGGCAAAGCGCCAGCAATCGGCGTCGCCTGTTTCTGAAACTTTGTCGGTTACCATGATCGCTTGTATCATATTATACGGGGGATACCTAATACTGAACAACAGATCCTCGCTGACAGGCGGCGAATTTGTTGCATACATTGCTGTATTTTCACAGCTGATGCGCCCGGCGAAAGCCATTTCCGATTCATTCAGTAACATACATTCCGGGATAGCAGCCGGCGACCGCGTATTAGCCCTGATAGACGAAAAACCAGAGGTGACTGATGCCGCTAAGCCTGTACCACTACATGAGTTTAATGAAGGCATACACTTTAAGGATGTATCATTCGCTTATGATGATACACCAATCCTATCCAATATTACGCTTACCGTACCGAAGGGGAAAACAATAGCACTGGTAGGCCCATCGGGTGGTGGAAAGTCAACCTTAATGGATTTGATACCACGTTTTATGGATGTACAATCAGGAGGTATATTTATAGATGACCATGACGTGAGATCGGTTACGGTTGATTCCTTGCGCTCATTAATGGGTATTGTAAACCAGGAATCGATCTTATTTAACGATACTATATTCAATAACATCGCTTTTGCCAAACCTAATGCTACCCAGGAAGAGGTTGAAGTTGCTGCGCGCATAGCCAACGCGCACAATTTTATACAGGATACCGAAAATGGCTACCAAACCAATATCGGCGACCGCGGAACCAAGCTTTCGGGTGGCCAGCGCCAGCGTATCTGTATTGCAAGGGCGGTTTTAAGCAACCCCCCTATTATGCTGCTTGACGAGGCTACTTCCGCATTGGATACCGAATCGGAAAAATTGGTGCAGGATGCTTTGAACAACCTAATGAAAAACCGCACCTCACTCATCATAGCCCACCGTTTAAGTACTATACAAAAAGCCGACATGATCATCGTATTAGAAAACGGCCGTGTTGTGGAACAAGGCAATCACCAGCAATTGATCAACCATAATGGCCTTTACAGGAAACTGATAGACATGCAAACCTTTAATGCAGATTAATTGTTGGTGATCCGTAGTTTACTTCCACATATAAAATTGTAACTTCATATAGAATTGTAACTTATTGGATAGAATTAATTTATCTATCCAAATTGTTACTTTATCATTTAAAACGTTTATCCAATTTTAACGTTGATTTACCAAATCAAACCTAAAATATGGGCAAAACTGATAAAATATCCTACCAGGCAAAGTCGGCTGTACTGTTTATTGTATTTAATAGGCCCGACCGCACGCATAAGGTATTTGATCAGATCAGAAAAGCCCGTCCCTCACGTTTATACATTGCTGCAGACGGGCCACGGTTTGATCAGGAAGGCGAAGAACAACTTTGTAGAAAAACCCGCAGCATATTAGATAAAATTGATTGGGATTGCAAAATACATACGCTTTTAAGGGATAAAAATTTGGGATGCAAAAAAGCCGTATCATCAGCCATAACCTGGTTTTTTAGCCAGGAGGAAGAGGGTATCATACTAGAGGATGATTGTTTGCCATCAGATAGTTTCTTTGGTTTTTGCGATATCCTTCTCGAAAAATACCGGAATGATAACAGGGTAAGGCATATTAGCGGCTGTAATTTTCAACAGGGGCAAAAATGGGGGAATAGTACTTACTATTTCTCCAATATAAGCCACGTTTGGGGCTGGGCAACCTGGAAAAGAGTTTGGAACGAGTATGATCTGGCACTTAGCGGCTATAGCAGGCATGATGTAAAAAGGCAGTTCAGTAATATTTATAATGATCAGATGATCATTGATAGCTGGGCCGAAATCTTTTCGCAGGTTAAGGCGGGGCAAATTAACAGTTGGGCCTATCCTTTAGGCTTTATGAACTATTTTAACAATGGCCTTTGCATTATACCCAATGACAACCTGGTAAGCAATATTGGTTTTGGAGAAAACGCCACCCACACGCAAAACCAGGATAGCTTGAACGCGAATATCCCACTACATGAAATTACGGAAATAAAGCACCCTACATCTTTTGTACCAGAGAAACAGGCGGATGAGTTTAGCTTAAGCTATGAGTTTAATATCGCGGAGAAGAAACGCAAGCAGCAGCTATTGCGCCGGAGAATAAAAAAATGGTTCAAATCATTTTTTATAGATCATCAAATGGTTCACGAAACCTCCTCATCAGTTTCATCTTAACCATTCAATTTATCCTTTATATATTGCCAATCGGTAAGCAATAAACTTTCCATTTTGCCGTATTTGCCTTCGTCTGTTTTCTTTACTGCTTTCTTAGTTTTCCTGAGGATAAAGCTATCCCTGATCGGTTTTAAAACATCGGGTTTAAATACTTTTTTGGTAAACAGGTGTAATATGCTGCCATCGGTGTAAAAGTTGTACCCTAAATGTTTTGCGATGTACGCCAATGATTCGGCAGTATAAAAGGCGATATGCTGACCGGTCTCCTGCGATATATACCACCAGCTTTTAATATCAGCCAACTGTTTGGGTTGCAACTCGGTAGTAAAAAGTAGGTTATCTGAAAATTTAAGCATGCTTTTTATTTCTTCAACAGGATTAGGTAGATGCTCAAACACTTCAAATGCGGTGGCTAATTCAAAAGTGGTACTTGTGGGTAAATCGGTAAGGTCAAAACTTTCGGCAAATAAATTCTGGCAAAATTTGTCGGTATGATAATAATTAAAGCCTTTATCACGCATTAAACGGGTAAATAACCCGTAGCCGCCTGCATAATCCAGGAAAATTCCCTTACGGTTAAATTTGGTCGCGATGAATTTGCTTACCCTTTCAGACAAGTAAATATTCCGCGAAACCAGCCCGATATCCAGCTTAGTTATCGCCGATGAGTAAGCTTCCTCCAGCCAAAAAGGTTCTTCTGTTTGTATAAAACCAGTTTCGTTGCACCGGTAATACTTCACCTCATATTTATTCAGAATCTTTTGGGTAAACAATAAGGTAGTCTCGCCCCCGGTGATCTTGCTTTTCATGGTTTCAAAAATACTACTGTTTTACCAATATAGGTTCTCAGCCATATTTTTACTTTTCCGCATATTTCTGTTAGTCCTGTGATTATTCTTCAATGTAAAAAACAAGAATTTTGCATATTTCCCTGAATAAAAATCCTTTAAGATCGTTTTATACTCGCCCTGGAAATGCAATAAAGCCATCACTTGCTCCTGCCCCGAATCTAAAAAGCAGGAATAGGTATTGCCCCTTATCTTTAAGTATTTTCTATTGGCATAGGATTTAAATCCCCCGTCCTCACACAATAGCGAGGAAATATTGTGATCAATACCAAACTCAAACTTGCCCGAATTTGAATTGATGTACGGCACTTTATTTTCCTTTATCCACAGGTAAATAAGGTTCATATCTGATACCGCCGTGTAGGTATATTTAGCTGTTTGAGATCGGTAATAACTTTCCAGGAAATCATTTTCATAGTTCCTTTTATAAGTATCGAGGGTAAAATTGATAAAATCCAAAAGCAGGCTCCGGTTCCATACGGTACAGTGAGGGGATATTTGTCCTTGTGAGCCCAGCCTGTCAAATCCTTCACTCCCAACAAACGACCCTTTAAAATCATACCCCTGGAAATCCCTGAATGCATTGGTCAAAAACACATCGGTATCAGTCATAATAAACGGCTCATCATTTTTTACAAGTGATGCTATTGCAAAATATCTTGCAAAACAAGCGATCTCAAATTCCGGTGGGTTAACACTATAATGCTTATAAACACTTAAAAATTCTTTGAATAGAGGATTGTTCTCAAGATGCGAATTGTTGGTGACGGTAACATTAAACCCTAAAGACTTGGCCTTATCAAGATACGGTTTAAGGTAGTTAATGTGGCGGGTTTCAAATATGTAAATATGTTTAGGCATAGCAATAGTTCCAAAAATATTGATAAAATAATAAAGCCGTGTCCTTTTAATGTAATTCTAACGCCGACTTGTAACGTAATTATTACATTACGTATCAGGAGATGAAGATGCGACAGCATACATTATATTTTATCAAAATTGAGCGAGGCAGACATCAGACGCAACCATCTTAAAAGATGTAAGCAGGTGGATAATACCAAAAAAGCACCTGGCGATGATGCCAGATGCTTTTTCTATTAAAATATTTTACTTTTTTATTGGAATTTAATCCCCAGGCCAAATTGCCAAACCTGGTTACGATAGCTCGGGATAGGGGAGTTGGCATCCTGCTCGTTTGATGACAGGTCGATCACATAACGTGCATGAATATCGACATTCTGATTCAGGTCAATACTAAGGCCCACTACACCCGCCACATAACTTTTATTGCTGGTATTGGTATAATATGACTCGGATGAGGTATTAAACCCATTATTAAAAGTAGTAGTGCTTGCTACCGGGAAGTTTAGCTGCGGACCAACCAGGAAATTAAAACCGCGCACCAGGCGGAATTTCGCCAGTAATGGAACATCGATGTAATCATTCCGCTGAGTTAAGGTTCCGTCAGTAGTGTTTGCCTGGTACCCTTTTTGTGAAAACAGCACTTCGGGCTCGAACGACAATGGATATATTAAGGGAATTTCGGCAACGATGCCTGCATTAAATCCTAATATACTATTGGTGCTGTAGTTTGAATTATAAGAAGAAACCGTGTTTGCAATGCTCAGGCCTCCTTCAATACCAATACGCGGCTGGTAAAAATCATCATTTGACTGGCGCTGAACCGGCCGGCGATGAATATGCCGCGGACCGTAATAATAAGTTTGGGCGCTTACAGAACCTGCAACCAGCAGGCATATAGCTAAAAAGAGAATGTGTTTCATTAGAATATGTTTTTTAGTTTAAATGATATAGCATTTTAGAGTATAACTTAACAAATAGGTTTAGTCGTTTGTTGAAATTTTTTTAATTGGCGATTAAGAAGGGTTGCTTGTATTGGCTATAGATGTTGGACTGGTTGAAGTTTTTAGTACTACCCTTTTACTACTACAACCACTTTAACCAATACAACTCTTACAACTAACCCTCACAATTAATTACATTTGAAATCTATATGAGAGAATTTCAGAGAAAGCTTAAATGGATATTATTGTGCTGTTTGAGCTTTGCCATAGCTAATACTTCTGCACAGCAAAAAGCCGGGTATATATCATCCCTGAACAGGCAAAACCATTGGGTTGATTCTGTTTTCAAAAAAATGAACCGCAAGCAAAAAATAGCACAATTATTTTTTGTGCGGGCCCACACTAACAGGGGGGAAGCTTATGAAGATTCCGTCGGAAATGTGATCAAAGATGAGCAGGTAGGTGGGCTGGTATTCTTCCAGGGGGGACCAGTGAGACAGTTAGACCTGATCAACAAATATCAAAAATTGGCTAAAGTTCCTTTACTTATCGCCATGGACGGAGAATGGGGCGTAGGGATGCGGTTGGATTCAACTATCTCCTACCCTTACCAGATGACGCTTGGCGCGATCCAGGATAATACGCTGATCTACAAAATGGGGCAATTTATAGCCTATGACTTTAAGCGCCTGGGGATGCAAATGAACCTTGCCCCTGATATGGATGTGAACAATAATCCTGATAACCCGGTAATCAATTACCGCTCGTTCGGGGATAATAAATATAATGTTGCTGAAAAGGGCATCGCATACCTACGTGGTATGCAGGATGCCGGGCTTCTTACTACTGCCAAGCATTTTCCGGGGCATGGCGATACTAATGTAGATTCGCACCTTGATCTGCCTCTGCTGCCTTTTAGCAGGAAAAGGTTAGACTCCCTGGAAGAATATCCTTTCAGGCAGGCCATAAAAGCAGGCATAAGCGGGGTAATGATCGCCCACATGGATATCCCGGCTTTGGATTCGACAAAACACCTGCCTTCCACCCTGTCGCGCCCCATAGTTACAGGGGTTTTAAAAGACTCATTGGGCTTTAAAGGACTGGTAGTATCTGATGCGATGGAAATGAAAGCGGTAGTAAAATACTTCCCTGATGGCGAGGCCGATGTGCGCGCTTTTTTAGCAGGTAATGATATTATCGAGCTATCCGAAAATTCAGAAAGAGCGATATTGGCGATACGTAAAGCGGTAAGGAAAGACGAGGTTTCGAAAATAGAATTCGAGTCAAGAGTTAAAAAAGTGCTGGCTGCCAAATACTGGGCCGGTTTAAACCACTATCATGAAGCTTCGCCGGAGCACCTGGTTGATGACTTGAACCGACAAAGCGCCAAAGCGTTGGTTCAGCAATTGAGCGATGCCGCGGTTACCCTGTTAAAAGGTAATGCGCAATCGCTACAACTAAACCCTATACAAAAAACAGCCATAGTAAGCATCGGAGTTGCCCAGCCAACCCTGTATCAAAAGGAACTTGCAAATTGGTACCTTAATAGCGATACCTTTATAGTCAACAAAAGCACCCCGGCTGATGATCTGCTTACGCTCTTAGAAAAATTAAGGCAGTACGATCAGGTGTTCGTCAGTATAAATGATACCCGCGCCCGGCCGGCAAGCAAACTGGATTATAGCAATGGGGTGAAATTGTTTATTTCTGAACTGGCGGCGCGCCCCCATACGGTGATCAGTATTTTTGCTAACCCTTATACCATAGTCGGTTTACCCGGAATTGAAAAGAGCAGCGCGCTAATGATCTGCTACCAGATGAGTGATGAGTTGCAGCGCTCGGCAGTAAAGGTGATCACCCGGTTGATCAGTCCTAAAGGGAAGTTACCGGTAAATGTAAACATGTATTTTCCATATGGGGCAGGGGTGAGTTTGAAATGATATTTATTAGCTATTAAACAAAAACAGCATGAGTACCAACACAAAAATAAGAGCGATCATTACCGGGGTAACCGGCATGGTGGGCGAAGGGGTATTGCACGAATGTTTGCAGCATCCGCGAGTGGAAGCCGTTCTGGTGATCAACAGGAAGCCCTGTGGCGTGGTTCACCCAAAGTTGAAAGAGATCATTCACCCTGATTTTTTTGATCTTACGGCTATTGAAGGCCAGCTTTCCAGCTATAATGCCTGCTACTTTTGCCTGGGTGTTTCATCTATTGGCATGAAGGAGCCGGAGTATTATAAACTGACTTATACCTTAACGCTGAATGTTGCCCAAACGTTGAGCAAGCTTAACCCGGAAATGACTTTCTGTTATGTTTCGGGCGGAGGCACTGACAGCACCGAAAAGGGTAGATCAATGTGGGCAAGGGTAAAAGGCAAAACAGAAAATGACCTGATGAAGCTGCCTTTCAAACAAGTGTTTGCTTTCAGACCGGGCTATATGCACCCTACAAAGGGATTGAAGAACACTTTATCTTCCTATAAATACATGAGCTGGATGTACCCGTTTTTTCGGGCCGTGTTTCCTCAATTGGTCAGCACACTCGCTGAGCTTGGTTTGGCTATGATCAATGTAACCTTATATGGCTATGAAAAACAGGTTTTAGAAGTAAAGGATATTGTTGCAGTATCAAAGCTGCGAGAATTATAACCTTGACGAAATCTATTATATCAATATTATCTATATTAAATAATGCAAAAATAGAATATATCTATTATGACACTTATAGCCCAAACCCCCCGTTTCGTTATTCGCAATTTTAATCCTGAAGACGAACAGGTATATATGTCATTGTTTGATGATGAACAGGTGACCGTACACCTCCCCAACAGGAGCAGGAAAGAGATCCTGGAAACCTTCAAAACGGCGTTAACTGATTATGCCGAAAATAAAGCATTGGGGCGCTGGGGTATCTTCAATAACCTGGATGGTGAATTTATAGGTTTGTGTTTGCTAAGACCCTTTGATAATGAAACCACGAAGGTAGAATTGGGATATGTACTGAACCAGGAATACTGGGGCAAAGGGATTGCTTCCGAAATGGCCATCATCATGGTAAGTTATGGATTTACCCGCACCCATGCAAAAGAAATTGTCGCAGTAACCACTTTAGGAAACACAGGTTCACAAAAAGTACTGGAAAAAGCAGGGATGGAGCGGATGGATAATTTTAAGCGAGAGGGAAAAGAGTTAGCTTATTTTAGAATAAGCAGGTGAGCGAGCCCCCTCTAATCTCCTCCGCCAGCTGGCGGAGAGACTTTAAAAGAATGATCATTAATGTTTTATTATTTAGAAAAATTAAAAGTCCTCCCTACCGGGGAGGATTAGGTGGGGCTTGATGATATCTTTGCACCCCTGCTCTACCAACTTAAACACTGGCTCAAACTGGCTGTCATCATAATACGGGTCAGGCACTTCTTTATTACCCAATAGTAGTTTTACTTTGGCTGCTGCCCTTTCATCAGGGGCCATAGCCAACACATCCGACAGGTTATTTTTATCCATCACCAGGATCAGGTCGAACTCATTGAAGTCACTTTTATTGAATTGCCTGCACACCTGCCTGCTGATGTCAACACCATGATTGCGGGCTGTACGTGTAGAACGCCTGTCAGGCCCCTCGCCAACATGCCAGTTTCCTGTACCGGCTGAATCTATCTGCCAGTCGAGTCCATTCTTCTCAGCCAAATGCTGCATGATCCCTTCAGCAAGCGGCGAGCGGCAAATATTGCCAAGGCAAACCATTAGGATTTTCATTCTATGTTGTTGGAACGTTGTAAAGTTGGAATGTTGTAAGGTTGATATTTAGGCGGCATGAAATAACTTTTCAACTTTAAAACATTCCAACTTTACAACAAATTAGTCTACCCAAACAATTGATTCAATACCCCCGCTAAACGAACACCTGCTTTTAGCAACTGCTGGTTAACGATATCGATATGGTTGAAATTATATTTGTAGGCATTAAGTGTGTCTCCTGATTTTACTTCGGAGTATAGTTTTTCCGCTATCTGGTTCGATTCAAACAGCCATTCGCTTATAGGCGCTTTCTGCCATTCGGCGCGCTCTGCAGCAGTGGTATGGTTGATGGCCGCAGTATATTCGGTATAGCTTAATTGCTGAAACTCGATCAGCTGTGAATCCCATACCGAGTGCAGGTTGGTTTGGTTATTAAACCAGGTTACTTTGATATCATTGCCGCCTTTATCATCCGTATGCCCTGTATGTAACGGTTGATGCACATCTTCCACAATATGGATCAGCATACGCAGGTATAGAAGTTTGTTCTCTTTGCTCAGGTCATTCTTTTTTAATTCGCCTATTAAAAACTGGAGCTTGGTATAAGCATCCACATTGGTATCATGATCCAGGTAGGTCTGCAGTTCGGGGTAGGTATAGGCTTTATCCAGGTCGATAAAGTGCCAGTTGTATAAGTAATTATAATTGGGGTCCGACTTGATAAAATCAGCCCAGTTACTGGTGATAGCGATACTTTCGTTACCCAAAATGGCCTGTATGGCTTTACGTGCTTTGGGTGTTAAATAGCTGTCGGCAATTTGCCCGGCTACGCGATGCCCTTCGGCTCCCCAGGCCCATGATTGCAGCGGGGCATAAATAATGGCGATACCAATCAGCAGTTTTTTAAAAAAGTTTGTTTTCATATCACAATGGTTTTGGATTACAGGTAATGCGTTTTATTAAATGCGCGTTGATGGGTATAACGCTCGAAGTACTTGAAAATTGAATCAATGAATCTGTTTTTTTGCTGACCTTATAGAACTCTTCGTAAACACCCCAGCGGAAACAGCCCCCTTCACTTTTTAAGCTATAGTCGGCATTGCAAAATTGCCCCTTTAAATGCAGAGTGTCGTTTCGCTGCTGGTAACCGCCCTTCACATATTCTGACCAATGGCCGGAGTTCATGCAGCTATCAGCACCATTATTTACTTTGCTAAAGGAGTTGATCTGCATATAAAAAGAGTCGCAGCTGAATTTTATATGATAGATAGAGTAGTCGAGCAGTTTTTTCTGCATCGGTATGGAATCCTGCTGCCATTCGCCTTGCAAATAGACTTCGCCTTTGCCCTGGAGATTGGGGTTTACTCCACAGCCGAAGCATAAAGCCATCAGTAAGGTCAAAGCTGAAAGGAGAAAGGAGAAAGGTTTTTGCATTGCTATTAACAAGAAAATTTAAAGCCCCTCTCTACAGGAGAGGGGTTGGGGCGAGGCCACTATTTTACAATAACAGTATATACACCAGCATCATGTGTACCATCGGTTAAATTAGTCGCCACACCATTTTTCCATAGTTTAGCAGTAGTAATGGTTCCGTTGTTTTCACCACCCACAGCATACACATCCGATCCATTTACATACACCGAAAATGCAAAACTATCCTTCGTACCATCAGATATATCTGTTACTATCCCGTTTTTCCATACTTCGGCCACTTCAACACCGCTGCTGTTTTGTTCCTGACCTCCTATATATACATCCGACCCACTTACAAATACTGAATGTGCGTCAGCAATGTGTGTGGTATCTGTTAAATCTGTTATTACCCCGTTTTTCCATGTTCTGGCTATCAGAAAATTATTATTTGCGTTGTTGGCATAGCCTACAATATATACATCCGGCCCATTTACATACATCGATTCAGGATAATCAAAGTCCCCACCATCGGGTAAGTTAGCGGGTGTGCCATTTGTCCATAGTGTGGGCGCACTGCCAGACCCATATACAGGGCCTGCTACATATACATTCGACCCACTTACAAACACCGACGATGGATCAGCACCGCCCGGAGCCCCGGATAAAGGAGTGGCTACGCCGTTTTTCCATAGTGTGGCTACAAATTTTATTCCAATGCTTGGTACATGTTGCTCATAATAACCTACTGCATATACGTCAGTTCCACTTACATATACCGATGATACAAAAGCATTAGCTGTGCCATCGGTTAAATTAGTAACTACACCGTTCTTCCATAGTGTGGCTACAGCAAAACTCCCGTTGCTTTGCCAACCCGCTGCATATACATCCGTTCCATTTACAAACATTGAATTTGCGTTAGCAGCGTGTGTACCATCGGTTAAACTGGTTGGGACACCGTTTTCCCATATTGTAGCTACGGGGATATTGCTGCTGTTTTGCACATAGCCCGAAACATATACGATTGGTGCGGGAAGTGCCGGCCGATGGATGTCTTTACGGCATGACGCAAAAAATAAGCCCGTGATTAATGCAAAGCCGATGTATAAATTTTTCATAATCTTATATGTTACAAGTTGAGTGATAGCGAAACATCTTTTTCTTCTTGTTTACGATTAGCTCAGGAGGTAAGTTGTTCACTACATTTAACATGACAATCATTATGCAGGTTTTTACTTCAATCCGCCGATCATATCCTCAGGTCTAACCCATTGGTCAAACTGCTCGTTGGTCAAATAACCCAATTGTATAGCTGCTTCGCGAAGCGATTTATTTTCCTTTAAGGCAGTCTTGGCAATTTTAGCTGCTTTTTCGTAACCGATATGCGGATTCAACGCGGTAACCAGCATCAGGGAATTTTCCAGATGCTTTTTAATGCCCTCATAGTTTGGCTCGATACCTACAGCACAATGATCATTAAATGAGGTGCAGGCATCGCCTATCAAACGGGCCGACTGCAAAAAGTTAGCCGCCATTACGGGTTTGAAAACGTTCAGCTCATAATGTCCGTTCGAACCGCCAATAGAGATCGTCACATCATTACCCATTACTTGCGCAGCCACCATGGTCACTGCTTCATTTTGGGTAGGGTTTACCTTGCCTGGCATAATTGATGAACCCGGCTCATTGTCCGGGATATGTATCTCACCAATACCCGACCGCGGGCCCGAGGCCAGCATACGGATATCGTTTGCAATTTTCATTAATGATACCGCGATCTGTTTCAACGCGCCGTGGCTTTCCACAATGGCATCATGCGATGCAAGGGCCTCAAATTTATTTTCGGCAGTGCGGAAAGGCAGGTTGGTAAATTTGGCAATGTATTCGGCCACTTTTACGTCATAGCCTTTGGGGGTATTGATGCCGGTACCAACAGCTGTGCCACCAAGCGCTAATTCTGACAAGTGATCAAGTGTATTTCTCAATGCTTTTAAGCCATGGCTCAGTTGTGATACATAGCCTGAAAACTCCTGGCCTAAAGTAAGTGGTGTTGCATCCATCAGATGGGTACGACCGATCTTTACGACACTTTTAAAAGCTTCTGATTTTGCCTTCAATGTATCACGCAGTTTTTCTATTCCGGGTATAGTCACATCGATTAGCATTTTATAGGCAGCGATGTGCATGGCGGTAGGATAGGTGTCATTTGACGATTGCGATTTATTGACATCATCATTTGGGTGGATAAAAGTGCTGCCCTCGCCCAGTTTATTTCCCTGCAAAACATGCGAGCGGTTGGCGATCACCTCGTTCACATTCATATTGGATTGAGTGCCTGAACCTGTTTGCCAGATCACCAATGGAAATTCAGCAGCTAATTTTCCAGCCAGTATCTCATCACAAACCTGCGCGATCAGGTCACGCTTTTCGGCTGTTAGTACTCCGCAATCGGTATTGGTATAGGCTGCGGCTTTTTTCAGATAAGCAAAAGCGGCGATGATCTCCTTCGGCATGGATGCCTCTGGGCCTATCTTAAAATTATTTCGTGAACGTTCGGTTTGTGCTCCCCAGTATTTATCGGCAGGTACCTGTACCTCGCCCATGGTATCGTGTTCAGTTCTGAAACTCATGGTATCTATATTTTTGCAGGGGCAAAGTTAGGGTTTTATGTGAAGTTAGCTAAAGCAGAATAGTAATGTTTCAATTACATTTTTGAGTTCCTGTTAACTCTTTTTCTTATCCTTTGCTGTCGGCTTTGGTTTCAATGAACTCACATACCGATAACTCATCTCAAAATAAGGTTTCAACTCATCTGTTTTCATTAAAAGGCTATCGGGTACGGTCACATATTCCTTTTGTATAATGCCATAGGCCAAAACCAGCGTGGTATTATATTTTTCAAGGAAAGCTTCCCGGTCGCCCGGTGCAAGGCGTAAGGCTAAAAAACCATCTTTGGATAAATAGCTGTACATATTGCCGTTGATAGAAGTGTAAGGCACCGTATCACCTTTGCGCTCTGCGGCGGGGTGCGTGGCTACCAGTTTATTATAGAGGGCAACCCTTTCTTCAGTGGAGATAGTTTGTGCTTCCATATTGATCAACCTATCTTAAAAACTTCGCTCTGTTGCTGCTATCCAATCATTCAGTGCTTTCACTTTATCAGCATTCTCACTCATCCATTTGGTATTTTCATCCTTTTGGCACTCCCGCTGATGAGCCGGGCAAAGGCGGGCATATTATCGCTTTGTGCCAATTTATAAAAATAAGCCACGTAGTGCTTATTAAAAAAGCTTTGATTGCGTATTAAACTAATATGTCCTAAAAGCCAATTCAAAAAATTGAGGTATTACAAACTTTAGAGTCTTTTTACTTAGCCAGAAGTGTATCTGCTAAATCTCCTGTGAAATCAGTGGCTCCTTTATCATTTAGATGAAACTGATCATAATATAAAGAATTGTCAGCAAACGCACCCGTCTTTGAGAAATCGTAGAATTTAAATCCATATCCTTCCGTTATTCTTCTCATGTCCGAGATGCAATTTTTCGATCCTATTACCGGTAAAACAGGAGACACAACTACACACACTTTTATGTTATTTTCTTTTGCCTTATTTAAAAAGGCTTTAAAATAATTCCTTGCCTCTTCATTCATTTCAGGCATATTAATTAGCCCTGGTGCAAGTAAGTCAGCTACGGTTAGCTTAGTCCCATACAATGGTTCATACCCTTTTTTATTTTTTGAAGCGGTTAACACGCCAAAATTGTATCCGAAAATTTGCGCCAGGTTTGAATTATAAGCATAAGTTTTAAATATGCCGGAAAGGATAATATCGCTGCGACGAATCTGTCCAATATCCGCTTTTACCTCGGGATAATCTATATAAGGCAACAAGGCAGAGATCATACCATCTTCTCCTTCTTTACGTGTTTTCCAGGAATATTCATTTGGCAGCACATCTATAATAATCAAATCAGGGTGGCTGTAGGTTAATACCTGCGAAAATACGGTGTAATGATATATCATATTTCTTCCGTCACGGCCTAAATTATAGACGGATTTATGAAGCTTTTGCTCCAAAATATCCGGCACATATTGATGCATTGCCCGCGAGGCGCCAAATATCAAGATCTTTTGTTTCGCTTGTTTAATCGCATAGGTTGTTTGGTACAGATCGCCCGTCTTTTGTTTGAAATAAAGTTTTTCAATAAAATAGCCTATTGCCCTGTCTGCAATAAATAATATTAAAATAAAAATTGCTAAGCTTTTAACAGCCTTTATAAGATTACTTTTCATTTAACAATTTTAGAATTTAAAATATATAAATTGAGATTCATTGAAAACTCCAAAAAGGATAATCAATAATATTAGTGTAACATAAGTTGCATGCCGCACAATTCTATGTCTATTATTAATCAGGAGAAATTTTGGATGATTTTCCTGAAAATATTCAGTAATAAACAATATCGTCACACCAATTATAGCATAAAACATAGTGGATACAGAGCCTATAAATATGCTTCCCTTGCTTGCCTGAAATATTTTACCTATAATAGTTAAAGCTTGTTTTACAGAATTGGCTCTGAAAAATATGAGAGAAAAACAGAAGTAACCAAACGTTATAAAAACCCCAACTAAAGTATTGACTGCTACAGGCAGCTTTTCTCGTAATTTTTTTCTGGATTTACGGGTTAAGAATTCAAGCGTTAATGCTAATCCCTGCAACATGCCAAATATAACAAATGTCCAATTCGGGCCATGCCATAAGCCTAAAAGAATGAAAGTTATATTCAGAGCAAAAATAGGGCTCCATTTTCCCCAATCTCTCAAGCTTATAGTAACTCCAGTATAAACATAGTCCAAAAACCATTTTGACAAGGATATATGCCATTTTCTCCAAAACTCTGTAATTGATTTGGAGAAAAAAGGTCTGTTAAAATTTGGGGTAAGATCAAATCCTAATACCTTGGCAAGCCCTAATGCTATATCGGTATAACCTGAGAAATCGGCATATAACTGGATCGCACATAATACCGCTGTAAAGGCAAGTGTTATGCTGTTATGATGCGAATAATTATCAAGTACTGAGCTATTATATAGCTCAAGTCTGTCAGCTATTACCAGTTTTTTAAAGAACCCCCAAAGCATTAGTCTTAATCCCAAAACTATTGTATCATAATCAAAGCTTTTCCCTGTTTTGATCTGAGGTAAAAAATGATGCGCTCTTTCAACAGGCCCCGCAACTATCTTTGGAAAAAACAGCAAATAAGTTATAAAATGACCAAAGTTTTTTTCAGCAGGGTGGGTACCTCTGTAAACTTCAATTAAGTACCCCATCGCTTGAAACGTAATGTACGATATGCCTAACGGAACAGCCAGGTTTAATAAAAAAGGATGATTGGTTTGTTCTGCGGATTTAAAAAACGCAGTATTAACCGAATTGAAAATAGAGGTTAACGTTAAACTAAAAAAGTTGAAATATTTGAGGAGTAATAAAAAAGAAATATTTGCAATAATTCCTGCCAAATAAATATATTTTTTCCTTTTTTCTACGGCTGATTTTTCTATATAATAGCCACATAAATAAGTTATAATTATAATAGATAATGGAATTATAATTAAAGCAAGCTGGCTGTACATATAGAAGAATATGCTGCCTATAAGCAGCCATATCCATTGTAATGATTTTGGCAGCAAATAATAAATAAGCGCGATTATTGTAAAAAAAGCGATGAACTCAAAAGAATTGAAAAGCACGATATTAACTTTTAAGGTTTAATGTTAAATAGTTTTTGCAAAAAGTAAAATTATTATTTTAAGATAACGCTTTAAGGTTATTATAAATCCATTATAAACGCTTCCAGACACCACAAACGATTTTGTGAATATATCATTAATATTAAAGTCAGGCATTTTTAGCAATTATACAATCCAACATCTCCCCAACATTTTTCCATCTTTGAATTTCCTGTGAAGTAAATCGGATTTTGAAGGCTTTTTCAATAGCAACTACTAATTGAATATGATTTAATGAGTCCCACTCATCTACATCATTAGCAGATGAGTTGTAAGTTAGAACTATGTCGTCATTATCTAAAATGTCTATAAAAATTTCTTGTACCTTTCTTAAGGCATCAGCTTTCTCCATTTTAATTGTTTTCTATCGTTAAACTATGTGTTTCAATAAAACATTCCTTGTTTTGATAATTATTAACATCAAGTATCCAGCTTTTTTGAAGTTGGTTAAAACCGAGGTTTAAATAATGATCTTTTACCATTTCATTTTTTACAGTAGGAATATATTCACCTTCAAGATATTTAAATCCGTTTTCTTTTGCATAATTGGAAATCGTGTTTAAAACAAAACCTTCCATTCCTCTTTTTAATACTCTGCAACTCATAAACCAACTATCAATAAATAAAGTGTCATGAGCCTTTTTATTTAGTATAACGGCACAAATTAATCCATTATCTCCAAATTTATCTTTTAAAGTAAATGAAAAGGTATGATGAACTTTTGAAATTCCTAAGGCTTCAATATCCATCTCAGTATATCTAATAGTTCTTAAATTAAATTGATTTGAACGCTGCGAAAGTTGTGCTACTCTTGGTGTATTAAATTTGTTAAAAGATTCTACTACAGAAATCATATCAAGGCTTTTCAGAAATTCATCTTCATTAAGGAAACTTTGCTGTATTAAAGCCCTTTCTGCTTCTATTTGATATTGTTTTGTTCTATCAATATCCTGATTTGAATATGAAATAGTTTCGAATAAATTTAATGTGTATAAAAATTCAAGATAATCAGCCGGATCTTCCGGCAATTCAGGAACTGTCAATAAAGGAATATTTTCCCTCACAATATTTCTTTCAAAGGGGTTGTCATCCAAAAATACCATGGAATCAAATCCAATATTTAGAATACGTTGTATATGTTTTATATTATCAACTTTATTATCCCAGTTGGCTACAAAAACTGCAATATCATCTAAATGCAGAATGATATCAGGATGTTTTTCAAATGGTTCCTTAGCTATTGATTCAGTATTTTTACTACATACTGCAAGTATAATTCCTCTGTTTTTTAATTTTTTAATCCAATATTGAAATTCTATAAATGCCTTCCCAATACCCAACATTCCTAATTGAATATTTTCAATGCCATCATCACCAATAATCCCCCCCCACAATGTATTGTCTAAATCCAACACCAGGCATTTTTTAAAATCACCATTAAATGCACGAATTAAATCAACTGTTTTTTCAGCAATATATGGCAAAACATCAATACTAAGCACCATTTCGGTGTTAATATAAACAGCAGTTTGAAACAGGAATTTCTTACCTAATTGATTTTGTATCGAAGAAATATCAACTAAATAATAGTTTGAATTAGCAGCGGCAAACTGCATTTGTTCGTAATTAAGTTTACGAATTTGAAACAGAAATGATGATTCTATACTATTAGCATAGTTTCCAAATACAGAATCGTCAATTTCGGGGTAGTTATAAAATACAATTTTTGCACTTAATTTAGAATTGACCTCAGCGCAAATATTTTTTATCAATTGTATCTGACGATCAGCCAGCGTATAATATTCTTCTTGTTTAAGTTTATTATATTTTCCGAGCAATTTGTGAGAGGATTGGAAAAATATTATTACATCTGGCTTATATTCATATAGGTCGGATGTCGGATCAAATATCTGGCGTTCTATTTGATCAAAATCCGCCTCCCAAATTTGCAAGTCCAATCCATGCTCAAACCCCATACCTCTTATGGCTTGCTGTAAAAACTGGGTCGCAGTATCACCAAGAAGTGCAATTTTTATATTTTTTAACGCAGAAAAATCATTTTTTAAGTTCTTTTTTAGCGCAGAGAAAGTCTTCATCAAGATAGTTTAAAAATATTTTTTTTAGTTATTAATGGATGGTATAAATATCAAATTACTTAGCTTGAATTTAGCTATTTCTGCCAAAGATAGAGAAATACTTTGGATTGTTTTGCGGAAGGTTTTATTGTAAATAGCCTTATACCCTAAGGAAAACCCGATAAATTGATTGTTGTGCAAATAAAAAAAGTAAGACATTGAAAGTGAACAAGTGGAATCTTTACCTCAAGATATGGAAGAAAAGTTGATTGATTATGTTGATTTTATTGACACTAATTTAGCGCTATTATTTTGCTGATTACCTCTAAAATATTTTCAAAGTGTTCTAATGTGTGAACAGGTTCTGTACCTAAATTGTGTGATTCATATACATCATTTCCTTAACTTAAATAACTATACATATTGCTATTTATAGAGGTATAAGGCACCGTATCACCTTTGCGCTCCGCGGCAGGGTGCGTTGCTACCAGTTTATTATAGAGAGCAATACGTTCTTCTGTAGAGATGGCTTGTGCTTCCATATTGATCAACCTATCTTAAAAACTTCGCTCTGTCGTGGCTACCCAATCATTCAATGCTTTCACTTTGTCAGCATTCTCACTCATCCATTTGGTATTCTCTTCCTTGCCGTTAGTTTGCATCACCAGGTGTGTAAAAGCAGGCATGTTATCGCTTTTGGCAAGCTTATAAAAGTAATCGATGAGAAATTTGTCAAAAAAGGCCTTATCCGTCTTCTTTTCCGTTAATTCACTGGCCATGGAAAATATGTGTGTCAATTGATACTGAAGCAAGTCTGCCTCGCTTAACTTTTGCTTTTGAGCGGCTAATGCCGTCATGGATATGGCCAGGTTTAATATCCGGGTTTCCTCGTTGTCTTTTTGAGATAGTTGTATGGTGTTTCTGCCATCGCCATCTTTAAGCACCCCTCCCTGCAAAATATGCTGGATATTATTGTAAGCCTCGGCTGATCGCGGGCTATTCGGCTCCAATAGAATAAAACTGCAAAAGCCGAGCAGTGCATTCATCCGTTTATTTTGATGAAACGTTACCAGGGCATACATCCGCTGGCTGCTGGCGTGTTTGGGATTAAGCTTAATGGCATCAATAGCACTGGCTTCCGCCTCGGGATATTGTTTATTTCTGAAATAAGCGATACCTAAGTTAAAGTGCAACCGCTGATAATCTGGCCTAATTTTAATGCCGGTCTGATATGCCTCAATAGCTTTTTCCGATTGCTTCCCCTCGTCATAAATACTTCCCAAAAGATCATAAGAAGCTGCTATTAATGCATTGCTTGTGCTGCCTTTGATAGTTTTTTCTACGTAAGGGATACCTTCATTCCCTTTGCCCGAGGCCATTAAAGAAAATGCCATTTCATAGTTTGCCTGGTTATTTTCCGGCTCAATCTTTAAAGCTTCCTGGTATTTGCCGATAGCCTCGGCATATTTGCCCTGATCATTCAGTTGCACGCCCTGTTTAACCAAGTCTGATACCGAATTGCTTTCCTGCGCATTGGCTGAAAATGAAGTCACTGCCAAAATGGAGAAGCCGAATATTATCTTTTGAAAAAAGTTCATGATTTAAAAATATGTAAAGGTTATTAACTAAAAGAAGAAAATGTTTAAAACTTTACTTTTATGCCGGTGCAGAATTTCCAATTTTCGCGTTTGTTTACGTGAATAGGATATTTATGAGATTAGTACCCAAAAAACTGATAACCATTACCACTCCCCTGCTTCTGTTATTAGCCTGCGGAAATAACACTGCCAACCCGAAAACTACCACCACCACCTATAGCAAACCTTTTAACCCGGCCGAACTGGTAAAATACAACCCCCGCACTGCGGATAAAAGGATAGATGAGTTTTTCCATAAGCTGCATCTGAAAAGCGGGTTCAACGGTGATATACTGGTAGCTAAAAACGGGAAGATACTTTATGAAAATGCGCTCGGCTGGGCCGATCATCTGCGTCGGGATAGTTTGAAGATCAACTCGCAGTTCCAATTGGCATCGGTTACCAAAACCATGACCTCGACCGCTATTTTGCAGTTAATGGAACGTGGTAAACTAAGGCTCGATCAGAATGTAAAAGAATTCTTCCCCAATTTTCCTTATGACGGCGTCACCATCAGGCTGCTGCTTACGCACCGCTCGGGGATGATGAATTATGTATATTTTACAGATGATATCTACCGCAAAGAGCATCGCAACCAGCGGAAAGGACTTACGAATACGGAAGAGATGAACCTGATCGCTCAATACAAACCGGCGCCCTTCAATAAACCCAACAAGCGCTTTTTATACAACAACTCCAACTTTATGGTGCTTGGTTCCATCATTGAAAAAGTGACCGGGATGAGTTATGCTGATTATATGAAGGATAATGTTTTTAAGCCTGCCGGGATGATGCATACCGCCGTTTATTCAAAAGCGGTTTAT
>Ga0206812_1064_pt1 | contig 25677 bp, 24 predicted proteins | sample Alteio_BWOrgCont_54_FD_152912 | JGI IMG/M metagenome (GOLD analysis project Ga0206812, IMG submission 152912) | Enriched cells from forest soil in Barre Woods Harvard Forest LTER site, Petersham, Massachusetts, United States -... | ecosystem: Environmental > Terrestrial > Soil > Temperate forest >... | reverse complement strand
TACAATTTATGAGGCAAAAAAGATTATTGGTAAATTTATAGATTGGTATAATTTTAAAAGACTCCACCAGAGTTTAAAGTATAAAACTCCTGCTGCGGTTTATAAAAATATGCCTCCGGCGGGCTAGCATTAACTAGCTCTCCTTTTGTGGGAAATTTGAAATTTAAGTAAAAGTAGTGGGTATGAAATTACGATACTTTTTGACTAAAAATTGGTCTTGACAAATGGGTGCACTTTACAGAACTTGATGCTTTTGCATTGCACTATACTGTAAATGATTTTGCAAATGTAGTTGCTGTTGGCAGTAATATTAAAAATCCGGATAATGTAGTGGATCGCATTGCCCGGCATGCAAAAAATCTACTGATTTGTCATGACAATGATGATGCCGGAATTACAATGTTAAATAAGTGGCAGACATTATATAAACATGCAAAGCCTTATCCTACACCTTTTGGCAAAGATATAGGCGAGTCAATACAACAAGGTTTAAATATCAAAGAATGGTTGCTTAAAATTATTTCTTCTTGCGACGGCGATTTTTAAGCAAATCATCATATACATCAAACATACCTGATGGTGGACAATACCAATAATCGGGAGGGTTTTGTCCAAATTCTTGTCTAAATTCTTTACCCCGTGCATGGAAATATTTTTCGTCATATTTAACATATTGTATTTTTAGTTTCTTGAATGTTTTATTCTTGATCCATGGCGGCTTACGTTCAAGTGAGCCTGCCATGTTTTTTATTTTGTCTTCAGCTTTAACCTTCATCATTAAAAGTCGTTCAGAAGGCCGTAATCTTTGTAGAAAGTAACCTAAGTTGAGACATTTTCTACAAAGAAATTTACCCTCTTTGCAATACAATATACGCATTCTTTTATCACATTTTGGACAGCGGAAAAAATACCTAAATCCACCGTAATTACATGCCTGCTTTTCATAGGGAATAGAATAAGAACCACCATTATACTCGACATGATATCTGTCAATTAATAAAGTCGCTTTAAGGTTGTACCCTGGAACTTCATATGCAACTTTATTCATACACCAAGCAACACCTTCTTTATTTCTAAACATTTCAAATGAATCCATGGAAACATACCAAGAACAAAGACCCTTTGGTTTATACCAGCTCAACTTAACTTTCCAATACCATCCCCAGTGAGTCATAATTGTACCTTTTTTATTCTGCGACATTTATTTATCGAAATACATAGGAAATCATAACTTATTATTATTGGTATGTTTAGGACGATCGTTTTTTTCGATGTGTAACATACCTTACAACAAATGTATACTTTTCTTATAATACAAATCACATCAGTAATTTCAGTTATACAAATGCAAAAATACTTATAATATTTTTGAAAATTTTGCAACTTAAAAGATTCAGCTTTTTATTTTATTACAACTAACTGATGCTAACATAAATTTTGATTAGAATTATTGCAATTTGGAGCAAGTATTATAATCAAACTTATTAAGTCCTAAAAAACTTAACAAGAGTTAATCTTCCCTTGATATAAAATAAAAATACAGGATAATAGTTATATAAATGCTTATCTAAGGCCCATTTTCAAGCAATTTCAAACCTAAAACCGAAGTTTAATATGGATTACTGTATCATCTATGCTCGAGTCTCCTCCAAAGATCAAGAAAAAGAAGGGTTTTCCATTCCTGCACAACTCAAACTCTTAAAAGAATATGCTGCAAAAAATAGTTTAAAAATTTTCGCAGAATTAACAGATGTTGAAACTGCTAAAAAAGCAGGTCGTTCTGAATTTAACAATATGATCAACCTAATTGAGAAAAACAAACAAATAAAGCATATTTTAGTAGAAAAAACAGATCGATTGCTACGTAATTTTTTTGATAATGCTTTAATTTTAGGACTTGTTGAGCAAGCAAATGTTCACATACACCTTGTTAAGGAAAATAGAATCATAACTAAAGACTCAAAAGCTCAGGAGAAGCTAGTTTTTGGAATAAATGTATTAATGTCAAAATTTCAGGTGGACAATCTAGCTGAAGAAGTTAAAAAGGGCATGGCTGAAAAAGCTTCTCAGGGCATATATCCTTCATCTGCACCATATGGTTATTTAAATATACGTGACGAAAATGGTAAGCACGTTATAAAGGTTGATCCTGTTGCATCAGTTTATGTACAGCAATTATTTGAAGAGTATGCTTCCGGAGCAATATCCCTGCTAAATTTACGCAAAAAGATGTTAGCCAATGGAATGGTCTATAGGAATGGTAAAAATTTCTACACCAGTACAATTGAAACTATTCTTAAAAACGAATTTTATACGGGTGTATTTTATTGGAAGGGCAAGAAATATGAAAATGCCACTCATTTACCCATTATTAGCAAAGAACTATTTAAACGTGTCCAAGATAGACTTATAAACCCACGTAAAAGCAAATCAAAGAAAGATATGTATCCTTATACTAATTTAATCACCTGTGGTAATTGTGGATGTGCATTAACTGCAGAGATCAAAAAGAACAAATATATCTATTATCATTGCACCAACTTTAAAGGCATATGCAAAAAAGAATATATCAGGCAAGAAGTATTAGATGAACGATTTGCGTACATATTAGAGCAAATCAGGATCACGGATGAGTCCAAAGAAATAATTTTAGATATTATGCGCGAAAGCTTAAAAGGCAAGATTGAATACCATACTAAGTTGGTAGAAGGCCTTGAACAACAAATTAAGGTTTTACAAAAACGCGTAGACCAATCTTACCTTGATAAACTTGACGGCAAAATCAGTGAAGAATTCTGGCAAGCCAATACAAAAAGATGGATGTCTGAAAAAGAAGACTTAAGCATGAAACTTGTTGCTGCCCAAAAAGCAGATTCTCATTACATAGAAAATGCGAACTTTATTCTCGAACTCGCGAAAAACGCGTCCTCATGGTTCAAAGCTGGAAATACAGATAAAAAGAGAAGAGTCTTAGATGCTTTAATATCGAACTGCACATATAAGAGTGGAAATATCGATGTAGAGCTGCATCCTGTGTTTGATGTAATACTGGAAAATGCAAAAACTAGAAACTGGTGTGCCCGATAGGAGTCGAACCTATGACCTACGGATTAGAAATCCGTTGCTCTATCCTGCTGAGCTACGGGCACATTAATTTTGAATTTCGATATGATATATTATAACTGATTTAATTGATTTCTCAATAATTTTCATATGACAACTTCAATATTTTACTATGACCTTCCGACTTCGCTCTTCGAGCTTCGCCGGACTTGCGACGGATTGATTTACGTTGCTATCCTGCTGAGCTACGGGCACAAAATATTTTTATGATTAGAAAACCTTGATTAGATAAAATCTATTATAACCAATTTATTGCATTTCTCAACTGATTTATATATTGCTAGCAAATATTATAAGTTACACCAAAGAATGTTTTAGGGTGTTCTTTATCATATAAATCTCTTTTTTCTTGTAAATACTCTGGGTCTGAAACTATAGCTTTTCTAATTATCGTTAAATAATCTATTAAACCTTGAGCATCTTCATTTAAATCCGGATAAGCAGCTGGTAGTTTTTTCAGATGCTTTTGAATAATATAAATATCATTATCAATTGATTTAACATAATCTATACATGGGTATAATGAAGATTCACTATATTTTGAGCGTGCTGATCTTGTTAATTCTTTTGCCAATTTATCTTCAGTATATTTTTCTAAAGTACTTATTTCATGATTATATATTTCAGATGTTAAAGTTATTTTGTTATAGAATTCAAAATAACATAAACGAGCTTTAACATAATTTTTTAAAAACCTTAACTTAGGTAAAACCCTATCAATTGATTTTGATAATCTTTCCATTTGCGAAATCATTTCTAAATTTTTATCATAATCTTTTTGTCTTTTTAATTTATAAGTTAATTTTTTTATACGTTTTGGAAGTTTATTTTGATAAAATTCTAAATCATTAATTAATGTATACAAATCATTAACGTAATTATTGTCTATAGATATACCCTTAGATGCTAAATCATAATTTATTTCTTCATCTAAAGTATTAACAATTACCTGGGATTTATTATTTTTTAATAACTTGGTTAAATCAAGCGCTTCATCTAATATTTCTATTTGCTCGTCATACCCATGTGCAGCTTCTAAAGCATTTGAAGAACCTTCAATAATCTGAGAATCTGATTTTGAACTAAATAATGCAGAAAGGCCAAGACCACCAACTATCCCTGCACCTAGAGCAAACAGGCCAACACCTACATTATTATCTTCTTCAATTTTTTGATCTATAGATTTTGCACAATATGTTGTTATTGGCGAAGTTAGCACTGAAAGTAAAATAACTGAGATTAATATATTCTTTAACATGTTATAACCTTCCTGTTTATGTTTATTTAATCTAATTATTATTATATATTAATTTAACTAAAAATCTATAATCCTAGATTAATTCTATTAGACTTGTTTTTATAGTTGACACAAAGTGTTCTTGTGTGTATAATTTCTAGTAGAGATGTTTTAAAAAAATAAACTCGCAAGGATTTGGCATATGAAAAAAATAATTTTAATATTTTTAAGTTTTAGTAAAATAATATTTTCTGCACAAGAAAATAATCAAAGTTTAATACAAGCAATTCACACTCAGGATTTACACCAAATACAAGAATTTATAATCACTAAGATCAATCAAAATAAATTTAATGATATAATATTAGGATTTCATGATATAGCCACAGCTATCATATTTTATAATGTTGATTTCAATCAGCCTAATGTTTGGGATGAAATTGTTAAATTATTTTTAAGTGCGGGTATAAGTTTGGAACAACTAGATAGTGTTGGACTAACCCCATTGATGCGGGCAGCTATTAATCATGAATTAAAAGCTATTTATCTGTTTTTAATTCATGGTGCAAAGATTTCTGATGTCTACCCCCAGGATGAAATCTATTATGATTACGGTGGTGAACCTGCTTGGTCAACTAATTATTACCAGGCTCGTGAAAACATTAATACTGTTTATAACCAAATAAAAAGAAAGATTATTTTTGACAACATACCATCTTTACCCAATGAATTAGTTGATATAATAAATGAGTATTAATAGAAATTTTAATATACTTTTTTAAACTCTCTGGCAATTTCTAATAATTGCCTTCTATTTTCTTCAGATAGTTCCTGGGAATGAAAAATATCATTATAAATATCCTGATAAACAGATTTTACATAACTGGCAAATTGAGTCGCAAATTTATTAACCAGGTTTAATGCTATACTGTCTAACAGCTGTTCTTTAAATAAGAATAATATTAATGTGACATCGACAAAAGAATATGTGACATGTTCTTGCTGTTTTAATAATTCAACAGCAATTGCTCCACGAGCAAGTCGCTTTTGAGATAATTCATCTAATTCTGTTCCAAATTGAGCAAACTCAACTAATTCATGATATTGAGCAAGTTCTAATCTTAAAGCTTTTGTAACTTTCTTTATCGCTTTAGTCTGTGCGGCACCGCCAACGCGTGATACTGATAACTCAACATTCACCGCAGGTCTTATACCTTGATTAAATAACTTAGTATCTAAAAATATTTGACCATCAGTGATCGAAATTAAATTTGTAGGAATATAAGCAGTAATATCATCACCTTGGATTTGAGCAACAGGTAAAGCTGTTAAAGAACCGCCATTTAATAATTTACCGGCACGTTCCAATAATCTAGAATGTAAATAAAAAACATCACCTGGATACGCTTCACGTCCGGGTGGGCGTCTTAATAATAATGACATTTCTCTGTAAGCAATGGCATGATTAGTCAAATCATCATAAACTACAAGTGCATCTTTACCTTGATCTCTAAAATATTCACCAATAGTACAACCAATATAAGGTGCTAAGTATTGATTAATACTTAAATCACTCGCATCTGCAGAAATAATAATTGTATATTCTAATGCACCGTTTTCTTCCAATAATCTCACCATTCTTGCCAAACTAGCCTGGCGCTGACCTATTGAAACATAAATACAATAAACATTTTTATCTTTTTGGTGCAAAATCGTATCTAAAACCAATGAAGTTTTACCTGTGTTTCTGTTACCAATAATTAATTCTCTTTGACCTTTACCAATTGGTATAAGTCCATCAATTACTAAAGTGCCTGTTTCTAATGATTCATTAATTGGAGAACGTTCAATTACACCCGGAGCTACTGCTTCTATTGGCCTTAACTCTGCTGCTTTTATTTCACCTAGACCATCCAGTGGTTCACATGCAGCATTTATTACTCTGCCTAGTAAATTAGTTCCCACTTTAGTTTTAAATACTTGACCTGTACGTTTTACAACTTCTGATTCAACAACCGGAAAATTATTATAAATTAAAAAGGCAGAAACATAATCTTCAGCTAAATCAAGAACAATTCCTTGATTACCACCTGCAAAACTAATAACTTCACCATATGAAACACGAGTGAGACCACTAATTTTACAGATATTATCACCAACTTGAATAACAATTCCTGTTTCTTGAAAATTAGTATCAGGATTGCCTTCAAGTGCTTGTTCAAATAACGATATTAGGTCTGTATTTTTTATTTTCATAATTTATATAATAATTTTTTTGTGCCGGCTAATTGTTTTTTAATAGAATATTCCCACAAAAAAGACCCACTTTGTAATTTAATACCTGCTATAAGCGTTTTATCAATCTTATAAATTGGTAGAATTTCATTCTTTGTATTTTTATACAAAAATTTCGAAATAACATCTATATCATTTTTATCTAAATAATTTGAACTTGATATATCAAATATCATAATATTTCTTCTTGCTTGATAATCATCTATAATTGCTTTCAAAATATCTTTTAAAAGATATATTCTATTATGCTCTACTAATAATAAAAATAAATTTTTCAAATCAAAAGATAAATTAAATTTTTTTAAAAAAATATCTATTAAATATGTTTTATCAGATAAAGATATATTTGGCAAAGTTAAAAGAAAAAAAGCTTCTCTATTATCCACTAAAAAATCATATGCTACACGAATCTTTAATAAATCTTGATCATTCAAATTTTCTAAAGATAAATTTAAATATGCTATAGCATATCTTTTTGCAACAACTGAATCTTTAATATTCATAAACTTTTCTTTATAAATTCAATAATCTCTTTTTGATACTTAATAGCCTGTTCATTATTTGCAAATTCTCTTAGAATTTCAATTTTATTATCTTCTATAATTTGAGGTATCACTTGGCTATAAACAATTTTTTGCGACAAAATATTATTCTTAATTGCTTGCTTATTTTCAATATCAATTTTTATTGATTCAAATTTTCTTAATTTATTTTCTTGTTCTGTTTGAATTACGGATTTCCATTTATCTAATTTATATAATAAATTTTGAGTAAGCTTATTTTGCTGCGTTATTTCTATATCAATTTGTTTTGCATTTTCTATAAAAGCTGCTCGCTCATTATTAAGATTTCTTAAATATTGTATACGATCATTAATTTGTTTTATTATACCCGTTTTAATATATTTCTTAAATAGGTACCAAAAAACACCTATAATAATTACAAAATTAAATATCCTAAAAAAAATAGATAAATAACTCATATCACTCAACATGACTTATTTTATCCTTTAAAAAATTTAAAGTTTCATTTTTTAATGAAGCAATTAAATCATCTGATGGTACAGAAACTTTGGGTATAGGCCAATTTATTTGAATTTTAGTCTTTGTTTTATCTATATCAGCTTTATACAAAGAAAATTTAATTAAACTCTCTTGCCATAAATCTAGCTTATTTTTATTTTTTTCTTCAAATTTTTTAGTCTGCAAATCTAATTGTAACAATAATTCTCGATTTTGCTTTTCATGAAGAGTAATAATATCTAGTGCAGGCTTTATAAAAAGCCTTACTATTATTAAATAAGCTAAAAAAAAATGAATAGCTTGTATAAAAATTGTAAAATTAATCGTCATGTTACTTAACGGTTAATATCAATAACAACGCTATTAAAAAACAAAAAACAGCTGAAGATTCTACCATTGCTAATGCTATCATCATAGCTATACGTACTTTACTTGAACTTTCGGGGTATTTACCGATACTTTCGCAAGATTGCTTTCCTATCATTCCCTGACCTAAAGCTGGTCCAACACTACCAATAGCCATAACAAAAGCTGCACCTAAAAATGCTGCTGCGCGTACTATAAAAATTCCATCAATTTCCATAAAATCCTTTCCATAACAGGATTATTAAATTATAAGTCTTATTTTAGCCTAATTAAAAGCTTTTTTACAAGCAAATATTTAAAAATGTTAAAACAACATGATAATATGTTATTATAAAGTAAAATAAAATGTTCAACTTTAGGTTGTAAATGAGTAAATTATGAAATTAATGCCGATTGGTAAAAGTGATTTTAAACAACTTATTGAAGGTAATTATTATTATGTTGATAAAACACTTTTAATAAAAGAATTATTAGAATCTGCTGGTGACATAATATTATTTCCCCGTCCTCGTAGATTTGGAAAAACATTAAATTTATCAATGTTGAAATATTTTTTTGAGAAACATGAAAATCAAGAGGACAATAGTAATTTATTTGTTAACACCGCAATATGGAAAAATGGGAAATATAATAATTTGCAAGGGCAATACCCTGTTATATTTTTAACTTTTAAAAGTATAAAAGATGAAACTTGGCAAAGTGCATATAAAAGTATTACAGAAATTATTACTGAAGAATTTAAGCGACATGACTATCTTTTGAAAGGCAATATTCCCTCTTATGATAAAATACGGTATGAATCAATTCTTAGTCAAACAGCTGATGAATCTTTATATGGGCGAAGCTTATTATTTTTAACCAAGCTTTTACACAAACATTATCAGCAAAATGTAATTGTATTAATTGACGAATACGACGCACCAATTCATACTGCTTTTAATAATAAATATTATGATGAAATGGTAGTTTTTGTAAGAATATTATTAGAAAATGTTCTTAAAGATAATAGCTTTTTACATCGCGGTATCCTTACAGGTATTTTGCGGGTAGCAAAAGAAGGTATTTTTTCAGGATTAAATAATATTAAAGTTTGCTCATTACTGAATTTTGAGTTCCAAGATAAATTTGGCTTTACTGAAAGTGAAATAAAAAAATTACTTAAGGATCAAAAACTTTCTGATAAAAAAGAAGATGTTCAGGCCTGGTATGATGGTTATACTTTCGGAGAAACAAAAATCTATAATCCTTGGTCTATGATACAATTTGCAGATTCACGTGGTTTATTAAAACCATATTGGATAAATACAAGTGATAATAAATTGATTAAAAGATTAATTTCAATGTCAGATGAAGATGTTAAATCTGATCTTGAATTATTAATGTCAGGACAATCTATTAATAAAGAAATTAATGAAGCTACAATATTTCCGGGGATTGAAAAAAATAGTGAAGCTATTTGGAGTCTTTTATTATTTTCCGGTTATGTAACTTATAATAAGCAAGAATTAATAGAAGGTCATACTCTATGTGATCTAGTAATCCCAAATAAAGAGCTTAAATTTTTATACAATGAACTTGTTAGCAATATTTTCGAATCAACTTTAACTGTAGATAAAATAAAAGCATTATTAAAAGCTTTAACGCAGGGTGATAATGAAAGTTTCCAAGAATTATTACAAGAATTTATTGTCAATAGTATTAGCATGTATGATTTTTCTGATAAAGACCCTGAAAAAAGTTATCATTTATTTGTATTGGGGCTTTTAGTTAATTTAAATGATACATATGAAATAAAATCTAATCGCGAGAGTGGTTATGGAAGATATGATATTATTTTAATTCCAAAAAATACAAATAAACTCGGTATTTTGATCGAATTTAAAAAAGTGCGTCCCGGGGAAACACTTGAAATTGCATGCAAAAAAGCATTAGAGCAAATTCAAGAAAAACAATATTCACATGAACTCAAAGACCGTGGTATTAAAAATATACAACTTTTAGGCATTGCATTTCTTGGCAAACAAGTTCTCGTCCAATCAATAGACTTGTGATTTTTAATGTGATATATACACAAAAATATTTATAAAAAATGGAACTTCTTAATAATAAAGGATTTGATTTTCTATGAATTAAATCCCCATTACCTTGAATAATTTCGTCAATTACCCAACTGTTTCATATTTAGCCTGAACATGAAGTTATACAATTATCGTCAGTACTAGCACATGCCTTAACACAATCATTGTATTGTTGGGCGGCTCCTGATTTTGGTGGTTGTGATGTTAATTGGAATGCTGTTCTAAGTCTGCTGGTAGTTCTGCTCCCATTGGTTCTGCTGCTGATGCTGCTTGTACTTGTGCTGTTTTTGCTTGTCCTTCTGGTGCTGCCGACAACACTGGTTGCAACGATGTTGAATTTTGTGATGACGTACATACCTGACACGGTTTTTGCACAGGGCAAGTTTTTGTATTGGCTTTTGCCAATGCGGATTGACATGTTGACAATGAGGCATTTGCTGCATTTAATTTTGCTTGCAGCGATTGTGTTTGTGATGTTGATTGTTTTGATTTTGATGGTACATCTGGAACCAAGGTTAATACCCCCGCTTGAATTTTTGTTTGTGCAAAGATGATTATAAAAAATATAACTAAGTAATTTTTATTTATAACAAAATCCATAATAAACTCCCTGATTTTTTAGTTTTTATATTTCCTTATGAAATACTTATTATTTATAGCCTAGCAAAAATGAGAAAAAAAAAGCAAGGTTAAATTCTTAATTGAAAAAATAAATCTATTTTACAGGTTTAAATGTCAAAAAACAACCAATTACTTACCTATTTAAATAAAAACCTAAGAATAAGAGTGTAATTAAAAGTGTTATTTAATTTTTGTTTCTTATTCTCTCCGGTCATACTGAGCGAGGGCAAAGCCCAAGTCGAACGTATACAAAATCATTTTATATTTCTTTATATGATGATTCATACATTCGATTCGGCTTGCAGCCTCGCTCAGTATGACCGCAGGGATTAATTTTTTTATTACATTACATACATTGCTTTATTTTCTAAAACTAACACTTTTAATTACAACCTCGAAAATAGGGGCTAATTTGAAATAAGCAAAAAATAGGCTAGAATATCTAATATCAAAAAAATTATATTTAAAATCCGGAAAATTATGTCACCTATAAAAAAAATTACCCTGCTTTTCATAATGCAATTTTCATTTTTTAATAATATATTATGTGACTTTGCAAGCGAACTTGAAGATTTCACTGATGATAAAGCTGCGCTACAAAAAAAAGACAGTGACAGTCCTGCCAATTGCGCAGAGACAAAAAATGTAGATGTATTAGGTATTTTACTCACTGCTAATGTTGCGTCTATATTAGCTGAGTGTGACATTTACCAAAAAACAAGTGGGGTAAATAAAAGACCAATTACAACATTGCCTATTTTCAATCTTTATCATTTGGAACATGCATGTCAGGACCTAGTATTAAAATTTAATCTTTTTGGTAATGTCTGCACTAAGGAATTTTATACTGACGATCACCCTCATCTTAGGTCATATTTAACCATTCAGACCCCATGCATAATAGACAAACTGGAAAAAAGTTTTTTAACCAAAGATTTTTTACCCCAAATTATTAAAATATCGGATTTAGTTGGAAGAATTAAACTTGAAGAAAGAAGAGTTGGTTTAATGACTCAGATTTTTAAAAACTATAAGCATTGTAGTTTAGAATTTGATATTCCCTTTTTTTATCAAGAAAGAAACATTAGGCCAACTGAGGCAGAAGAATATGATTTAAAAGAAGCATTAACACCTGCTGGCGGTGATATAGATTCTAAACAGATAGAAAAAGAATTTAAAAAACATGTAATCAGTGATAAAATTGGCTTCGGGGATATGCGAATACGCCTAGCATTCCCTTTTATACATGATTCAAATTTTTGCGCAAAGCTTGGTATACAAACTACTTTGCCAACAACATTCTGTTTAAAAAAAGGGTTAATGGGATCAGATTTTAGAGAAAATTTGCACACACCAAAAATAGATTTGCGATTATTAACTTGTTTAGCACAACAAGCCTTTATAATGAAAGATATTGCAGCACAAGAAGAACTCATAGCCTTACTTAAACCAATAGGTTTTGATGCACTTGATAGATTTGGTGCCATGGTTCTAGATAGCCCTTTAGGGAATCATAGACATTTTACTGCCGGTGTATTTTTTGAACCTAGAATAAGATTGCATGAAGGCGTTACATTATTTGCAAATTTATCGTATGAATATATTTTTCCTCATGTAGAAAAAAGATTTTTTCTAAAAATAAAAAATTTAGATCTGGAAAAATTTAAAAAAGATGTTGAAGATAATAATGAAGAAGCTGCTACAAAAGATATGCGCCAATTGAATCAAGCATTGATTGAGACACTGTTTCCTAATTTATATCAAACTGATATTTTTCCTAAAAATTCTTTACAATGTACTATTGGGACAAATTTTAGAATTCGTGAATGGGATTTTAATTTTGGATATGACGTATGGTGGCAACAAAAAGAAAAAATTGGTTCGACTTGCGGAATAAACCCATGTAAAAATCTAAAAATTGAAAAGAGTGAAAATGTTGGTTCCTTACAAAATAAACTGTTTGGTAGCTTTGGATATAATCAAATAAAAAAAGATTATGATTGGAGCTTGTCATTATTTGCAGAAGATGCAATTGCAACTACAGGTATTGGTAAAGATTTTACTATAGCCGGACGTTTTGAAATTAATTTTTAATTGCTTTTAATTAATTATTTTGCAAAATTTAGCGTGAGTTATTGTGTGTACTAAAAAAAGGAGCATTCATGAAACAAGCGTTAATTTTTTCAATGTTATTACTTTCACAATCTGTAAGAGCTGATGCAACTAAAAAATTCGATACTTATGTAAAACTCGAAGGTCGAGAAATTCAAGGCTTAGATGGTATTACAAATGCATTAGATGGTGAAGCAATAAGACAAATTTTATTGGTTAGGGCTAAAATAAAAGAAATGTTATTAGGCGAATTAGACCCAAAAACTAAACAAAGAGTGGGAAAATGTGTTTTCGATGGAAAAAAATATGGCATTGATAGCTTAGTTAAATTTGAGGAACAAGTAGCTAAAGAGCATAATATTGTAAAATCTAAAGAAATTAACAATTGTTTAGAAAATGCAAAAAAAGATTTTTTAGATACAACCAGAGAATTTATTGAACGTATTACTTGGACAAAATCTTTAGTAATTGATTTAATACAACAATCTTTTACAAAAAGAAAAATTAAGAAAAGCCTATGTTTTGAGTGGATTAATACACCTTTGGGAAAAGAAGAAGAAGTGTTTGCTACTAAAGTAAAAACTTTAAAAGAATTTGATATATTTTTAAATCATGTCAATATGTTTTTAGGGGATCTTATTTTTAGTTGTCCAAAGGCTTTTTCTCAATTTAAACAAAAATATGGTAAATAATATAGAACTTCGTGGAACCGTTGACAAAACTTTATTTCAAAATAGTGATAATGGATTTGTAATTTTTTATCTTAGTGTTCAAGGAAAAGAGCCTGTAACAGCAAAAGGCTATATTCCTAATTTACAACCGGGATCAGAAGTTTTACTTTCCGGTAAGTGGATTTTTCATCCTAAATTTGGGCGACAATTTGAAGTCGCCCAATGTATTAATGTTCTTCCCACTAGCCTTTTAGGAATAAAAAAATATTTAGGTTCGGGTTTAATTAAAGGCATAGGCCCAAAATATGCAGAAAGACTAGTTAATCATTTTGGACAAACTGTCTTAGAAATTATAGAAAGTCACCCGGATAGATTAAAAGAAGTTGAAGGTATAGGGCAAAAACGTGTTAAACAAATAGTAGAATCTTTTAAAGCACAACGTGAAATTTCTAATGTAATGATATTCTTGCAAGAACATGGAATATCAACATCTTATGCAACTAAAATATATAAAAAATACGAACAAAATTCTATTGCAGTTATGACCGAAAATCCATATAGAATCGCAGATGAAATATGGGGAATTGGATTTAAAACTGCTGATGGAATAGCACTTAAACTTGGTATTGAAAGAAACTCATTAAAACGTATAAAATCCGGGATAACCTTTGCGATCACCTCCGAAGTCGGCAATGGTCATTTATATGTAGAAATTCAAGAACTTAAAGACAAAGCTTGTCTACTATTAGAACTTGAACAAACAGCAAACACGGCTCTACTTAAAATGGCTATGCACCAATTATACGAAGAAGATAAGATTAAATTATTAACTCATCAAGAAAAACATTACGTTACATTAAGCAAATATTATTATTCAGAAAAAAACGTAGCTACAAAGATACAAAATCTATTATCATATCATTCAGATTTCAATAATTTTGACTTAGAAGCAATTGCTATAGGTTTAAACAATGACACAGCCGGTGTGGAACTTAATGATGATCAAAAAGCTGGTATACTTGCATGCATGCGCAATAAAGTAACGATCATTACAGGTGGTCCTGGAACCGGTAAAACAACTTTGATAAAAAAACTATTAAATACATTAGATGAACAAAAAGTTAAATATAAATTAGCAGCCCCTACAGGTAGAGCAACTAAACGAATGATGGAAAGTACCGGGCGTTTTGCTTTAACCATTCATAGATTATTAGAATTTGATTTTAAAACTATGGGTTTTGCACACAATGAAAAAAATAGCTTAAGTCTTGATTTCTTAATTATTGATGAAGCATCAATGATTGATATTTTTTTGGCTAACTCAATTTTAAAAGCTATGCCATTAAATGCTCATTTAGTTTTAATAGGGGACATAGATCAATTGCCAGCAGTAGGTGCAGGTAATTTTTTAAATGATTTAATTCAAAGTAATAAAATAACATGCATTAAATTAACACAGATTTTTAGACAAGCAAAAAATAGTTTAATTATTATAAATGCGCATAGAATAAATAAAGGTGAATTTCCAACTACTTTCTTGCCTGATACCAAAAAAGATTTTTTCTTTATAAAAGAAGAAGATCCATTAAAAGCGATCGATCATTTAAAAAGTGTAATGTTCAAAACTTTAGCACAATTTCATATATTGCCATCACAAGCGATGACACTCGTGCCTATGAATAAGGGCATTGTAGGAACACAAAATTTAAATATCCAGTTACAATCAATTTTAAATCCCCACACTGCAGGCCCTCATGTATCAAATTTTGGTTATACTTATAAAATTGGTGATCGTGTAATGCAAATTAAAAATAACTATGAGAAATTAGTTTTTAATGGCGATATTGGCAATATAGAAAATATAAATAGTGAAGATAAAAAGCTTTATATTAAATATTATGAGCGTGAAATTGAATATGATTTTGATGAACTAGACGAAATTACACTTGCCTATGCAATCTCTATTCATAAAAGTCAGGGCTCGGAATTTCAAGCAGTTATAATACCTATATTTACACAACATTTTGCATTATTACAAAGAAATTTAATATATACTGCAATTACAAGGGCAAAAAAATTATGTATATTTATAGGACAAGTCAAAGCTATGGCTATGGCTATTAAAAATAACAAAAGCGTTAAACGAAAAACTTTTCTTAAAGAATTTTTAACAACAGATTTATCATGCAGATAAAAAAAATTTTATTTTTTCTTATATTTCTCCCTCTATTTAGTTTTGATTATTATAAACCTAAAACATTTACAATAATGCTAGATCCGGCAGGTGATGCCAAAGATGCAGGTAGGACATTAAATGATAGTTTTGAACGTGGTATTACTGTGCAATTTGCGCAAGAATTAAAAAAATCAATAGAGTCAAATTATCAAAATATACGTGTGGTATTAACATGTGTTCCAGGGGAAACGTTAGAATTTCTGCAAAATGCTAATTTTGCAAATCGATTAGATGTAGATTTCTATTTAAGCATACATTTCTATAAAGAAACTGATATGCGACCAAAACTATTTTTATACCATTATCTAAATGAGCCTTTTTATATACAATTACCATCTAATATCAGTTTTATAAAATATAACAATGCACACTTAATAAATATTAATAAAACTTTAGAATACTCAAATAAAATTAAACAATCATTAGAAACGCATAATCAATTTGATTTTAAATATTTACTAGGCATCCCCTTTAAGCCATTAGTTGGCATAAAAGCTCCTGCTATCGCATTAGAGGTAGGATTAAAAAATTCCAATGATTACAAAAACTTTGTAGTACCTGTAATGTTGGCATTACAACCAATTCTTAATCCACATAATTATGCACATATTACAGGTAGATAAATATGAACAAACTACATTATCTACTCCTTTCAATAATATTTTTAATCTTAGGTGGTATATTTGTCGCCGTTCAAAATGATTTTATAATTTTTAGATGGCCCACAAACACAATAATAATTAAAGAAGATAATAATCTAGCAACTAAAACAAAGATAAAATTATTTTATTGGAACAATAATAAATGGAACAATGAAATTACAACTATTTTAGTCTCAGGAAATTTACAAGATGATGTCCAACGCATAATAAATAGTTGGCTAAATTTATTAGATGAAGAAAAAATAATTGAAAAAATTTCTTTACAAACTGTTTTAATAACAGAAAATTCTAATGAGCTTTTTTTATCATTCGATAGAAATTTGTTTAATGAAGAAAGTTCAACTTATCAAAAATTAATGTTGATTGAAGGCTTATTAAAAACATTAAGAGAAAACCCTACTTCGCTCATCAATTCTACACCCAATATCACGGAAAATTGTGAGCTTCGAAGGGCAAGTAAAATTTCTAAAGTTTACTTGTTTGTTTATCATAAAACTATGCAAGATGCGCATCTTGATTTTTCTAATCCATGGCCTTTAGAAGGCTTTTTAAAATAATTTCAAAATATTATTGAAATTCAGAAATCCTCAAATATATAATTTGAAAACAAATAGACTCTCTCCCCCCGTTCACCCTGACCCTTCGATACGCCTTACGGCTACTCCCAGCCTTCGCGTAAAGCTTCGGCGGGCACAGCAGGGCGATCGGAAGAAGGGTAGTCTGTCCGGCGACGTGTCCGCCATAGCCTTTGGCGACGGCTGGAGCGAAGACGGAAGCGAAGCGAGTCGAATGAGTAAAAAAAAAGGAGAATCATGAATTTTTTAAATAATTTACCGGATAGTTACAAAGGTGCGTTCTTAACTTTAATAGGCGCAACAATATTACTTTTTATTTCAGGATATTTAATGAAAATTTTATATTATCCACTTTTAATAACAGGTTTTGTTCTAACAATTTACGGCATATATCTAGGTGGCTTTTTTAGCAAATTTATTGCATTATTAAATAGTTATTTGTCTAAAAAAAACTCACATGAGAAAAAAGATTAAATTATGGGTCAAAAACCTGTTTATTCTTCTATAAAATCGGCAATGGCAACCTTTTTGACGCATAGTAGAAGTTTGTAAATTGTTGCTGAAAAACAGCCATCTATAGATTTCCCTATTAAAATAATGCTTGCCCAAAATAAGCATATGTCATTTTTGAGCAAAAGTAATTGTTTATTTTGCGCAAAAAAATAGGAAAAACAATTGAATGTCTCTTTTACCTTTTTCTAAAATCTAAGTAATTTAGTTACTAGCCTTTGGACATTTTCCACCTACAGTACATTGGTATGCGTAACTAGCATTTGTTACATAAGTAGTAGACTGTCCCTTTGAGTTAATGCATGGTATTGTTTTATTAGATGCCCTTGATCCCCCAATAGGACAAAAAGAACATGTTTTCCCACCTGTGCATGATACACCATTAACACCACAGTTGAAATTATCATTTAAACATGTTACTTGAGTTACTGTACATGCTGGAAAATTACCCATTTTTTTACAATTGGAAATGTAAAACGTTGTGTTTGTTTGTGGTATATTAATCTCATATCCACGAGGGGCAGTATAATTCCCTTCACCAAAATTGATACTTATACCATTTGAAGACATTGCAATCAAACCAAGAGGCGCAAGATTTGTAATTTGAATAGGTATTTGCGATAATGAACTTAAAGTAGTAGATTCCGATTTAGGTGTAAGAGTGTATATTGTATCAACAAAACCTTTATCAGAACCATCTGTTACAAAATTTATATTTACACTATAAATTTCAGAATTAATCATTAACATTAAAAGAGTAAATAACATTATTTTTTGCATTTTTTGACCTTTCTAAATATAAAAACCTGATATTTCATCCGGCCTTCGCCACCATGGCTACACACACCTAAGCATTAATTTTTTTAAGGCTTAGGCGGACAAGCCGTGAAATATCTATAATTCTATCCTATCAAAAAAAAATGCAAAAAATCAACAGTCTGAAAATATTTTTATTTGAAATAATGGCAAAAATGCGCTTGGAATGATGCATTTGAATAATAAAATAATAGTTAAAAGATTGCCATTTTTAAAATGATTAGGGTATAGCGCTAAAATACTTATAAAACACTGATATCTTGCACTTATAATTTGTTTATATCTATGATAATATTTTAGATATATCTAAGATATGCAAACACATGAGCATGATTTGAAAGAACTTTCTTTTGCTTTTGTCGAACTTCCTATATAGTGAGGTATTTTTATGATTTTCTTGGATCCAAAAAGCGATATTGCCTTTAAAAAATTATTCGGTGATCTTACTCATAAAAATATATTAATAAGCTTTTTAAATAGTGTGCTTGAACGTGTTGAAGGTGAAAAAATAGTTGATGTCACTATTAATGATCCCAATAACGTAGCAGAGACACCTATATCCAAAACATCTATAGTTGACGTTCGTTGTACTGACGAAAGGAACAAACAATATATTTTAGAAATGCAGGTAATTACACAACAGGATTATGCTGCAAGAGCCCAATATTATAGTGCCTTAGCATTAAGCAGGCAATTAGCTTCAGGTGAACAATATAAAAAACTTGTGCCAGTAATTTTTGTTGGAATACTTGATTTTAAATTATTCAAAAGCCAATATTATTTAAGCCACCATTTGATCTTAGATAATAAAACATACATTCAAGAACTTAAAAATTTTGAATTTCACTTTATTGAACTTGAAAAATTTAATAAAGATCTTGATAACCTTACAACCATTCTTGATAAATGGATTTATTTTTTAAAACATGCAGTAACATTGCAAAAAGTACCTGTAACTTTTAAAGATCCTGTATTACAAGAAGCATTTGATATTCTTGCACAAAGCAATTGGTCAAAAAATGAATTAGAGGCATATGATAGATATTTAGACTCAATTCGTTCTTATGTAAGTCAACTTGATACTGCATATGATAAAGGTAAATTTGAAGGCAATATTGAAGGAATTCTTAAAGGCAAAATGGAAGGTAAGCTTGAAATAGCAAAGCAACTTTTAGACATACTTGATATAGATACTATTGCTAAAAAAACTGGATTAACAATTCAAGATATTGAAAAATTAAACCTACATTGATCAACCCCCGCGGCAGAATTTTTATATATTGCTTGAACATTTGGGCTGAGTAATTCAATGACGCGTGACCTCAGAGTATTCATACCTTCAATTATTTTGGTTGTGACATCTCCAATAATCAATGTTACATAATTTATACCCTCAAAAAGTTGAAAAATCCAGCGCATTGTTGGATTTTGTACCGGTTGGTTAATTTGGTTGGGCAATGTTGACTTCAATAAAACAAGCTTATTGCGCAATCTACGCTGTGCAATAGAATATACTAATAGTGAAAGCACCATTATCATAAGTAATCCATCAATACGAGATGGTTTTTTTAGAAAAAGGGACGAAGCAAAAAAATCCGGACTTTTTAAAAAAGCAAATCCTTTTTCTGTTTTATCTTGACCCTTATACCCAACAAGTACGTCATTTGTGGGAAGTTCACTTGTCGACACATTTGTTGATAGAACAAAACATGAACGTTCGTCTAATATTTTATCAACAAACTGTTGATCCAAAGTAACCTGTGCGTTAATTTGCCATTCGTATTTTTTAGGAGCTTCAGATTTTGGCCTGCCGCGTTTTTCATGGCATTTTATAGGTGTAATTTGTTCATTAGAAATTTGATGATACTTCCACTTTTTGGAAAGAAGTTTAAGTTCTTGTTTGGCATCGGTTTCACATGAAAATCTTTGTGCCTGTAAATGAAAAAGTTCTTTTTCTATACGTTCATTTTCTTTGGCAATTTCTTTTTTTAGAGCTTTTTCAGATCGTATACGTGCTTGATCAGAATATACTACAATCCATCGTTGATCTTCAATGCCATAGCACTCAACAGCAAATTCTTGTAATTTATAACCCTCACTACCCTTATGCCATAAATTTGGTGCTTTAAGTGCCTTGTCAACATACTCGTTTTCAAGATTTAATGTTGATGGAACTCGCGTAATATATTGAATTTTGTTAAGAGTTGGAGCTGTTGCTTCTGCATATAATTTTGAATCTCCAACCAAATAACGGTTGTTTGATTTGCTAAACTCCTCCATGTTGCTTGTTTATCATATCAACAATATCAAGATCTTTTATTGTTCCAGCTACAATTCCTAAATGATCAATTCTTTTTACTTCTACTTTCATTATTTCATCTCTTTTGATATAGTGTTTATTAATATCGAAAAGATAAATCATTTTTTTTCTAATGCAAGTTGATCAATGTAGGATTAAAAAAATGAAAAAATAATTTTTTCTAATTGTCGGCAAAAAAGCTATGGCATCTAATATATTTTTGTAGGGATATAGGGATGAGAAATTTCTTATCAAATCTCTCATCCACTATATATAATATTTATTTATCCTGTGGGCTCTTGTTCAATATAGCCAAAGATTCCGGTGCAAGGATAACCTTTCTAATTGCCTCAGAGATTTCTATATTATTTTCACGTAATTTTTTAACAATATCTAATCTTACGCCACTTGCAATATTCCACATATTGGCTACATTTTGTGAACTTAAAAAGCCTCTGACCATAAAAACATAACCATTTTCACTGAAATTATCTAATCTAATTACAGGACTAGGGCTTTTTAAAATATTAGAATTTTCATCTAGTACTTGAAACAATAATTTTGAAACCTTTTCAGGATCAGTATTAAAAGGAATAGTTAATATTATATCATCAAATGCTATAAAACCTCTTACATAATTCCAGTTACAAAAAGATGAGCTAATTATTTTAGAATTTGGAACAATAATACTAACACTATTATTGCGCCTTATAACAACTGATCTTGCGCTAATGCTACGTATAATACCTTTAGTATTAGGATCAACTTCTATATAATCACCAATTTTTAAAGAACGTTCAACTGCAATTATGAAATATCCAATAATATCATTTGCAGGTTCTTTAATTGCAAAGGCTAAACCAACAGCTAATGCACCTAATATTACAGGTATCACTGCGCCAAAACCTACATGTAAAAAACCAACCAAAATAATAATTATAAGAATTAAATAATAACTGGTGCTTGAAATAATACTTTGAACACCTTGATCTACTAATAAAATATCGAATATCCTACGTAAAATAAAACGTTCAAATATCCATGCAACTACAAAACTTGCAAGAATAAAACCAAACATTGTTATAAATGACTTTAATGAGATAGGGATTAACTGATCAAGGTCACCCCTAACATGAAATATGGTGACATTAAGAACTTCATGAACTTTATCTAAGGATACGGGTAATCCCCATATTTTTGCAATAATAAATGCCACTGAACATACAAAAAATACAATAGTAACTATTGTAAATATGCTATAAAAAGTTTTTGCATATAAAAATCTTTCATGTGCAACATCTTCTTCATCTAATTTAAAAAATGCGGTTGAAGAAATCTTTTTTAAGAATATTTGCAGCCACCATAAAACAACAAATAATAAAGCCGTATATATAATACCTTGCAATATAAATGAAACCAACTTACTAAAACCACCTATATAAGGATCACTAATAATAATCACACCTATTATTACAATAAGAATTAGGTAATAATATTTATCTATCTTAGTGCGTATCCAATTCCAAGTTCCTGTGCCTGATCCTGTTGGAATAAAACTTAATATCTCTTCTTTACCAATTAAAAATATTAAACCAGACCTTAAAATTATTGAATAAAAGGCTAATAAGAGTATTGGAAGTTCTGATTTGCCGTATGTAATTAATAAGAATGATTCGCGGAAAAAGAAAATTATAATTGTTGAATATAAAAGAAATTGAAAAACATTAACAAAACGTTTTTGAAAAGATGCATTTAATAGTGAAAAATTATTTTTTATATTAAATGCAATCAAAAAATGTGCAAATTTGGTAACAAGAGCACATAAATATGGAATTGAAACTAAGTAAAAAATTACTCTAAAACTTAGATCAGTAATATATTTAAATCTAATGAAAATAAAAAGTATTGACCAGATATAAATACTTAATAAATTAAATGCCGCGAATCCTACTATTAAAGCCACTAAAGAATTTAAAAAATATAATATTTTACTTCTTGGTCGTATCAATAAAAAATCTTGATAAAGTACTAATAAAAATTTTCTTAATAAAAAATAAGATATTATAATTAATAATAAAATAATTAATCCAATAAGCACAGAGTTAAAATTGCTTGTAAATGCAGCTATTTTACTAAATATTGTTTTAATACCGGTTTTTGAAATTGAAGATACTATTACATTTTTTAGATCAAATAAAAACAATCCAATATCAGGAGTAATGTTTTTAATGTTTGACCACGAAATCGCATATTCAGAACGTTGTAAAATACCTACAGCACGTTCTAATTTATCCACTATTACATTGATTTGTTTTAATGAATTTTTCTTAATATTTATTAAATTAGAATATGCTTCAATTAATCTATTATTGAAATCTGTTTGCACATTCTTTTGTTCATCTACTTTTTCTAATAATAAATGAGCTTTTTTAAAATTTTCTTTACCATATCTTTTTGTAAATTTTGATTCATTTTGATTTAATGCTTGTATTCGTTCTTTTAAATTATTTAATGCTCTAATTTGATTATTTAATGAATTAGTGACTATATTTATCTTATCTTTATAAGCTGTAATTGCACGAGTAGTATCAATTTTATAATCTTCATAAGTTTTTATTTCATTATTAATATCTTCTTCTGATTTAAATTTGTGTTGCGTAATTTTATGCCAAGAAACTAGAATTTTTAATAAAAATTCTTCTGCTTCAATTTTTTCTCTTTCCAATTCTCGCATTGTCTCTTTTAATTCAATTTCACGATCTAAAGCAAGTATCTTGTCATTGATATATCCCGATTCATATAGACCTATTTCAGAATTTACGGTATCAGTATCAATGTTCCATAAACTAAGTTCATTTACATCCGGTATGTGAATTTTATATTTTTTACTTAAAGTTTCGAATTCTTTATTTAATTGCTCTTTTTCTTGTGAAAGTCTTTTAATATCTTGAGAATATTTTGATTGAGATTCTATTGATTCACGTTTTTTGTTAATTAATTCATCTTCATAAGTGTCTATATCAGACTCAGAGATCCATAGTGAATTTTCTATTACTATCAAATTTGCTCTAAGAATTTTTAAAATAGAATCTGAAATAAATGTTCTGGTATTTAATAATGCTAATCTATTAATTAATTCTTTAGATCTTAATTCTAAAAATCTTTTCTTTGTATTAAATAACTGTATTTCTAAATCTAATAATTCACCACGTTGAGCAACAGTCAATGATTCATCCGGTGCATTAGTTTTTAGTCCATTTTTTCTATTTTTTTCTTTTAATTTAATCTCTTTATCTAATGCAATTAAATCTTTTTTATTAGATTCTATACTAGAATCTAAAGCTATTTTTTCTTCATTATAACATTTTAATTCTTCTTCAGATTTTGAAATATCTTTGCTTAACTTATACAGCGTATTAAATTCATAAGATGTCTTTGTTTCAACTTTAATATTCTTGAAATAAGGATCTTTAAGATAGGTTTCAAGCATTTCTATATTTTGATCAATAACTTCTACAAGCTTTTTTCTTAAAAGTTGTGTATCTAAAAGTGTTTGCGAAATTTCATTTAATTTTGAAAGCATTTTATTATGAAAAGCTGAATCAAAAGTAGAAATTTGTAATTTTTCTTTAATATCTGCTATTTTTTGGTTTACTAAATTCAAATCTGATTGAATGGTAGCAGTAAATTCTTTTTCTGAACTTTCTAACGATTCTTTCTCTTTTTTTAATATATTAAGTTGATGCTGTTTTTCTTGAACACCACTTGCTACGATTAACTGATTTTCTACAGTTTTTTCTTTTTTTTCAGAAAACGGCCAAAAGCTAAACCAATCTGCGTTTATTATTGTAATATTTAAAAATAAAATAAAATACCCTACTACGCTAATCTTACTTCGCATAAAGCTTCGAAAGACTGGCGAGTTACGAAGGGCGCTTTTATTAAAGCGAAATATTAAATTCATATCATTATCCTAATTAAAAATCCTTGTTTTTAACAAATTAACGTTAGGATGAGAATTAATACAAGTATTAATCCATTTTTCTAAAAATTTCTCATCTTGCAAGGCTATCTCTGGGCACATACCCATTAATGAAAAAAACTTGTATAAAAACAATTTTTGCTCTTGTTTTGTTATCTTCTCTTGCTCTAACAAATCATATATTGAGTAAAGTGAATCAAACAATTGGCAATATGTAAATCCTATAGGAATAAAAAAATTATACAATTCTAGAATGTGATGAAAAAATAAAATATTCTCACCTACATTTGGGAACTTAATAATATCTACTTCTCTAATTAAATTTTTATTATTTTCAGATTCTAAATTGTATTCAAAAACTACCCCATTACATAAACGTAATAAATTGTTTTGATTTTTAGACACCAAAAAAAGCTTTCCTAAATTTCTATCTAAAACTAAAACCTGATGCTTAATTGGAAAAAAAGTTTTTAAAACGACGCCTATATTTTTCATTAAGAAAATTAATACAATAATTTTTATCTATTTTTTAAAAAATCAAAAATCAACTTGCTCCAGGTTTCCATTTTTTCATAATAAAATTCACATTCCGCAAAAGATAAAAGCTCACCGCTTTTTAATTCTTCTTTTACTTTAATTAATCCGGAATCACCGCGTAGTAAAAAAATAAGTCCAAGATGTACACGCCCAACATCATTAGAATCATCATTTAAAACACCGATTGCTTGAATATCTAGCTTGCCTTTATAATCAACTTCTTCATAAAATTCGCGCTTTGCCCAATCTATTATAGAATCTGAAGACATGTCTTCTGCTCTAATATGGCCACCGATGCCTAATGTATATTTATTTGCAAGTCTAGTTTCTGATGCTTTTGCCTGACGTTGCATTAAGAATAATTTATTATTATATGTAAAAATTAAATAGGGGATAATTTGTTTATAATTAAAATCCTGCTCCATTACAGAACGTGGCAAAAATTCTTGATGATTTTTAATTAATTTTGAATAATTTTGAAAATTTGCCTCCTGAACACCTTGAAATGCTCCGGAATCAAATAAAAACTCTCTTT
>Ga0206812_1063_pt1 | contig 25838 bp, 22 predicted proteins | sample Alteio_BWOrgCont_54_FD_152912 | JGI IMG/M metagenome (GOLD analysis project Ga0206812, IMG submission 152912) | Enriched cells from forest soil in Barre Woods Harvard Forest LTER site, Petersham, Massachusetts, United States -... | ecosystem: Environmental > Terrestrial > Soil > Temperate forest >... | reverse complement strand
GTGTTGGAGGAGGTCGAATTTAAAAAGCAAGTTCAGGCCGCAATGGCCAGTTCGCCCGACGGACATATTAGCATTAACAGGAACAGGAAAGGATCGGGTGCGGAGTATTATGAGTTCCCTAACGAAAATAAACTGGCCAGGAAAGAGCCGCTGGTGATGGAAAGCTATCTTATAGAAGATGCTATGCCGTCTATCGACTGGAAAATAAGCAGTGACACCCAAACGTTTGGCGGCTTGCATTGCCAGAAGGCGACAGGGTATTTTAAGGGAAGGACTTATACGGCATGGTTTTGCCCCGACCTGCCGCTGCACGTCGGTCCATGGAAATTGAATGGCTTACCCGGAGTTATTATAGAGGCGTACGATGCCAAAAAAGATGTACAGTTTATGTTCGATGGTGTAGAAAAGGTGGTTATGGTAATTAAACCCGATGGGCAAACCTCTGGGCCAAAGTCTGACGACCACGGCCCGATGATAATAACTACCGACGGTAATAGTGGCAGCGACCCCAATATTATTCAGTTGCCCAAAGACGCCATTAAAACTACAGATAAAGAGTTTACCAAATTGGACGTGGCCATGCGCAAAGACCCTGATGCTTTTGTGCAATCGCAGGTGGCCGCGCGCAATGCTAATTTGCCGCCTGGTGCAGATCACATTCGGATGAAGATAAAGGTAGGCCCGCAGGCAGTCGTCAATAATCCTATCGAATTACCGGGCAAATAATATGCGTTTTATGCGATCCTTTATATTGCTGCTATGCGGCACGGCACTTTCTATATCCTGTTTTGCCCAGGGAAACATTCATGGGACAGTTAAAGACAGTACCGGTAAAGCCGTGCCGTTTGCCACTGTCAGCCTGAAAAACAAGGCGGGAAATGCTATTGTAAGCTACACTACAACGGCTAACAACGGGGCTTACAGCCTTTTGCTTCCGCAGGGGCAGAACATAGATAGCCTTGCAGTGGAGGTGCGGAGCATAGGGTATAAAAGTCAGGTGAAAAGCATTACAGCAACCACACCGGTTGATTTTGTGTTACAGGCTTCCGTCAACCAGTTGCAGACGGTGGTGGTCAAAGGCAGCCGGCCGGTATTACGCACCCATGGCGACACGCTGAGTTACAAAGTATCCGATTTCGCTAATCCGCAGGATAGGACGATCGGCGAGGTGATCAAAAAACTGCCGGGCATAACTGTCGCCGCTGACGGTACGATCAGTTATAACAACAAGCCGATTTCGGCCCTGTATATCGGTGGCGATAACCTGCTCGATGATAAATACAGCATCGCCACCAACACCATTCCGCAGGGCGCAGTTAACCAGGTGCAGGTAATTCAAAACGACCAGCCAGTAAAAGTATTGCAAAACAAAGTGCTGAGCGATGATGTAGCGCTGAACCTGGACATCAAAAAAGGGGCAAAGCTGCATTTGATGGGGCAGGAGAGTATCGGTGCCGGGCTGCCGGGTAATTACGATGTAGATTTAAACGCCATGATGTTTAAGGATAATTATAAGGCTATCAATTACCTCGCCGGCAACAGTGTTGGCTATGATGTGCAGCAGGACCTGGTATCGCATAACTTAACCGACTATAACCAGCGGATAGACAATGCTTTGCCCGCTACGGTACTTTCACTGGGCGCGGTAAATAGCCCGGCACTTGCTGAAAACAGGTATTTGTTCGACCGGGCAGGTGTCCTCAACCTAAACAACCTTATCAATCTAAAAAAAAATGTACAGCTTAGGGTTAATGCTTACTATGTACACGACACGCAACGACAGGATTATAGCCAGCAAACCACCGTCTTTTTGCCCGGCGACACGGTGAAATACAAAGAGATACAGCACAATCGTTCTGTGCCCGATATTTTGCATACCCAGTTTACGCTAAACGTTAACCAGGATAAATATTACCTTAATGATGTATTACTGATGGATGATAAAAGCATAACCAATTATTCGGGATTGAAAACCGACAGTTCTGCGGTCAACCAGGTATTGAAGGATAATACACTAAACTTCTCGAACGAATTTAATTTGATCAAAGCGTTAAAATCGAATAATATTATCCAGGCCTATTCTTACGTCAGCCACTCCGCCGAGCCGGAGAACCTGGTGATCAGCCCGGGCTATAACGCGGCAATATTCAATAACGATGCGCCTTACGCACAACTGGTACAAAATGTGAATATACCCAGCTGGTATACCAACAATTATTTTTCGTTCAAGATACCGTCGAACCTCATCACGCAGAGCTACAGAACAGGCTTTAGCGTTCAATCGCAAAGGCTTTTGTCAGACTTGAATGTCGTGCAAAATACTAACAGCGTTAACCTGGAGTCGGACAGTGCACTGAACCATGTAAACTGGACAAAGAAAAAGCTGTATGCCGAAGCTGCATATGACCTGCCCGGCACTATTTTGAAGGCAAACCTGACCTTGCCCGTTACGCTACAGCAAATCGGCTATTCCGATAGCTTATATACGCTGAATAAAAGCCTGACGCGGTTATATTTTAATCCGCAATTCCGATTAAAATACCAGGTGGGTGCGGAGAATTACCTGAACCTTCTTTACAGCTACCGCAATCAAATCGGTACTATAGAGAATGTTTACCCGGGATACGTCCTGACCGATTACCGCACACTTTACGCCAATAATGCCGGCCTCACCGAACAGCAAAACCAGCAAGCAGGGGGCGGTTTTAGCTACCGCAAGGCGCTTACACTGTTTTTTTGGAGCATCAATGTGCTTTATAACCATACCGAAGCCAATAACATCGCATCGAGCGTGATTACCAATAATATACAGAAAGGTATTGTGTTGCCCTATCCCAACAGCACCGATTCGTGGATAATCAACGGCTCCATCAGCAAATATTCATTTGTGCTGCGTACCACCTTTAGCGGGGCCATACGGTGGCAAAGCAACCGATCGGTGCAGATACAGAATAATGCCCTGTTACCGTTCAACACCACATCCGAAACATTTAATGCGAACGCTGATACCAAAGTAAGCGATAAGGTAAATTTTAGCTATAAGGCCACATTGACGCAAACCGGCAGCCATTCGCCGGTGGAGGCTTCCGCTTTTCAAATCGACCAATTGTTGCAGCAGGCATCAGTTAACTACGACCCCGCCGATGATGTACAATTCAAACTATCAGGTGAGCATTATTTTACCCGCCAACAGGGTAATCCCGATCTGAAATATTTTTTTGCTGACGCCTCGGCAAAATTCAGGATCAAAAAATGGAAAACCGACCTGGAGCTCAGTGCGAACAATTTTCTGAACGTAAAAACTTATAACGCGCTATACCTGTCGGCGAATACGTTGACAGCCAGTTCATATACTCTGCCGGGGCGAATTGTAATGATTAAGCTCATGTTTAATATCTAATAGTTTTGTTTCCTATTTAAAATAGGGGCTGTAATCGGCAAGGCGTTTAAGCAGCACTTTATTATCGGCAACTATTTTTGCCCTTTCTTTTTCGCCTTTAGGTACGATTATATACCCGTAAGGTGCTTTCCTTTTTCCCAAAAACATCGCCTCGGGGTTAACTAACAGAGGGAAGTCTGCCTGGCCATCGGGTATGTTGCCAATATCATCATTTGTTAAATACGGGGCATAAAACATGTAGTGCGGCATATGCATGGTCATCACTTCGTGCTGGTCTGGTTTTGCGGGATAAGTACGCATTACAGGGGCCAGCATATATGAAATTCCCGGCCTTGCCGGAGCCTTATATATCCCCTTCTTGATCCTGTCAACTATAATGTTCCTCACCTGCAGGGCTGTAAATTTACCGGAGGCCCTCATCGCCGCTGCGTCCATGTAAACAGGGAAAATTGTCCTGGCGCCTTCAGCATCATAACTAATAGCAGTTACGATGTCGTTACTGAATTCTGCCCATTCCCAGGCCGTTCGCATAACAAAGGTTATAAACCCGTTTGAACCCTTGCGGGCTATGTAATAACCTTTTTCGGGGTCTAATAAATAAACAGTGGCGCCTGGGCGCAATTGTGGAGGTAGTGCGCTAAGTGCGTAATCGGTTTCCAGGGCTGCCGGCATTTTGTCCAGCTTGGGATCTGTCGATTTTTGTGCAAAGCTTTGAGCGGCACTCAACAGGATGGCAGAAAGGAGGAAAGCTCGCAGGCGTTTTTTTGCTGTGCTGATCATAGTGTTCATGTATTTTAGGGTTTAATTGCCATACTTTAGTGTATGTTATATGCTGAAATGAAGTTATGACATTGAATTAGGTTTAACAAGGCATAGGACTGACAATTTAAGGGTGTATTTGCGACATCATGCAAGATTTTTAGCCCTGTAATTTTGAGGTGTTATTTCATAATTCCTTTTAAACAGCCTTATAAATGAACTGGCATTTTCAAAGCCAATCATGCCTATAATTTCATTAATTGGATAATTGGTATCATTAAGAAGGGTTTTGGCCCTGTTAAGCCGTATTTTTAACAGGTATTGATGGGGCGAACAATGGTATAGGTCCTTAAATAATTTATACAGGTGGCATTCCGATAAACAGGCAACTTTGCTAAGTTCCTCAACACTTATTGCCTGATTACAATTGCTGATCATGTAATCTTTAACCTGGTTAAGCCTTTTAAACAGTTCATTGCGGGTGCATGGTTTTACAAAGTTAAGCCGCCTGCTGTTTATTAGCACTTCTTTATGCTGAACCTGGTAAAAAAGTAATAAAGAATGATACAGGTATTCATTGAGCAACAATTCGTTATCTGCTTTTTTTTCGAAATGGTCTTTCAGGTGCAACAGGGTAAACATCAGGTCGTTTTTTAAGGGATAGAGTGTTTCATAAAAACCCGGTGGGGTATTAGCATCGTCAAAGGGCATATCCATTAATGCCGTGTCATCGCAACTCAATGAGCGGTTATAATCGGCTAAAAACCTTTTTGAGAATTGTACTGAAAAGGTATTTGATAGCCCATCGGTATAAATTTTACGTTGATAGCTTGTTCCATCATTCAAAACCAAAAAATACCCCGGGAAAACGTTAATCGTTTTATTATTCAGCGTGTACTCCTCGGTGCCCCTGGTTACCATTCTGATGGAAAAATCACTTTGCTCATCGCGGTAAAAAGCCTCACTGGTAGTTTCGCTGTATAATTTATTCTGATTACTTAGTATTTTTAAAGTTTTCAAATCGATAAGTTTTATTGATCGCTCTCGTATGATCTTTCTTCCAGTATTTTATAATAGTTGCCCTGGCTATCTGTAAACTCAACCATAAGCCCCTGTGGGGTATATTGCGGCCCGTGTATAAAATGAATGCCTGATGTTTTCAGTTCAAAATAATCGCTCAGGCAATCATTGGTGTAGATTAGCACAGGCTGTTGATGTTTTTGTCCGTCCGTAATCATCATATAATAAATATGGATGGATATCAAGACGGGAAAAAGTAATAGCTACACACAGCGTGTTACAGCTATTTAACTACATATTTAAAAATACAGGTTACATTTATACACCATAATGCGACGTTCGTACACCAATTATGGTGATTGATGCTTTTTTGCAGCAGCTAACAGATTTATTTACAACTTTGTAAGGTGAACAAACGTTTTTTACTCCATATTTTATTCTGGCTGGCTTATTGCATACAGAGCACCCTGCATGAATACACTTGGGTGCATGATAATTTTGCCCAACAAACCAACGCATTTTGGCTGGCGCTTAAGTTCAATCTTTGCCTGGTGCCTATTATCATGCTGTTTACCTACCTGGTTATTTATGTGTTCACGGATCAGGTGCTTACCGCGCGGCGTAAGCTTTATATCGTAATACCCCAGGTTATTTTAGCCATGCTGGTTACTATTTTTTTGCAAAACCTGGTAAACAACTATGTAGTTACAGCAAGCTTATATCCTAAGGATCAAGTCACCTTTGCTAACATATTTGACCCTTATAATGGTTTTATGGCGTTGCTGGACACCGGCTATGTAACCGGTTTAGCTTTGGCGCTTAAACTTTTCCGGATGCAGATAGTCACCTTGCGTAATAAACGCGACCTGGTAAAAGATAAGCTGGAGACGGAGCTGAAATTCCTGAAAAACCAGATCAACCCGCATTTCTTATTCAACACGCTGAATAACATTTACAGCCTGGCCCGCAAAAAATCTGATTGCGCGCCGGAGATGGTCATGAAATTATCGAAACTGTTGAGGTTTATGTTGTACGAATCGGGAAAAGATACCATACCTATTGCCGATGAGATACGTATCATAGAGGATTACGTTGAATTGGAAAAGATAAGGTATGATAAGCGGCTCACCTTATCATTCGACAAACAGATCGATGATATGAGGCAACGGATAGCACCAATGATATTGCTTTCCTTTGTTGAAAATGCTTTTAAGCACGGAGCAAGCGAAACAACCGAGAACACCTGTATAGCCATAAAAATAGTTTTACAAAAGGGCCGGCTAACATTTTTTATCAATAATTCGCAGGAATATAATGGCGCTAATGAGGTGCAGGAAAAAATAGGTTTAAGCAATGTGCGCCGGCAATTGGAGTTAATGTACCGCGAGTTTAACCTCGGCATTGATAACCTGGCAGATAATTTTAATGTAAACCTGCAGATCAACCTCAACAGCTATGCAACAATATAACTGCATCATTATTGAAGATGAGCCACTGGCTGCCGAAATACTGCAGGATTATATTGCGGATGTTCCATTTTTAAACCTTAAGCATACTTACCCGGATGCCATAAGAGCGCTTGAAGGTTTACGTGCCGGCAATATAGATCTTATATTTTTAGATATTAATTTACCTAAATTAAAGGGGCTCGATTTTATACAAACGCTTAAGCATCCACCACATATTATTATAACTACCGCTTACCACGAATATGCGTTGCAGGGGTATGAATTAAATGTAGTAGATTACCTGTTAAAGCCGATTGAATTTAGCCGTTTCTTAAAAGCAGTAAACAAGCTTAAATCTTTTGTTTCTGATAAAGTCCGTGCCGCCCCCTTGTTTATTGGCGACGGACTTGACCATATATTTGTCAATACAAACAGGAAAAAGGTAAAACTGTATTTTAAAGACATACTTTATATTGAAAGCCTTAAGGAATATGTGCGTATTTATACTGCGGAAAAAACATTGACCGCCAAGTTTCAATTAGGCCAAATAGATGAGCTGTTACCTAAGGCAGATTTTTTGCGCATACACCGTTCCTTCATTGTTTCTAAAACAAAAATAGCCGCCTACACTCATGCCGCGGTTGAGATTAATGGCAAACCCCTGCCTATCGGCCGAAGCTACAAGGAATTGGTGATTAGTTTTTTAGACAGGGAAACTGTTTAAAAAAACACGCTCATTTCATAATCCATTTTCTTCCTGTAAAAACCAGTGTGCCATTTAAACAGGCACCTTAAAATCATTACCCGTAAACGGAGTAATTCTGCCCCGTACATGGTCAGTTATTTAGTTGAACCGCAAATACAGAGGATTGGCATATCCGGCCAAATCCATATTCTCTAAAATTACATTTCACTAATTAACTGATCTTATAAATGGATAAAACTTCACCTCCCACATGAAGATGCTTGATGTATATAAGCGCTCATAATTCCAAAACTGGTATAACCACATTTAAAATGAAATATTAATATGAAACAAAAATTACTCATAATTTTTTGTGCAAGCTTTTTGCTTATACAACAATCCTTTGCACAAAACCATACCGTTACAGGTTTGGTTACGGGCAAAGATGACGGCCTGCCCATCCCCGGAGTATCTGTGAAGGTAAAGGGAAGCACTGCAGGTGCCCAAACCCAGGCCAATGGTAAATACACTATCAGTGTACCCGACAATGCAACACTTATTTTTACATATATTGGTTACACTGCCCAGTCAGTAACTGTAAATGGAAAACCAACAATTAATGTAGTGCTCGAAGTAGCGGCCCAGCAATTGGGCGAGGTTGTTGTAACCGGAGCACTGGGCATTAAACACTCAGAAAAAGAATTGGGTTATGCTACAGCAGAGATTACCGCTAAGCAAATTATCGCGACCGCCCCGACAAATGTTGCCAATGGTTTAACCGCTAAAGTGGCTGGTTTGGTAGTTTACGAACTGGATAACAGCGTTGATCCAAACATTTCGATCGTCCTTCGTGGCAACCGGTCCTTAGAAGGCGACAATAATGCATTGATCGTATTGGATGGTGTTCCAATGCCTGGATCTCTTCTTAGCTCCATTAACCCTAATGATGTAGCTGATATAACTGTATTAAAGGGTGCCGGTTCAGCCGCGATATATGGTTCTGAAGCATCCAATGGCGCCATAGTGATCACCACTAAAAGAGGCTCATCTACGAGTAAACCTACTATTGTGTATCAAAACTCTGTGCAGGCAGAAAAAGTTGCGTTCTACCCCAAATTGCAAACAACTTTTGGAACTTACGGTGGTGAGGGTAATTATATAGACCCGGTAACCGGCTTTACCCAATATGTTCCTTATGAAAATGAGCAATATGGCCCGGCATATAATGGTCAATTGGTACAATTGGGACCCCCGCTTGATAGCGCCGGCGGTAAAAAAAATATTGTACCATACAAAGCCTACCCGGTTAGTCCTATTGACGCCTTTTTCAAAACAGGGATTACCGAACAAAATGATATTTCGTATTCACAAGGCGATGATAAAAACAGCATTTTTATATCGGCTCAAAATACGTACCGGACAACTGTTGTACCGAATGATAAAAATATCAGGGATGCATTCAGCGTAAGGGGGCATCATACTGATGGCATATTTTCTGCCGATTACTCGGTTGAGTACAGTAAAACCAATATCAGTACTTATATAGCCAATAATAATCCTTTGAATAATCAATACGGCATTTCGTTGCCCGGCAGTTATGTGACTACCGCAGGCGCGAATGATCTTTATTCATCTGTTTTGCAGTTGCCGGCTTTTTACAATATTAAAGCCTTCCAGGATCCAAACTCAGATATCGGTAATGCAAGTAACTATCCCGATGCCTATGCCATCAACCCTTACTGGATTGTTGACAATGCAAGGCGGGATGTGCAGCGGGATGTGTTGTTGGCCCAGATAAAATTAGCACTTACCCCTACAAAGTGGTTAACCCTAAGTTACCATATTTCCGATAATTTTGGTGTTGACCAGGAACGTTATACAAAAGCGGAAGTTGATTTTTCGCCTTATTCGGTTAGTGACCCATTTGGCGCCGGCAGTAATCAAGCTGTATTTAAAACTGGTGTATCCCCCGGAGTTGTTTATGACGTTTACCAGTATGGCGACGGTACAAACAATAATCCCGGCTACTCAAGGCTGCAGGGCGATGCCATAGTTGATTTGCACCCAACACTTAACAAGGATTTTAAAACCGACCTCCTTTTGGGTAACTCTGTTTACCAGTTATATGATAAGTATCAAATAACAGGGAGCAACCAACTGCTGGTAAATAATTTTTACAATATTAATACCATAGGTGGGCAGCCGGTAGCCCAGGAAGGCGATTATGTAGTGCGGAATATTTCATTCTTCGGCGACTTGAATATTAGTTACAAAGGTTTCCTTAACCTGGAAGGTACTTACAGGAACGAGCAAGATTCCAGGTTGTCCAAAGCCGAGCGTTCATTTAATTATCCTTCCGCAAAAATATCGTTTGTGCCGACTGATATCATACCGGCATTGAAAGATAATAATGTTTTAACCTATGCAAAATTCTATGGCTCAATAAGCAAGGTAGGTAACATTAACATCGGGCCTTATGAGATCAACAATACCTATGGCATAACCAATGGTTTTCCTTACGGCTCATTGGGCGGTTTAACTGCCGGCACTACAAATTACAGCCCTACCTTAAAGCCTGAAATAACCACCGAAACTGAAATAGGCACTGAATTAGCCTTTTTCAGAAACCGTTTAGATTTTAATTTCTCTTATTATAATTCGTTTGATAGGAATCAAACGGTTCCCATTTCTACTTCAATCGCCACAGGATATTCCACCTCCATATTAAACATTGGGGAAACACAATCACAAGGATACGAGTTCCAGTTAACCGGGCAGGTATTAACACAGGCAGCAAATAATTTTGGCTGGACACTTGGCGGTAATTTTTCTATTAATAATTCTAAAGTAATATCATTATTACCCGGTGTTAGCCAATTATTCCTGGGTGGCCTTGATTATGCGGTTGTTGGGCAGCCTTTCCCGTTGCTCAAAGGTTCCGATTTTTTACGCGACCCGCAAGGACAAGTTGTGGTAAATTCAACCGGGTATCCGCAAGTAGCTTCAACACTCACAACTTTTGGAAGAACAACCCCTAAATATAATTTGGGAGTGACATCCACCTGGACCTATAAATTTGTGAGTTTGAGTGCAGTGTTCGAATATCGGGGCGGCGATGTGATCTATAACGCTGTCGGCGCAACACTGTCCTTTACCGGTGCATCGGCCTATTCAGCGTCAAATGGCCGCCAGCGGTTTATTTATCCCAATTCAGTCATTCAAACCGGGCCAAATACCTTTGTGCCCAACACCAGCTTAAGCGTACAAGATGGTAATTATGGTTTTTGGCAAACTTCAGCATTCAACAGTACCAACAACCCATGGGTTACCAGTGGCGCTTTCTGGAAACTGCGTGAATTAAACCTGACATTCAATTTAGATAAGTTTATTAAACAAACTAAATATATGAAAGGCCTTTCTGTAGCATTAACAGGCAGGAACCTGTTTATATGGACACCTAAGGAAAATACCTATACCGACCCTGAGTTTTCTGACACACTACCAACAAGCAGCGCAAGAGGAGCTAATGATATAAATGAATTGCCAGGCACCCGGGTATTTGGCGGTAGTGTAAAAGTAACGTTCTAATATTTTAAACATACAGCGATGAAAAAATATATTTCAATTATAACCCTGTTTTTTATAATCGGCATGGCCGGCTGTAAAAAGGCCTATCTTGGCCAGGAAGTTAACCCAAACTTGCCATCGGTCACAACGCCGCAATATGCTTTAGCTGGCGCTGAAGCAACGACGGCAAGAAATTTAACACATGATTATCCCGAATACGGTGAATGGGGCGGGTACTGGTGCTGGAGCGGCAGCTATGTTCCTGATGCCCAATTCCAGGAGTTTGCGGTTTCAATCACCGTTCCGCCCAGTCCTGCTGATGCATGGAGCGACTTATTCCGTAATCTAACTAACTATAATAATTTGCAGGTAACCTCTGCATCAGTACCCGCAGACGCGAACTTTGAAGCAATTGCCATGATCATGAAGGCGTATGACTTTGAGCAATTGGTTGATAATTATAACAATGTACCTTATACACAGGCGTTTGCGCCCTCAACGAAGCTTTTTCCCGCTTATGACAGTGGCCAGTCTATTTATAACGACCTGGTAAAACAACTGGATAACGCTATAGCTTTAATAAGCAAAAATGGGGCTACAGCCACTAATCCGGGTACTTCCGATGTTATTTACGGCGGGAACATGACCAACTGGCAAATATTTGCCAACACTCTTAAATTGCGTTTGGCCATTCGCCAAAGTAACCTGGGTACAAATGCGGCCCAGGCCGACCTGGCTTCAACTGCAAGTATCGGTTACATAGGTGTTTCAAACGAAGCTGATTGCCAGCCCGGTTATACCAACGCTTTGGGCAAGCAAAATCCTTTTTACGCGGAATTTGGATATGACCAAAATGGTAACCCCGTAGCGGGCTATTTAACGCAAAGGTCAAATATTGTGGCATCAAACCTGATGAAAAGCCTTAATGACCCCCGTGATTCTGCTTACTATGCAACAGTTTCAGGCGCTATTAACGCACTTCAGCTTGGCAACCCGGCCAATGCATCCAACGCGATATCAAGTCCCTTTGGCCCCGGTGTATTAAAAAGTCCGACACAAGCTGCTGTCATATTTTCTTCATACGAATCTTTATTTTTACAGGCCGAGGCTGTTGCCAGGGGCTGGATACCGGGTTCTGCCAGCGCGCTTTATAATGCAGGTATTACGGCGTCTTTCAATGCGGTAAACGCCCAGGGGCCAGTTGCTGCTTACCTGGCCCAACCAAGCGTCGCGTACCCCGCAACCGGCACATTAGCTCAACAGGTACAAGCGATCATTACACAAAAGTATATTTCGTTAAACGGCCTCTTTAATTTTGAGGGCTATAATGAGTTCAGAAGGACCGGATACCCGGTATTACCACAAAACCCGGCTTCACAAGATCCTGCAGCAGTATCGCAAACACTTCCGGCAAGAATACCTTATCCACTTAGCGAGTTGAATACCAACCAGCCAAACCTGGCTTTGCAGGGTGATATTAATGTATTTACGTCAAAAATATTTTGGGCTAAATAAAAAATAAAAAGATGAAAAAGATCATATATTCAATAACAAGTATACTTTTGGTTGCGGCGGCTTTAAACCTAAGCTCGTGCCTTAAAGACAGTAAGTATTATATAAACCTATCACAAGGCGTGCCACTGGTTGAATTACCACTTGAGGCGCGTAACCTGACGGGAAACCTGGTAGCTGAAGCGCTGCCTATTTCGGCAACCCCGCAGGTTATCCAGGTTGCAGTAAATTTAGCATCTGTTAATACTTTAAGCCATCCGGTCATTGTTACCTTGGGGCTTGATGCAGCTGCAGTTACAGCCTATAACCATGCTAATGGGTTGGATACCGGAGGTAACGTTCCCTATACGTTACTGCCTGCAGCAGATTATTCAATACCCAGTTTTCAGGTTACTATACCTGCAGGCCAGCATTTGGTTTATTTTAATATAAATGTTAATACAAACCTGGTTGATCCTTCGGGGCTGTTTATTTTACCGATAAAGATCATAAATGGCGGAGGTCAGCAGATCAGTAACTATAATGAACTTCTTTTGGCAGTTGGTGCGAAAAACCAGTATGACGGAGTATATACAGTTACCGGCACGCTGAGCGATAATACCACAGCAACTATTACAGGCTCATATCCCGAAACTGTTTATCTGGAAACTGCAAGCGGCACCGCCGATGGTTTTTATGATCCAAACATAGGCTTTGGGCATGCAATTACAACAAGTGCAGGTGCAAGCTATTATGGGTCATTTGCCCCTGTATTTACCTTTAGCGGTAGTAATATTACAGGTGTTACCAATTATTACGGGCAATTTTCGGGGTCGCACTTACGGTCGGCGGTATTGGCCCCGGGCGGGATAAACAAATTTACAAGTGGCAGTCCCGGCCAGGCAGGTTCTGTATTCCAGGTCACGTATATTATGGACCAGGGCAATCCAGGTGTTCCGCGTACTACTTTCGTAGAAACCTTTACTTACCAGGGCCCGAGACCATGATAGTAAAATAGATAAATTCATATCAAGACAAAAGAGGCCCCATTATATCGGGGCTTCTTTTTTGTTTATGATACAGCTGATATAAACATCAGAGATATTGGGATCGGCGTAAAAAAAGAAAGGAATCGATACCTCGCGTATCCATTCCTTCTAATTAACTATTAACTAATCTTATTACAAAGTGAAAAAATTAGTTGAACGAATGTATAGTTAAACCTTAAGTCGCAATATGCTAATACTCTTAATTTTATAATCTATATAGGGTAATAATTACCATTTTTGTTTGGACCATTGACTGTAATAAGTCGCGGGATTCGAACACTTAACTATTTTAGACTGCTTTAATGGGGAATGGAGTTGCTGGAATAAGGACAGTTCTTAAACGTTGAATGATTTTGGATCGTCATTATTCCAATAAAAATATAAATTCTATAGATTTAATAGAAACATTATTTGAATTGCAGAGGAAGGGATTGGGTTGAAATTTAACTGTTCGAGTACAGTTGTTGCAAATTCATTTCCTTATCGAAGCAGTTTTAAAATAAACCTGTTTTCTAAATATTTTAGTTTAAATAATTGATTGAAATATACCAATTTTTACCTGTATTTATTGATACTGGGATTGACACCAAAAAACAAAAACCGCTTGTAAGTAGTTAATTTACAAGCGGTCACTAAATGGGTTGGTGGAGCCGGAGGGATTTGTATTACCCTTGTACCGCGCTGATATTCAATATTTTATAATGGCTTAATTTCTTACTCACCGAAACACTCACCACTTTTTTAAGTACAGATTAATTGCAAATCTTATACTGTAAAGATACTAAATATGTTCAACCTATAATTAATTGACTAAAAAAAGTTCAAGATCGGCAATTATATCGTTGGTAGTATCGGGTCATAATTTGTCGCTTTAGTATAAAAAATTACTCCTAAAAACTATCTGACTTATTCATTGCAACATTTAAAGAGTGTATTAATTCTTTTATTTTTTCATCTATCGCTATAATTGTTTTCTTACTGGCGCTCTTTGTTAGCACAATATGTTTACCATCTACAACATTTGAAATTAAATCTTCCGCTGTAAATTTTCTGCCATACAAGGTGCCAAAACCGTTCAAGTTTTGTGTTTCGGTGGATAACTGCATATCATATATTCTATAACGATATTTATTATCCTTAACATCGACTTGTATTGTTAATAAGTCTGGAAACTCTGATGTAAAACCTATAATCTTAATCTGAATAAAAGCAATCCCTTTTCCAACTATTCTTCCTTCTTCCTTATCTGAATTTTGAATTACATCTTTTGAACTTTTAAAAAAGTCAACAAACCATTGCGAAGCATTTTTATAAAGTTCAGTTTTTGATTTATTAGTTATATCAACAATCCCTTCATATATAACCTTTCCATCTTTAACAGGTAATTTAACCGCCGTGGAATCTTGTGCCTTTACATATAAGGAAAGCATAAGTAAGAGAAAAATCAGTAAGTTTTTTTTCATTGTTATAAAGGTTATTGTTTGATTAGTAAGGGATGAAAAGAGCTATATAAATTATAGAAAGTTAAGAAAAGCTGCCTGTAATTAAGAGAATATTTAATAAACTCGATTCATTTAGATTTTATATAGTTTCAGAGATTATGTCTTCAGTACCCATGCCTTTCCAAAATTCTAATAGGGTCAAAAATTCGTCATTAATTTCTTCAATTTCTGCCTGTTCGGCAGCTGTATTACGAAATACTTTTATAAAGTCACTAATCATAAATGATACTACAATTAATGTATTAGTTAATGTACTATATAGCGCATCATTAATACTTTCAGGTTCATCAGCGTAACTATTTGTTTGCAATAATCCTATTAGTTCACAATGTGCATAATTGCTATACAATTTCCACATATCTACAAATAGAATATTTTTGAGTTTTGACATTTGTATTAACTCAATAAATCCAAATCTTTTGGCGAATTTACCTGTGAGTAATCTTTTTTTATCTTTTTCCTCCAAACGGTCGAATGTGTTTAGTTTTTGTAATTCGCTTTTTAACTCGTCTATTTTTAATTTTTCGCTTTCAAGTAATTTATTCCGACCTATAGAATTATTATGAACTTCATCTATGCCATATCCTTGTCGTTGCGTAAAACCACTAATTTTAAATATATAGTAATTCATTAACCCTTCTTCGTCAGTTCCTGGAAGCACGTAACTGTAAAAAAATGTTAAATATATTTCAAGTAGTGATCGATTTAGTAAATAAATAGAACTTAAATCGTGGTATATTAATTCATCTCCTTCATCTTTTTCAACCTCATATAGTTTTATTATTGATTGAATATTTAAACGAAACTTTATACCCATCGTTTCATAATACTCATACCATTTTTTAGGGAGTTGAATTTGATGTTTATGTAATAGTCCTACAATATCTATAAAACAGTTAGAGAATATTTTTAAATCATTAATAGCACCGTCAATATTTACATCTTTGATTTGCTTCTGTATTCGTGCTAAAACTGATTCGTCAATTTCCATTATCTTATTTAAACAAAGAGGTTCTCAAAAAAAGCTGTTTAAAAATCATCTTTTTTGCTTTCTCTCTTACCTAAGTAAAGCTTAATCATATCGGAATTTGCGCTGAACTGCGAAATCATATCAGCGTTTAGCTTTGCGTAAAGCTTACCTAATTTGCTATTTTTCTTAATTTCTGAATAGATTTCATCCATTGATAAGTTAGCATTCGGTATATAAGTTGAATTTCCTTTTCCTGTTTGCGTTATTGAGATGCCATACATTCTATATTTATATTTTCCATCCTTACATATGATTTCTGTTGAATAATATACGTCCCAATAAACTTGGTACCATCCAAGAAAAGCATCTTTTACATTTTCAACTTTAAAAAATCCCTTTCCGATTATTTTACCTTCTTCTTTATCTGAATATTGGATAACATCGTTTGCGCTTTTGTAGGCATCTACAAAATATATTTTTGAATTTTTAAACAGCGTTTCTTTTTTGTAAGAACTGTCTGAAACAATGCTTTCAATTTGGTAAGCACCGTCCTTTTTAACAAGGCCTTCTTCTTTTTGTGCATAGCAATTAAAGCAGAGGAATGCCATTATTACGATAAGCGAATGTTTCATTATTTAGTGTTAAAGGTTTTAAAATTAATGCAGGTGTATAATTTTTAAATTATATTTCAACGTTGGCTATTTCCTAACCTTCGTGGTATCAGTATATAAACTATCTCTGTTATAATCGTCAAGCATTTTTTTTACATCGGGACTGGTCTCAACTTGATTTGTTAAACCAGTTACTATTCTTTCTGATAATTTTATTTTTAAATCTATTCCGCTTTTATCAACTATTAAAAAAGATTTTGGCTGACCGTAGTTATAGTTTGCCCTTTCCGTTATTTTTTGATTGTAGAATCTTTTCAAAACCGTCAAATAGGCCACCGTATCATTATCAGCATTTATGCTGTCAATTACATTATTTGGCTTAAATTTATTAGTTGTAGGGTCGAACTTATCCTGATAGATCGTTAATGTATATTTTTTTAGATTGTCATTTTTAATATTTCCATTCTTATGGGTGCAGCTTTGGCAAACTATTAATATTATTAAAATTGCAAATAGGTTTTTCATCTGTTAATTATGATAGGTGGCATTTATCGAAGTAAATTTAATAATATAACTAAAAACTAAACCTATATTTCAATATAATATCTGCTAAAAATGAAAAAGACAAAAAATCTTCAAAAAAAAATTTATGTTAAAAGAATTTGGGTTAACAAGAACGAATACGATTACATTCATATCCCTTTAAGTCAGTTTGACGATGTTAAAAAAGACGAGAAATTTAAATTGGAAAATAACAAACCTATAATGATGGTACTTGAAAAAGCACCATTTTGGTATGAATGGTTTAGATATGCGAAAATCAATTATAAAAGATTCATACTTTTTATTATAGCTGCGATTTTAACAGCGGTAATTACATTGTTATTAGAACATTATTACAAAAAGGGGGCGTAATTATCGTTGTTCCAACAATGATGGCTATTCCTTATTCACTTTTGGCTACGAACAACCACTTTTTTTTAGCCAGTAGGCAACCAAAAAGTGCCTAAAATGTTAAATGCGATCTTATTAAACCGGCAGCATTTTGAACATCTAAATTTCAAAAAACATCGGAATATGATCACTAAACCTTAACCACATTTCAACATCAAGGAGTTTAATACTTAGTGGGCGATTCAAAAACTCCTGACTTCCGAAAATATAATCAATATGATATGGCTTATGCGTTTTCCTGTGCATAAAGAAAGTTGGTATTGTTTCATGACCTTGTTTTTCGTCTGTTGATAGGTGATATAAACTTTTGATGCCCATTTCTTCCAACTCTTCCACTACATTAGAATGGTTCCACCATCTGTCCCACTCGTCCCAAATGGCGTTGCTGTTAAAGTCGCCAGCAATAATAATCTTCTTAAAATTGTGCTTATTTACTTGTAGATATTTCCAGAACTGGCCGATATATCCAAAATTAGGGGAATTATTTTGATGGGTCCAAACAGCTAACAATTGGAAATCGGCATTTATCAAACAGGGTAAAAAGTGCTTAACGGTGTGGTCCTTATACGTAAAAGTCCAATCAAGAGGGGTTAACTTAACATTATCAGCCGCAAATATGCCTAAACCTTTATGTTTACTATCTCCAAGCCACAAAGAGTTTTTTGCCCAACTTGAAAACTTTTCATGTTGAATGTCCTTTGGATTTTCGCATTCTTGAATTATGTATAAATCCGCATTTAATTCGATAAGGTGCTCAAATTTATTTCTTAATGCACCATTACAATTCCAAGTTATAATTTTCAAAGTTGGGTTTTTAGTAGCGCTAACATACAAAATATGGCGGTGAACTATTATTAAATCGAGATTCATTAAATTGTTGACCAAATGAACGCCCGCCCCTTATTCAACCGTTAAGCAACCAAAAGCGCTTAGCCGGGTAAAATGTCAAGGGCGGGCAAGCAAAAAAACAAACACAACTGCCCGTTAATATACCCTTGACGTTTTATCCCGGTGTGGGCTATCTTCGCTGTAGCGGTGAATGAGGAGATAATTAATGCCTTATTCTTTTGTGCGGTTTAGTAGTCTTTGTTTCTTTAACAACCCCATTTTCCAGTTTCGTTGTGGCGGCCTCTGCATCCGCTGGGCTTTTTGTATATACGCTATCTGCCCAATTGGTTGCATACGGGTAAACCTGGCGTATCATGCGATACTTAATATTAACCGCTTTTAAATTGCTATTCTCAACCCACAAGTAAGCGGACAAGCCTGTACAGATTGCTGTCACTATCAATAATATCATTCCGCTCATTATCCACCCTTTTGTATTAAAATCAAATTGGTGCTTATGCTTTATAGGTAGTGATTTCTGAATGGTTGCCAATATGCCTTTTACATCTGTTAGGTTATTTTTAATTTGCTCTGCCGGATAGTTTACTTTTAATTGTTCTAAACTCACTTTAAATTCTTCCATCTCATTATCATGCTTGAGCATACCGGTTTCGTAACTGTGTTGCAATGCTTCAAATTGAGGCGTATAATCGGGTACGGTAAACTCTCGCTTTTCAAGTTCACCAACCTTTATAATTAATTGATCTATAATTTCTTCGGTAATGCTTTTCTCTGAATTATCCATGATTTCAATAATTTAATGATATGGTAATTAACTATCTACTAATTCCCTGGCTTTGTTGCTTACGGCGTTTTCTTCTCCGCTCGTCTGTATCATCGGCAATTTGTGGCATTGGATTAGCCTGTTCAGGCTGTAGTAAAGTTTCGAGCAAGGATGCGCCTTTACCTGTATAGTGGCTTTGCTGTTGGTGTACCGGCTGTGATTTTATCGCTTCTTTAATATCGCTTACAAATCGTTGGTGTCTTAATTGTTCGGTTTCTTCCTGCTGTACATTTTGGTCAATGGCTTTACAAATCCTGCCATAACTTAAACTACGGTCAATTTCAGAGCCTTTAAATTTGGCATCCCCTTTAGCAAAACTGATACCCTGCACTTCCTTTGTTCCACTTTTGTATTTGAATTGTATTTCAATGCCCTTGTTTAATAATTGCCGCTTTAATTCATCAATGCTTTTAACCTGCTTAGTAACAGCCGTTATTGCATCAAATAATTCGTATTTGGTTTTATCCATGCCTTTTAATTGCTGACGGTCCACCAACTTTTTATTTCCCGCTATATAAAAGCCATATTTTAAAGTAAGCTCTTTAGCGATCTTGACATTTTTGAGGTGCTGAAAATTATCTGAAATGGTTTTTCCGTTGTTATCTACCCTGTTGTAGATGATATGTAAATGCGGATGTTCCTTATCTTGATGGCGTACTATTAAAAACTGCGTATCCTTTATTTTCATTTTTTGCAGGTACTCTTTTGCTATCCTTACCATAGCATCATCATTTAATTTGACATTATCATTTATACTCCAGCTTAAAATCATGTGGCCTACTGCCTGACCTAAACCGGGATTCATCTTTCTTTGCATATTAAAGTCGTTTATTGTATGCGCAATGCTGTCGATGCGTATGCCGTCTGCCATAAGTATTGTTGCATCTTTTTTCAGCAAGTTGTATTCTATGCAGCCCTTAAAGCTTTTTCCCGGTTTCGGTATTTTGCCTATCATCTTTATTAAAGTATTTGATTGCCTCGTCTATCTCATTTAATAATTCGTTGCATTTTTTTGCCAAACTAAGTATGCCCCCAACATGCGCCAATTTGGTTAGCTGATTAAGATTGTTAGCCATACCAGCAAGCATGTGTAATATGCTGCGGTCTTCCGTGTTTAGCCGGGGAACAACCCTTGCCGCTTTAGCGGCTGTCCTAAACCAATCGCTAATTCTCATGCCTGCGGACTTAGATTTGCTTTCTATGTGAAACCGTTCGGTGGCTGTTAATCTTACCCGTATATCCTGCTCCCGTTTCACCCTCTTTCTCGGCGCACCACCTTTATGTTTAGGCCGCTCGGTTTTAGGTTTTATATTTTCTTTTGATAGAATTTCCATGATCTTAATGATTTGCAGTAACCGTATAGCACTTTTTTACCCCTAAAACCTTTTGCAACCAACGGGCGCAAAAGGCAAGTTTGCCCTGTGCCGTAGGCATCAGGGGAGTTTTTGTGGAACAAAAACACAAACTTGCTTCATGCAATACGATAAAAAAGGTGCGCTAAAACACCAAAGGCGTTTTGGTTAGGTTTATACTTTTAGACTGTATTAAATTCCAGTATCTATTGACCGCCAATAAATCAAGCTGCCCGCTTTCGGATGGTAGGATGGTTTATAATGAATGTACCCTAATTCATCCAGTTGCTTAATACATTTATGATAAGTTGCAACCGAAGCGATTTTAGAAAACGCCATTAATTCCTTTCTGTTTACAGAGAACGGTATGGATAAATCGCTTCGCTGCCAACAAATGTATAAGGCTGTAAACAGGCTTACATGAGTAGCCAATAGCTGCTTGTCATTGGATATTCTTTTCAATAGCACGTTGAGGTTTTTTACTTGCTGTAAAATCATAATCCCTCCCTGTTTATACCATTTAAAGAAATCACATTTTGGTCTTTGTGGTTACCGTTTTCTAAAAGCCTGTTAATATCCTCAAGTTTATAATAGTAGATGCTGCCTATCTGGGTGCAAGGCAGGGTGCCATTGATACGTAGGTTTTGTAAAGTGCCTTGCGAAACATTTAGTAACCTCCGAACCTCATTGCTTTTTAAGAACTTCTTTGATTGTCCTTGTCCGGGTTGTAGGATTTGCTTAATGGCGTTAAGCATTTCATTTTTAAATTCCCTTAAATCTTCTTTCGTGATGATCTCCAAATTCATGTTTTGTCCTCCTGATATTGTTAATTTTATCAGCCGGCTGCAATCATGGTAAATGTTGCTTACTGGCTGATTTTAACTCAAAGGTGGACTGCAATCCATGTAAATGTATGCCCATTAGTGGCGTTTGGGCACGGGAAAGGAACTGATAATTACTTAGGCTTATCCGTTGACGGCTTAATTTTAAAAATCTTTTCCTTTTCAGGTATAAAAATATATTTCGATGATTCCGGCGAAGAAAAATAATGTTGTGCAGTTGCCAAAGCAATTGGCTTATCTCCATGAAGAAAGTTTTTAGCAATCATTTTATACCACGGGCTATACGCTTGCGTACTCAATAGTTTATTGCCGTTTGGCAAAAGCAGTCGTTGTAATTGTTGCATCAAATCCATAAATGCCGATAGATTACCCTTGTTGATTTTTATTTTTTCACTGGCCTCAAAAGCGGTAAGTTCATTAACCTGATTTTCCAGTTCTTCAATTTTGGCTTTTAGCTGTGTAATTTGTTCATCTTTTTCGCCAATAATTGTTTCTATTGGTTTGCTTTTATGCCATTGGTCAACAGTGGTCAAAAACTCTTGGAAACTCCTTAACTGACGTATGCGTTCATTATTGGCGGCATGGTTTGATGCAAATGGATCTTGCCTTTGAAAGTATCGGATTCTTGTTGATATAATGTCCTCAACACTGTAAAAAAATGCCTCTTCCTGTTCAGGAAACCTCTTTAAAAAATCTTCGAGGTGAAAATGATAATAATCTGAAAATTCAGATTCTTCAATCTCATAAAGTCTTAATAATAAGAAATTATCCTCTGCCTCTTTGTTTTGTATGAACGGCCTGCCAATCTCATAGCGATGTGGTGACAAATCAAATCGGCCACGGAATTTGAAAAAGTTGGTTTTCTTTGGTTTCATAGTGAAAATAAAAATGGCAAAATATCTCACAAATACTTTGCCATTAACTACTTACAATTAATAATTTAACATTGTTACCAATCTTCGGATTTAAAACCAATCCTTTTACGTGGCTTCGGGTCTTGTTTGTCCTCAATCAATTCATCAAGATAGCGAAATACTACCTCCATATTCTTATCCTGATTGTCCAGCTTGGATTTGATTTTTTCTATTTCAAGCCTTAATTCGGTGTTGTCTATAAACATATGTCGTATGCGTGTAAAAATTCGGATAATCTGAATGTTTACATTTATAGCCCGTTCACTATTCAAGACGCTCGACAACATTGCTACTCCCTGTTCTGTAAAGCAAAAGGGCATAAACCTTAAACCCATCAAGTCGGAATTGGAGATCACAATTTGTGATCTCCAATTTTGAAACTCTTCCTTAGTCATCTCAAACATGAAATCATCAGGAAATCTTGTAATGTTCCTACGGACGGCCTGTTTCAGTATTCTTGTTTCAACATTGTACAAAACCGCAAGATCACGGTCTATCATCACTTTTTGGCCTCTGATATAGTATATCTGATTCATTACTATCTCATCAGGTATAATCTGTGTTTCCATTGTTGTATATTTTAAGTAGTTAATTGAGTTAATTTTAAGGGTGCTTAAATGCCTGCATATTTATTTTTAAGCATGGCCATATCTTGGCTTACTTTCAAATCAAGTATTTTAGCGTAGTGCTGTGTTGTCTTGATATTAGTATGGCCGAGCATTTTACTTACGCTTTCTATAGGCACACCGTTAGATAAGGTTACGGTAGTGGCAAATGTGTGTCGGGCGATGTGGAAAGTAAGCGGTTTATCAATCCCGCAAAGACCGGCTATCTCTTTTAAGTAAGCATTCATTTTTTGATTTGATGCTACCGGTAACACTTTCCCGGTATTACAGCAAACAGGGTTTTCTGTATATCTATTTAATAAATTTAATGCAGATGGTAATAAAGGTATTCGGCTTGGGGTGTCTGTTTTTTTGCGTTTGGTGTAAATCCACATTTCACCGTCAAGCCCTTTTACAATTTCCGAACTTTTAAGCTTGTTAACATCGGCATAAGCCAATCCGGTAAAACAGCAAAATAAAAAAATATCCCTCACCTGGTTAAGCCGTTCGGTTGAAAAAACCTTATCCGCCATAGCCTGTATTTCTTCCTGATTGAGAAAAGTACGGTCAACTTGTTTGATCCTTATCTTGTAGTTTATAAAGGGGTCTTTCGTTAACCATCCGCTTGCTAAGCAAATACCAACTACCTTTTTGAAGTTCTTAATGTATTTAAAAGCGGAGTTATTAGCGCACTTACGTTCAGAACGGAGATAAAACTCATAGTTAGTTATGAAATCATGGTCAATTTTCTGAATATCAATGTCTGATACTTTGTATTGCCATCTTAAATAGTCCTCTGTGTGCTTTAAAGAAGTCTTGTAGCGGATGTATGTTCCCGCTGCATACTCACTTCCAACTAAAGTGGCTACTTTCTTATTGTGGTCTTTAAATACCTCAATAAGCATCTTACCTTTTTCCTCTTTGCCTAAAAACTTGTTTTTTAAAGTTTCTGCTGTTACAACACTTTGTGTGTCGTTTAATTGGCGATGCGCTTCATAAACCTGTGATTGCAGGTTATCCAAATAAGCATTTAAAGATTTAATTTCTTCTTTAGTGCCTTTAAATCTTCCTGCAATGCTGTTCCATAGGGATGGTTCACACTCACGCCCGGATGTAGTTTCGGCTCGTTGTCCGTTTACGGTAATGCGTAAATAGATCGGAACACGGCCATTTTCGTAGTTTTTTGGCTTTTTCAAATAGAAAAGCAAACTGAAATTAGTTTTCATAATGTTTTAGCATTAAAAGTGAAACAAAATTAAGCTTGCAATCTGCTGTACACAAGATGTTCATTTATTGAACAGGTTGATAATCAAAATGATAAGTCGTTTTGGTGAGTAAGGTTTTCAGAAAGTCAACTCACCGAATTACTCACCTTGCAAATGCGAAAAGATGGGTAAATAGTAACATTTGACTATAAAAGAAATGCCTGCAATCGTGTGATTTGCAGGCATTTACTCTGTTTTGATACTAAATTCAGTGGAGCCGGAGGGATTCGAACCCTCGTCCAAACATGGTATAAGGTAAGCTTTCTACATGCTTAGCTACTATTAAATTGTAGGGAAGGGGAAGGTCAGTTGCTTACCTGTACCGTCTTCCTTAGGTGCTTTGTTTCGTCCCGTTGTCGCACCGCCCAACGGGACTATTTTCATTTTTCGATGCCCCGGTTGCCGGCCCAATGAAACGGAGAACCGGCGGGACAAAAGCTTACTTAATTCTAAATTAAGCAGCTAAGGCGTAGTTATTTTCGCCATTTGTAAGTTTGAGCGTTCAGATTTAAGCGCTAATTCACCCAACGCGCTGCATGCTTACTTACTTATCTCCATCCTGTCAATTCCGGTCGGCCCCTTTTTAGAGTTTGCAGTTGCCGGTGGGCAGTTTGCAGTTAAGTCTGCAAAGTTACATAAATATAGCCAACTGCTTACTGAAAACTGCCAACTACTTTGTGCCAACTGCGAACTGCGAACTGCTAACTGTTTTCCCCGGATAAACCTTCAACGCTTCATTCAAACACACCATCGCTTTTTCCAGGTCATCGCTGTTCAATACGTAGGCCATACGCACTTCGTTCAGGCCGGCGCCTTTGGTACTGTAAAAACCAGTTGCAGGGGCCATCATTACGGTTTGATTGTTATAGCTAAATGTCTCCAGCATCCACTGGCAAAATTTGTCCGCATTATCTATTGGTAGTTGTGCTACCACGTAAAATGCCCCGCCCGGGTTGGGGCAATAAACACCATCCATTGCATTCAGCGCTTTTACTAAAGTATCACGGCGGTGGGTATATTCTTTATTTACAGCTTCAAAATAACTATCCGGTGTGTCCACTGCAGCTTCGCCAGCGATCTGTTCTACCATACCGGGGCTCAGCCTTGCCTGGGCAAATTTCAACCCTGCATTCCAAACCGCTTTATTTTTGGTGATCAGGCAACCCAAACGTGCGCCGCAGGCACTATAACGTTTGCTCACCGTATCCATCACGATCACATTTTCATCCAACCCGCTCAAATGCATAGGCGAAATAAATGACCGTCCATCATAACAAAACTCACGATACGCTTCATCCGAAAACAGGTACAGATCATATTTCAAAGCCAATAGCTTTAATGCTTCCAGCTCTTCTTTTGAATACAGATAGCCGGTCGGGTTATTTGGGTTACAGATGATGATGGCTTTAGTGCGGTCGGTGATCAGTTTTTCAAATTCACTGATTGGCGGCAAAGCGAAACCATTTTCAATATAGGATAAAATAGGTTTCACCACAATATCGCTCTGGCAGGCAAAGCCATTGTAATTGGCATAAAAAGGCTCTGGGATAATTACCTCATCACCCGGATCAAGACAGGTCATCATCGCGATTGTGATAGCCTCTGAGCCACCTGTGGTAACCAGTATATTATCCGGGGTAATATTGTAGCCCAGTTTGTTGTAATACTCTGTCAGCTTTTTGCGATAAGCCAAAGTGCCCTCTGATGCCGTATAGGCCCAAACCTTAAAGTC
>Ga0206812_1062_pt1 | contig 26304 bp, 18 predicted proteins | sample Alteio_BWOrgCont_54_FD_152912 | JGI IMG/M metagenome (GOLD analysis project Ga0206812, IMG submission 152912) | Enriched cells from forest soil in Barre Woods Harvard Forest LTER site, Petersham, Massachusetts, United States -... | ecosystem: Environmental > Terrestrial > Soil > Temperate forest >... | reverse complement strand
GGCGAAGCAAAACCCAGTGTTTTGATGGCGGATTGGTTCAGTATTACATTATGCAGTTTATTGAAGTCAGGATTATAGTCTGTAATTGAGAAATCCCTTCCGGCAATTAATTGGATACCATACGTATTGATATAGTTACGGCTCACCCCGTCAAAACGCATGGTATAATGCGTATTGGGGTCGCTTTCCGTCCGCCTGATACCAAAATTCCGTCCCATTTCATCGCCGGGAACCCAAAAAGATGATGCGGCGCTCTTGACGCCCGGCACCTGGTTCAATTCGGCCATCAACGTATTTGTTCTAGTTACAAAGGTGGTATCTGCCGTTACAAATGCCGGTCCGTTAATAACCATTACCTGGTCGATGTTCATGCCGAGTTTCTGGCCGCTCATGTATTTGATCTGATTGTAAACTACAAACGAGCCGATAATGAGCACTACAGTAATAGTAAACTGTCCTACCACCAAAGCCTTTCTTAACACAATTCCTCTTTTGGTGCTGCTGTATTTGCCTTTTAACACCAGGATAGGTTTGAAGGACGACAAGACAAATGCTGGATAAAAGCCGGATACAAATACTCCCGACAGTATAACCAAAACAAGACCTATACTAACAGCGTAACCGTCCAGTCCCTTTTTGAATAGATCGGCCAATGACAACTGCCTGTCAACCAGCTGATTAAACACAGGTTGCAGCATTACAGCCAAAGCAATGGCTATACCTAATGCCGCAATATTGATGATAAGTGACTCTGTTAAAAATTGCCTGATCAGCTGACCTTGGCTTGCTCCTGTTACCTTACGCACACCTACCTCCATTGCTCTTTCAGCTGCGCGCGCTGTGGACAGATTGATATAATTAACCCAGGCAATGCAGATAATAAACACCGCTATGCTCAACAGGCCCCATACTACAATATAACTGCCTGTGTTGGCTATCTCGTACTCGGTATCCGAATAAAGGTGGGCTTTTAATAATGGCTGCAGGTAAAACTTCTCTACACTTCCTGATACCTTATTTCCCTCGAAATGCCGCTGACTAAAGGCAGCCATCTTGGTGTTGAATGATTGATAGTCGCTGCCAGGCTTTAATTGGATATAATGCCAGAAATCGGAATCGTGGAAATCATAATCGGCCTGTTTGTATCCCTGCTGAATGACGGTTGAATAAGAAATGAGCAGATCGAATTGCAGCAAGGAATTTTTGGGCGCATCGGCCACGACTGCGGTTATTTTATAAGGAACTGAATCCTGTGAAAGCTTAATGGCCTGGCCTACAACGGGACTGAAATCATTCGATTGAATATCAAACATTTTTCGGGCCGTTGTTTCGGAAATAACAACCGAATACGCATTTTTTAAAGCCGATTTCTGGTCTCCGGCAATAACAGGGAATGAAAACATCGATAAAAATGAATTATCTACTAACATCGCTTGTTCCTTGGGTATTTTCTTTTCCTTAAAAATGATGATCTGCTGCCCCCTGGGCAATACCCGGGTATTGTTAACTACTTCCGGGTAATCGTCTTTCATAGCTTTTCCTACACCTGAGTAGGTGATGGTGCCATGCTGGATGAGCCTGCCGTTTTGATAACGATCATTCACTACGCGATAGATATTTGCCGCGTTTTTATTGAAGTTATCGTAACTCAGCTCAAAATTTACGTATTGCAATAACAACAGGCAGGCTGCCATACCTATTGACAAGCCAAATATGTTGATCAGCGAGAACACCTTGTTTTTCCAAAGGTTCCGCCAGGCGGTTTTAATGTAGTTTCTTATCATGGCATTGGTTCAATTGTTCATTAGTGTCAATTTAATACTGTCCATTCACTATTCACCACTCACTACTAATCTACTCGCTCCTCAAACTCTCTTCGAGAGCCATGCTCCTACGCTGAAGCTTCGGCGCAAGCGTAAGCTCATTCTGAGCGAAGGCTCTTCACCGGGTTGGCCAGCGCTGCGCGTATAGCCTGGAAGCTTACAGTTACAATAGCTATCATAAACGCAAGTATGCCGGCTATGGCAAATATCCACCAGGCCATGCTGCTTTTGTAAGCAAAATCCTGTAGCCAGGTGTGCATACCATACCAGGCCAGCGGAAATGCTATTAATGCTGCGATGAACACCAGTTGTAAAAATTCCTTTGAAAGCATATTAACAATTCCGGGAATGCTGGCTCCCAATACTTTCCTTATCCCAATCTCGCGGGTGCGTTGCAGTGTACTATATGATGCAAGCCCCAGCAGACCAAGGCATGAAATAAATATGGCCAATACAGCGAAATACATAAACAACTTGCCAAAATGCTCCTCGTTGGAATATTGCTTATTAAAGTTTTCGTCAACAAAGGAATAGTTAAATGGTCGATTCGGAATTAATACTTTCCATTTATTTTCAATAGCAGCAATAGTGGCAGGTATATCTTTTGATGCTATTTTTAAAGTAAGCAACCGTACATTAGATGGATTTACACGCATATTCAGTGGTTCCACATTCTGCTGTAAAGAGCGGTAATGAAAATCCTTAACAACGCCTATAATTTTTCCATCCCTCCCCCATTGCGAAAACTTTTTGCCGATCGCGTCATTGGGCGATGCATAACCCAGGATTTTAGCAGTAGCCTCGTTTATAACAATCGCTTTGGTTGAATCTGTTCCAAAATCTTTAGAAAATGTACGCCCTGCTATTACCTTCATCCCATAAATCGGGATAAAATCGTAATCAACATCGTACATATTTATGTTGAGCGGCTGCATAGCCCCCTGCCTGTTTTCCATTTCGGAGTGGGCATTGGCATTACCTGCACCGGGTATTCCATGAGATACGGTGGCTGCTAAAACATTAGGGATTTCTTTGAATTCATTTTTGATAGCTTCAAAGCTTTTTATCACACCATCATCACCTCCAAAATCAAGCTTTAGCATCTGATTTTTTTCAAACCCCAGCGGCTGGTTACGCATAAAATTTAACTGGTTGTAAACGATGATCGTCCCAACTATCAATATGATAGAGATGGTAAACTGGAAAACAACAAGTCCCTTACGTAATAAGGCGCCTTTTGCAGATGAGTTAAACCTGCCCTTTAGTACCACAACCGGTTTAAAGCCGGATAATGCCAATGCTGGGTATGCACCTGCTGCAATACCTATCAATAAAGAGATGAACAGTGATGCAAATACATACCCGTTTTCAAAAATATTCTCACTTATTATCTTGCCCGATAATTGATTAAACATAGGCAGCAGCAATGAAACCAGCAGCACGGCAAAAACAAAGGCAATAAGGCAAAGTATTACCGACTCGCCCAGGAACTGCATGGTTAGCTGGCTACGCGCCGCTCCAATCACTTTGCGCACGCCAACTTCTTTTGCCCGCTCGGTCGCCCTGGCTGTAGTTAAATTGATAAAATTGATAGCAGCAATCAGCAGGATAAATAAAGCGACAATAGAAAAAATGTAAACGTTGCTCATGCTGCCCTGCTCAAAGCCGCCTCTGGGGTCCATGTAAGCATCCTTTAAAGGCTTCAAGTAGAGTGCATAATCTTCTCCGCCCTTTCGGTCTGATTCGCTGATATGTTTTTTTAGAAATGCCGGGAATTTTGACTGCAGCTGTGCAGCATTGGCCTCTTTGGATAACAACAAAAATGTAAAATTGTCAAAATCGCCCCACTGCTCTAAACGGCCCGGATTTTGTTTTTCGAGAGATGAAACAGAATAGAGTATATCAAATTTAAATTGCGAATTATTAGGAACATCCTTAACCACTCCGGTAACTGCAACTGGGGTTTTACCATCCAGCAACAAAGTTTTACCCATTGGATCAGCTGAGCCAAAATACTTTCTGGCGGTTGTTTCAGTCAGTACTACAGTATAAGGGTCTTTTAAGGATGTTTTTGGGTCACCTTTTATCATAGGGAAGGTGAAAACATTAAAAATAGATGGCTCCGTAATATATATCCTATTCTCCTGGAACAACTGATTATTAACCTTAACCACCATGCCATAAGGGAATATCCGTGCAGACTCTAGCACTTCAGGAAAATCCGCCTTGATGGCCGGCCCCATAGGCGCTGATGAAGAAGAAAACTTCAGTACATCATTAGCCGATTTGATATCAACATTTAACCTATAAACCTGGTCGGCATTTGTATGATACTTATCGTAACTTAATTCAAAGCTTACATACATCAGGATCAATAAAAACGCGGTCATGCCCACAGCAAGTCCAATAATATTGATCAGTGAGAAGCTCCGGTGCCTCCAAAGATTTCTAAATGCTATTTTGATGTAGTTTCTTATCATGGTTTTGTTTATCGGTTCACTTGTTCATTAGTTCATTGGTCTAAGTTTGAAATTTCACTGCAAACTGCTACAGCGAACTGCCCACTACTCGCTACGCAAACTCTTCACCGGGTTTACCCTCGCAGCTTTTAGCGTTTGATAAGCAATGGTTATCGCTGCTATGGCAAACGACACCGCAATAGCCACTACAAATATTCCCGGCCCGATACTGATGTGATAGGCATAATTATTCAGCCAATTGTTCATTACCCAATACCCCAATGGCGCGGCTACAGCAAATGCAATCAATATCAGTACAACGAACTCTTTGGAGAACATGCCAATGATGCTGATCAACGGTGCGCCCAATACTTTGCGGATACCCACTTCCTTAGTGCGCTGCGCCGCGGCAAACATAATGAGGCCATACAAGCCCAGGCAGCCTATGATGATGGCAATGCACGAGAAAAATTTAAAGGCGGTGTACTCCTTTTGCTCCTGGATATAAAAACTGGCGATATGATCGTCAAGGAATTTATATTCAAATAAATTATCAGGAAATAAAGCCGACCACGATTTATTTATCTGGTCAATAGTTTTGGTGATCGATCCGGCGCGGAGCTTCACATCCGCCATAAAAAATCTTGGTTTATTGTACCCCAGCACACAGGACCTGCGCAATTTGTGCTTAGATTCGCTCTGGAAGTCCTGAACTACACCGGAGATAGTAACATTGGTTCCGTTGATAATGATGTGCTTGCCAATAGCTTTGGCGGGGTCAGTGATCCCGAGTTTATGGATCAGCGTTTCATTAACCGCCACTGTTATAATAGTATCTTTTTGGGCACGGGCGGTTACTTTCTGACCCGCCAGCACTTTCAGGCCAAAAAGATCGAAATAATTTTCATCCACAAATCGCACTTCAGTAACATCATCTTTGGTAATGCCAAAATCAGGTGCGGTAAACCCGCTGGCGTTGTTGTTGTAGGACGGCGCACCATTGGAAAAAGTAACCTGCTCAACACCGGGGTTATTGACTAATTGCTGGTGCAGCACGTCCATCTTAGCCTGGTTAGGAATATTGAATGATACTATTGCGTCCTTATTAAAGCCCAGGTCCTGGTTTTCAAAAAAGTCCATTTGATTGGCCACAATGATCGTCCCCACGATCAATACCTGGGAGATGGCGAATTGCGTTATTACAAGTCCTTTGCGCAGCGTAAACCCTTTTACAAATTGTGCCCCTTTATCCTTGAGCGAGTCGACAGGTTGAAAAGCCGATTGCACAAAAGCAGGGTAAAGACCCGCTATAAGGATCACCGTTATCGCTATCCCGGCAATATAAGCCATCACAACAGGCTGTGTCAGTTGTGAAGGATCGAGCTTCGTATTGAACCATACCTCTGAACCTGATAAAAACACCGAGGCCAGCACGATACCAAGCACAAGCGAGATCAAAACCAATACCGTAGTTTCGCCCAGGAACTGCCCGATCAGTTGCTTGCGGTTAGCACCCAAAACTTTTCGGACACCCACCTCTTTAGCCCGTTTTATCGCCTGGGCCGTTGCCAGGTTGACGAAGTTAATGCAAGCCGTGATGATAATAAGCAGCGCTACGCCGAACAGGGCATAGTAAGTATCCCTTGAGGTTGGTGTAACTACATTGTTGATATATCGCTGATCGAAATGAACATCCTTTAGTGGTTGAAGCGGGAACCTGACTTCTTTGGGGTTAAGGTTCCAGTTTTTATGCATAAATCCAGGTATGCGGGCCTGAACATTTTTAATGGGATAATTTTCAGGCAAGAGCATAAAAGTAAAAAAGCCACCACCGATATCATAGATATTATTCAGGTTTTCTTTAACCTGGTTCCTGATGGTTTCGAACGAAAGCAATAGCTGTATGGGAACACTCCGGTTTGAGGGGAGATCCTTGATAACTCCCGTAACTTTGGCATCGAACTGATTTTCAACATTGATCACCTGGCCCATTGGGTCGGTATTTCCATAATACTTTTTGGCGATGCTCTCGGTGAGCACAATGGCATTCGGTTCCTTTAAAGCAGTTTTAGGATCGCCTGATATCCATTGGAAATCGAATATTTGAGGGAGGTATTCGTCGGCAATAACAAAATCTTTTTCCTTGAAGCGCTGGTTGTGGATCTTGACCATCGCTTCCCGGTTATACATCACTTGCGAAACCTGGAGCTCGGGAAATTCAGCGCGCATTTTAGGTGCAACAGCCAAAGATATGTTTGAATTAAAATCGATCGCGTTCCAGGTTACGCGGTAAATGCGGTCGGCTTTTTTATAGTTGTCAAAGGTGAGTTCATTTCTGACAACCAGGAAAAGAATAAGACACGAAGCAATGCCCAGTGTCAGCCCTAAAATATTTAGAAAAGTGTAGCTCCAGTTACGCCTGATGTTCCTGAAAGCAATAAGAATATAGTTCCTAAACATAGCCTCACCTGTTAAAAATTAGCGAAAACTCAAACTAACCCCTTCTTTGCAGAAGGGGTTAGAAGACACATTAATTAACTGATTACTAAACTAATACAGTTCCTGGGATGATCCTTATCAGATCATTATATTTTCCATCACCGTTTGTCCGTCTAACAAGCGGATAATGCGATGGCTGTAACGGGCGTCATGCTCAGAGTGGGTTACCATAATGATGGTAGTGCCATGCTCGTTCAGGTCCGTTAATAATTCCATTACATCGTTACCGTTGCTGCTATCAAGGTTACCGGTGGGCTCATCCGCCAATATCAATTTGGGTTTGTTCACAACAGCCCTGGCAATAGCCACACGTTGCTGCTGACCACCCGATAGTTGCTGTGGATAGTGGTTACGACGGTGCATGATCTGCATTTTGTCCAGCACTTCTTCCACCCTTTTCACCCTTTCAGAACTTGGAACTCCTGTATAGATCAATGGCAATTCCACGTTTTCAAATACGGTAAGCTCATCGATCAGGTTAAAGCTTTGGAACACGAAACCAATGTTGTGCTTGCGCAGATCGGCTCTTTTGCGCTCATTGAAATGAGCCACCTCAACACTGTTGAACATGTAGCTTCCGCCATCCGGATCATCAAGCATGCCCAAAATATTAAGCAGGGTTGACTTCCCGCAACCCGATGGGCCCATTATAGCTACAAACTCGCCTTTTTTAACGTCAATAGACAGCTTGTTTAAAGCGATGGTTTCTACCTCTTCGGTGCGGTAAAATTTTTCGAGATCAGTAATTTTTATCATTTGTGCCTCCTAAATCCTTTGTTTTAGCTCAGGATTTGATTTTTTTGTTTATGAATTAGTTTATATATCAGTTTAATTTTATGCTTCGTTATTTCGTCAGTACCAGTTCCTGGATATCTCCGTAATTCTCATAGCTCGAGGTAATTACCTTGTCGCCTGGTTTCAGGCCACCGGTCACTTCGTAAACATCTGTATTATACCTGTTCAATTGTATAGGTACTCTGTAGGCTGTTTTGCCGTCATCACTCACCTTAAATATCCAGTTACCACCTGTTTGCTGATAGAAACCACCTTTGGGTAATAATAATGCAGGCACTTCGTCACTAAATGCAAGCCTGATCTGCAATGTTTGTCCCTTCCTTAAGCCGGGTGGTATTTCGCCCACAAATTCCATATCAACCGGGAACTGGCCATTAGTTATCTGTACAAAAACTTTTTTCACCGTTAGCTTGTAAGTTTTATCGTCTGTTGGGTAGTAAGCTGTCAGGCCGGTAATTACCCTGTTGATATAATGGTCATCTACCAGCGCACGTATCTTAACACCATCAAAACCATCTATCTGTGCCAGGTGATCACCCCTGTTTTTGTTCTGACCGATTTCTGCATCCAGTGATGTTAACTGACCGTCGATTGGCGCCTTGAGTATAAGATCAGATACCTCTTTTCTCACTAATTGCAAACTCTTATTCATTTGCTCGTATTGCTCTTTTGCCTGCCTGCTTTGTTCCTTGGTCAATACACTATCCTGTTGCAATATTTTCGATGCAAGTTTCTTTTTTTGCAAGGCGTAATTGTAAGCATTCTCAGCTATCTGGTATTCCTGCAAACCGATAGCCTTTTGAGCATATAATTTTTTATCCAGGTTATATACCCGGTCTGCATCCTTAAAAGCGCTTTCTGCGTCAGCCATGGTCTGCAACCTGTTTACTGTGTTCTGCTCTGCCTGGTTTTGCGATATCTGCATTTGGGTTTGCACATTGTAAACCGTATTTTCAGAGTTAGCCAGGCTTAGCTCTACATCGGTATTGGATAATCTTAATATGGGATCGCCCGCTTTTAGTTTGGCGCCATCTTCTACATATCGTTGTTCAACACGGCCACCCTGTACTGCATCAAGATAAATAGTGACACGGGGATATACCTGGCCATTCACCGGGATAAACTCCTGGAATGGTCCTTTCTTAACTTCGCTGATGGTGATACGGTCTATAGGCGCGTTGTATTTGCTCTTGCCGGTTGTAGAATAAATAATATATGCAACAAACACTACAAATACGGTAATGCCTGCGATGATCATTATACGTTTGCTATTCCAGGTTTTCTTTTCAATTTTTCTGTCCACGGTATTATTTATATTTTGGTATTGATTATAAAAAGATATGCCACAAATTAAATGACTGTTTTTCAGTCTTTTAAAGTCAAAAACTCAAATCAAAGCGTACGCTTCTGTTACAGCAAGTGTACGGTTATGATACAGTATATTTTTGGCTTGAATTATAATAAAGCTGTTTTTCAGCCACTTGAAATTATGGTAAATGAGTTGATAATTGACATTTGACCGATAGTTGATGATTTAAAGATCATAACGATTGACTTTTGGTTTAAAATACGTAAAATTGGAACTATTAGCATATTTATTGCTGATGCTAATTTAATGTTCCTTTTACCATGGTGTTCATTGTAAATTACTAACTATTCAATTATTACTCATATATAATCAATATGATATTAAAGAAAGCAACTGTTTTAGTTGTTGATGACGACATTGACGTATTGACCGCGGTTAAACTACTGCTCAAAACAGAAGCTAACGAGGTGATCACCGAAAAAAATCCCGAAAACCTGAACTGGCTGCTGCAGCGCAATGAGGTGAACCTGGTTTTGCTGGATATGAACTTTAACAGTGCCATTAATACCGGTAACGAGGGTTTATACTGGCTGAGAAAGATCAAAGAGTGGAAGCCTAATGTTTGTGTGATCATGATCACCGCTTATGGCGACATCGACCTGGCAGTCCGTTCATTAAAGGAAGGCGCCGATGATTTTATTGTAAAACCATGGCACAACGAAAAGCTGATAGGCACCATTAAGGAGCTGCTTGATAAGCAGGAAGGCACCAAACCGGCAAAGGCAACGGTAAAAACCGTTGGAGATACCTCCATATTGGGCGAATCGGAAGTGATGCAGGATATCTTTTACAAAGTGAATAAAATAGCCCCTACCGATGCCAATATCCTGATATTAGGAGAGAACGGCACCGGCAAGGACCTGATGGCAAAAGCCATCCACGAACGTTCACTACGGGCGGATAAGCCTTTTATAAAGGTGGATGTGGGCGCGTTAACGGATACCTTGTTTGAAAGTGAATTGTTCGGCCACAAAAAAGGCGCTTATACCGATGCCCGCGAAGACCGTACCGGCCGTTTTGAAGATGCCCAGGGTGGGACTTTATTTTTGGACGAGATCGGGAATATCACCCTGCAGCAGCAAGCCAAATTGCTTACCGTGCTGCAAAACAGGCAGGTAACCCGCTTGGGGACGAACAAAGCAGTCGATATCGATATCAGGCTGATATGCGCCACCAATTTACCCTTATTTGAACTGGCAAATGAGAACCGTTTCCGTAAGGATCTGGTTTATCGCATCAACACCGTCGAAATAAATATGCCGCCCCTGCGCAAGCGCAACGAGGATATTGTGATACTGGCAAAGCATTTCGCAAAATTATATGCCAGTAAATATTTAAAACCCGCTGTAGATTTTGACGCCGGTGCTTTACAAAAATTGAAGCAATATAATTTCCCCGGTAATGTGCGCGAACTGCAATATACTATTGAAAGGGCGGTTATTATGGCCGATGATCACCTGTTAAAAGCTGATGACCTGATATTTTCCATATTGGAAACACCTGCGGACAATGAAACGGAGGCAGATAACGTACCATTAAGCACCCTTGAGAAAAATGCCATATTGCGCGTTATCGAAAAGAATAATGGCAATATTACCAGGGCTGCTAAGGAATTGGGGTTGACACGTACCGCACTATACCGGAGGTTAAGCAAATATGATATTTAAGCGTTATGAATGGCGGCTTTTGCTGCGGGTGCTCATCCTCTTCGTTACACTGACTGCTACCTCACTCATAGCAGTGCAGGGACAGAGTTATTATATCTACCTGTTAATAACCTGCCCGTTGCTGGTTTACGAGTTGATAGAAATGATCCGTTTCCAGAAAAAGGCGCAGGACGAGGTAAGCCAGTTTGTTGAATCCATTCATTACCGTGATTTTTCGCGCCACTTTGATGTGCGCAAAGCACCAAACGAGTTAAAGCCCTTGCGTAAGGGCTTCAACGAGATCAACACCACCTTTAAGCTCATCAGCCGCGAGCGGGAAACACAGTACCATTATCTGCAAAAAATATTGGAACTGGTAGATACCGGCATCCTGTCCTACGAGAACGAGACCGGTGAAACCGGCTGGATAAACGAGGCCTTTAAAAATCTGATCGGTATCCCCTACATCAAGACCATTTACTCGTTAGAAAAACGGGAAGAAACACTGTATAATGAAATTATCAAGCTAAAACCAGGCGACAGCAAAGTAGTTTCCTTAACCCGCAACCAGCAATTAATTAAAATACTGATGAGTGCCAGCGTTTTACGCAGCGACGATAAAATTTACAAGCTCATTGCGTTTCAGAACGTAAGCGAGGCCCTGGACGAAACCGAATCAAAAGCATGGCAAAAACTGCTTAATGTAATGACGCACGAGATCATGAACTCGGTGGCCCCTATTTCGTCATTGGCTGATACATTGAAAAACCGCCTGCAAAGTCCCGAGATTGCCAATAGCCCGGTAAGCAGTCAGTTGGAGGATCTGGAATTAGGTATCGACACCATTAAACGCCGCAGCGAGGGCCTGCTGAAGTTTACCGAAAGCTATCGTAACCTCAACAAGATCACCAAGCTCGATCTGAAAAAAATATTGGTACGCGATATGTTTGAGAACCTCAACAGCCTGATGCAGCCCACTATGGAGAAAAAGCACATCGAACTCGAAATAGTATTGCGCGATCCTGCCCTGGCTATCGAAGCGGATATCAATCTGTTAGAGCAAGTGCTGATCAATTTAATAGTGAACGCTATTGAAGCAGTAAAGGACAAGGAAAATCCGCGTATATCCCTCTCAGCCGAGGTACAGGCCAATAACCGCACGGTAGTTAAAGTGGCTGATAACGGCATGGGTATGCCTACTGAACTCCTTGATAAGATTTTCATCCCCTTCTTTAGTACCCGCAAAACCGGAAGCGGCATCGGGCTAAGCCTGTGCAAACAGATCATGCTGCTGCATAAGGGCAATATCCAGGTGCAGTCGGCTGATGGAAAAGGCTCGGCATTTTTGCTGCAATTTGCAGGATAAAGTTTGAGCAAGTAAAATGGTTTAAATATTTTGTAGCGTTTTAAGTCGGTGATACGTAATGACTTTATAACCTTTTTTGTTACGATCATGAAAACAAAACTATCTATGCTGCTATGCCTATGCATTTTATTAGCTGCCTGTAAAAAAACCACAGTTACCCCAACAAATAATGCAGCAATTAAAGGAACCTGGGAACTTAGGGCAACGCGATATGGCAATATATTACCTGCCACATACCCGCAAGACAATGGCCATGTACTAAGTTTTGGCAATACTGCTTTCGCCCAATATTTTGTGGATGTTTTGGTTGATAGCGGCAGCTATGCCAAGAGCACTAATAGTATATACCAATACACCGTTTTTGCAAGCGACAACACTGGTTCTTTTACAAATAATATAATTCTAAAAGGAGATACTCTTGAGCTCATCCCCGGCGATCCCGACGCTGCGAGGGGTTTCTATGTCAGGACTGGCAATAATCCTTTACACTGACTGGTTTGGGTTTAGCACCCAAAACCGGCTATTTCTCACATCACCACTCTCACCTTGATCTGCCCATCAGACAAGGTACGGATGATCAGTTTTTCCTGGGTTGGGTAAATAGCCTGGATATCCAGATCCTGTATGCTAACATCTGAGTGGATGCCATTACCATAATCGCGGCTCATTTCTTTTTGTATCCGGGCTTTACTGTCGGCAATAAATTGGGTAAAGTTGTAGGTGGCCCGCTGGCGTATCATATCAGTTATTTTACCGTTGAACATCCATTTGGCAGCCTTTAGCATCCAGGTTTTTGTTTGCAGATCGAAACTCAGGTCGGGGAACGAAAGTTCATGCGTAGCCATATCATAGGTTGGTGTGCCCACCAGGTAAATGGTGCCTGTGCTTGAGCCGCTAAAATCTACCTGCATCGCTATCTGCTTACCTATGCCCCAAATTTTGGTTTGAGTTACAGTAAATACCTTCCCTGCCACCTGTATACTTTGACCAACAACTTGCTGGTTAACAATATTGGTGAGGTGATCATAATTCTCTAACAGATCAAGATATACATTAAAGCCATTAGCCGGGGTGTAAGTGGATAAATTTGGCAATGGTTTCAGCGGCTGCGGGTTGCTCGCTATAGTTACTACAGGTTTTGCAGACAGTCCTACCGAAAAACTGAGCAGCGAACCATTTAAACTAAAACTACTTAACCGTACCGATTGCGGGTTGATGGAAACATAACCCACATTACCCACCGGGGTTTCGGAAGCTATGTTTTTCCATAATTGTTCCACCATCGGCCTGATATTATAGGCAGCAATTTTGGCGTCAACCATTTTACTGAGATCATTTAAAGGCGCGTTGATATATTGGATCAACCGGTCGGTAACATCAATGTTTCCCATAAACACGTTGCAGCGGTCTATCGGATTTGGGGCCGGGAATAAAATTGTTTTGGATCGTAAATGGTAATCGGGCGTCACGTTAATGGTAGATCTATAAGATATTTCCATTCTCCTCGGCGCCTCGCCCACACCGCATTGTGCAGATACCGTTGGCACAATACATTGCGGCCCTGAACCTAAAAGCGAGGAACATTTGGCACAATACGATGCGGTGAAACCATAACTGCCGGTAAACTTCAGGTTGACCACATTATTGCTGCCTGTGATAATAAAAGGGGTGCGCGTAAAAGTATAATTGTATCGTAATCCCTCGCAAGGCTGCTGGTTATCAGAATATTTATTAGGCACCGAGTTTTCGGCCTGCACAAAATAGGTTTTCAGGTCAACCGTAACCGGCACCTCCACATTGGAAATTGGCTGAACGATCTTGGGGACATCGGCCCCGGTATTAGCGGGTGCCAATGGTTTAAGCGTGGTGCAGGAATAAAATATAAGCGGCAGTAATAATACCGTCAGGAGTTGTTTTGGGTTAAGTTTCATGTGAGGGGTCAAAGGCCGTAAAAATAATAAAATTCCATGTTGGAATAAATTAACCCTTTTTATCCATCACCGGGTGCTGGGAAAATATGATCGTAAACAGTATTGCAAAAACCGAATAAATACCGGCCAATATCCAAACCCCGTAAGGCAGGGTATGATCACTGATAACAGCTTTTACCAGGGCAAGCGCGCCAATAATAAAATGTGTCAAATTAGATACAGAAACGGGTTTATTATAAATACCACCGATAATAGTTCCTTTAGCCATCCAGTTGAGCATAGCAAATGCGAAGAACAATGCGCCCAATATTTGGAATATCAGTTGTAAGGTTTTGGATGGAGGAATCCCGGTTAAACCGGCTATTTCATTTGGAAAAAAAGTAAGGCTAATCCCTATCGCTGCTAAAAATATAGCGCTCAGCATCATAACTAAAGTGGTATTCGTTTGCTTCATTGTGTTTAAGGTTTTTTACTACGGGCTAAGATAGTTTCTTTTTTTCTCAGAGATGATATGAACTGTACTCTCTGAATTAATTCTATAAGTCCCGGTTCAGGCAACCTCAAAAAGTCAAACTTGCACCTGCCGTAAAAAAGAAGTAGCTTCCGTTGGTACTATTGCCTACATAGCTTACCTGGTTAAATGGCTGGGTAAGGTAAGGTGTAATAGTAAACTGCCAGCTATTTAAAGTATAAGTTACAGGCAGCGATCCGCTAAGTGCAAGTAATTTATATTGCTTAACCTCACGCTGTTTTGCCTGTGTAACGGTTTGATTAAGTATTTCTTGTTGGGACAAGCCTGGAAACAATGTTGTGATAGGCGAGATTATAGCCGGATTAGCAAGGGCCCTCGGCACCTGCGAATTGGTATAATATGTTTCGGTGAAGGATTGCGTACCACTGTATAAGTTTACCGTAGGAGTTATTTTAAGGCCATTGGATTTAAGCGCACCAGTTTTATATAACCAGATATCTTTTTCTATCTGTGCATTGTTAATAATATCGCGGTTATTGCCTTTATCAATACTATAAGTGCCGCTTATGGTGAATTTAAAAATACCAGTGTAGCTTAGCTGCCCATCGATACTGGCATTAAACGAGGATAGTATGATTGGGCTTTTATTGGTTATAAAATACTTGGTAACCGAGATTGCACCGCCAAATTGCTTTTTATCGTCAAAAGAAAATACATAGCCAGGAGTAATAGCAAGCCCCTCTGCTCCTGATTTCGGCCCGTTAACATCAAAGTAATCAGTCGCGCTCAGGAATAAGCCCTGTTTAGATATTACGGTGAAAGAAGGCAATAAGACAGGAACCCCTGACATATCTTTGCGCCCGGCATAAGTAAGATTTGACATATACTGCAAACCCGCATTAAAGTATATGGCCTTAGTTGAGTTTTGAATCCCTGCCGTATCCGGCTTAACATTTTGTGCGGCAGCATTAAATGCTAAGCCTGCCATTAATACAATGATGGTTAATTTTAATATTTTCATGGTAGATATAGACGATGTTAATTAAAAAAATGAAAGACCATTATATGGCCTTTCATTTATAAACTCATTTTAAATATTATTGTTTAGAAGCGCCTGCACTTAATTTATCTGATGCAGAAGTTTTAACATCGACGGTTTTCTTGTCTGCCTTAGCGCTGGTATTAGAAGATGTTGCATTAGAAGCATTAACCTTAACTTTCTTTGATGAAGCACCTGCATTAGCATTGCTGTTTGAAGCAATACTGCTGCCTGCACTCAATTTTGTGCTTTTTATTTTGTGTTTAGCTATGGCAACTTTTTTGCCTGTTTTGTTTATTGCAGCATCTGTCTTTTTGCTGGTGTTAGCCATCGCCGTGGTAGATTTATTTTCGGCAGTCGTTACTGCACCTGTTGCGTCTGTTTTTGCATTTGCAGCCGCACTTACCGATGCTGAACCGGAAGCATTTGCTTTGTCAACAGCTGTGCTTGATGCTGCAGTGGATTGGGTATTAACTTTACTATTTAATTTAGCTGTTTGATCGGCAGAGTTTTTAGCAACTTCGGTAGTTTTAGCGGCAACCTGATTGGTTGCATTAGTAGCATTGCTTACCACTTTTTGGCTTGTTGCTGCTGCATTGACTTTAGGCAGCGCGGTTTTAGTAGCAATTTTAGTTGCGGTGGTTGCAGCAACATTAACTTGTGCAAAACCGGCCTGCGCTGTAAAAATAGCGGCGGCGAACAGGACTGATTTCATTACATTTTTCATAGTATTTCTGTTTTAGTTTAATATATAAGAGAATTTATTAATCCAAATCCTCATTGTTTTATATTTATAGAGGGCTTATTTACTTCAAGGTTTAATTGTATCGTCACAAAACTTTTACAAAGCCTGATTTTCAGGGAATTAAAAATACTTCCAGCTTCCTGGAATATATGGCAAACACAACTTTTTCACACGTGCATTTAAAGCGTTATTAAAAACTATCAGTTGTAGTTATTTAAGTTTTATATTCTTAAATGGATAAAAAAACTATTCAACTTAATCTAACTCAATCAACCTGATCAACTCTACAAACCCTGCCAATTTGACAACCTTACCCACTTTGGAACAAGCATTGATAAAGGAGTGTTGGTAATTACATTAATCCAAAAAAACATTACACATCATGCAAGAAAAAGGAACGATTTCGATCCATACCGAAAACATTTTCCCGATCATTAAAAAATTCTTATACTCTGACCACGAGATATTCTTACGCGAGCTGGTATCAAATGCCGTAGACGCAACGCAAAAGATCAAACGCCTGAGCTCGCTGGGGCAATATACCGGCGAATTAGGCGACTTGCGTGTTGAGATCGCCTTTGACGAAAAGAAAAAAACCATCACCATTTCCGACAACGGATTAGGTATGACAGCCGAAGAGATCAAGAAATATATCAACCAGATCGCTTTTTCGGGTGCTACCGAATTTATGGAGAAGTTTAAGGAAGCTAAAGACGCTAATGAGATCATCGGCCGTTTTGGCTTAGGCTTCTACTCCTCTTTTATGGTGGCCGATAAAGTAGTAATTGAAAGTTTATCGTACCAGGAAGGTGCTGAGCCTGCCCGCTGGGAATGTGATGGCAGTACCGAATTTGAGTTGAGTGATGGCAGTTTGACAGAACGCGGTACCGAAATAACCCTGCATATTAATAAGGACTCCGAAGAATTTTTAAGCCAACACCGCTTACAGGAAATACTGGACAAATATTGCAAGTTTTTGCCTGTACCCATCATTTTCGGCACAAAAACTGAAGAGGAACCTGATGGTGAGGATGAAGAAGGCAAACCAAAATATAAGTCGGTTGAAGTTCCGAATGTTATTAATGATACAAATCCTATCTGGACCAAATCGCCGAACGATTTGAAAGATGAAGATTACCTGGATTTCTACAAGCAATTTTATCCCTTCTCAGAAGATCCGCTTTTCTGGATACATTTGAATGTGGATTATCCTTTTAATCTGACCGGCGTGCTGTACTTCCCGAAGGTTAAAAACGACTTCGATTTTCAGCGCAATAAGATCAAATTATATTCCCGCCAGGTATTTATTACCGACGAGGTAAAAGATATCGTACCCGAGTTTCTAATGCTGCTGCATGGGGTGATCGATTCACCGGATATCCCACTGAATGTATCCCGTAGTTTCTTACAGGCCGATAGTAATGTGAAAAAGATCAACAGCTATATCACCAAAAAAGTAGCTGACAAACTTTCGGACCTGTTTAAGAACGACCGCAAGGCTTATGAAGAAAAATGGCCCGATATTGGCCTGTTTGTAAAATACGGCATGGTGAGCGAGGAGAAATTTTATGATAAAGCAAAGGATTTCGTGCTGCTAACCAACACCGCCAAACAAAACTTCACACTGGAAGAATACAAAGAGAAAGTAGCTCCAGAACAAACTGACAAAGATGGCCGCCTGGTTTATATTTATACAAACGACCCTGAAAAACAGGATTCGTTTATCCAATCGGCAAATAAAAAGGGTTATGATGTGTTGCTGATGAACTCGCCTATTGATAACCACTTTGTGAGCAGCATGGAGCAAAAGCTGGAGAAAACCACAATGAAACGTGTGGACTCTGATGTGGCAGATAAATTGATCAAAAAAGAGGATGCACCGGCACATATTTTAACCGAGGAAGAATCAACCAAAGTGAAAACCATTTTTGATAAGGCCATTAATCGCCCTGCTTACAAGGTAGAATTGGAAAGCCTTAACCCGGACGAATTACCTGTAACTGTTACCATGGACGAGTTTATGCGCCGCATGAAAGAAATGGCCGCAATGGGTGGCGGAATGGGATTTTATGGCAATATGCCCGATAATTATAAAGTAGTGGTTAACGCTAATCACAAACTGATCACCCGCATATTAAATGATGAGAACGAGGAAGAACAAAGCCAGCTGGCACGCCAGGCATTTGATCTTGCTTTACTTTCGCAAGGCTTACTAACCGGCGCCGACCTGACCGAGTTTGTAAACCGCAGCGTTAGTTTGATCTGATAAAGAACCACTAATAGCTAAAAAGCCCCAAACAATTTGGGGCTTTTTTTATTGAAATAAATATCACGTAATTTTATGGAATATCTCTTCGTTATTCATCCTATCTGTGTTATGAAAACTTTCAGAAAAATATTCATCCTGGTACTAATAGTTAGCGCCGGATTAAGTGCCGTGAACGCGCAAACATCAAGAAAAGATAAAAAGGCAGCCAAAGAAGCGGTTGTAAAAACCAGCATCGATACCCGGAATTACATCTTCCTGGCCAATTATGTGCTGCCGCAACGCGGGGGTGGCCATGCGCTTACATCGGAGTATGATCTGCGGATTACTAAAGATACCGTAGTTGCTTTTTTGCCTTATTTTGGTCAGGCTTATTTTGATGTGCCCTACAACCCAACTGATGGTGGCATTAAATTTACTTCGACCAAATTTAGCTACACCACAAAAGAAAAGAAAAAAGGCGGTTGGGAGATCAGCATTAAGCCTACAGATGTAAAAAATACCAACAGCCTGATGTTATATATTTCGTCTGATGGTTATGCTACCCTGACGGTAAATAGTACCAACCGCGATGTGATCACTTTTAACGGTATTTTGAAGTAAAGTATAATTTGTCTGAACCTTGATTTGCACGATTTTAGGATTTTCATGATTTCATATCTGATGACTTCTGTCAAATCAGGTTAATTTTTTAATCCTATAAATCATGGTTCAGACAATAGCCCTGCGTTATCCTTCAACCCTACTCCTGATAACTTTCTTTTAAAAGCCTCTTGTATCAGGTAAAATATCTTTTTCGCGGCAGGCTTGAAATGTAAGCCATGCGGGCGAATGTTGGAGATACAATTGCGCGATTCGTCCGTTAATCCTGGTTGGGGATTAAAAGTTAAGTAAGCTCCCATACTGTCGGCAGAGCTCAAACCCGGCCTTTCGCCGATAAGGATGAGCGATAGTTTGGCATTAAGGTACATTCCTACATCATCAGCAATAGCTACCCTGCCTTGTTTCACAAGGCATATTGGGGCAAGCTTTAACCCGGCTGCTTGTAATTGCGGGGTCAATACTTTTAATAACGCAACAGCATTGCTGTTAACCGCAGTTGCCGACAGTCCGTCGGCTATGATTATAACTATATCTATTCCTTTGGTGGGTTGATCTGTTAATTGGCTGATAGATTCCTCACTTAATTGTCTGCCCAGGTCGGGCCGTTGTAAATATTGTTCCCGGTAAGCGGCCTGGCTATGGAGTTGTAAAACGGGCAGGTCAAACTGTTGTAGCTCATCTGATAATTTATCCATATCCAATTCAGAATAAACGGCATCACGTGCATGGGCGTGGGCGAGTTTAAACGCTAAAGATTGCTTCAAAGGGATACTGGTGCCTGTGCGCCCAATTCCTATCCGCGCAGCTGTAAACTCCTTTAATACGCTTATCGGATCACCTTCTGGCTGCTGTAATGGTTCTATTTCATCCATAACTCTTTTATTCCTTTTAACAATCGCTGATCGGGTTTAGGCATCAATTTACCCTGCGTATCCATTATCCCCTGTTTCATCAGCCAGGCTTCAAACTCCGGCGCTGCCCTTAACCCCAGCACATTCCGCAGGTATAAAGCATCATGAAATGAGGTTGACTGATAATTCAGCATAATATCATCCGATCCGGGGATGCCCATTACAAAGTTACATCCTGCAACTCCTAACAGGGTTAATAAATTATCCATATCATCCTGGTCTGCTTCGGCATGGTTGGTATAACAAACATCTACACCCATCGGTAAACCAAGTAGTTTACCGCAAAAATGATCTTCCAGTGCCGCGCGGATGATTTGCTTCCCATCATACAAATATTCAGGCCCGATAAAGCCAACCACGGTATTAACCAGCAATGGCTTATATTTCCGCGCAACAGCATACGCCCGCACCTCGCAGGTTTGCTGATCTACCCCGTGATGCGCGTTTGCAGATAATTCGCTGCCCTGCCCGGTTTCAAAATACATTACATTGTTTCCTATCGTGCCGCGGTTCAGCGATAAGGTGGCCTGGTAGGCTTCATCCAGCAAATCCAGGCTGATACCGAAACTGGTATTGCTCTGTTCCGTGCCCCCGATAGATTGAAAACACAGGTCAACCGGCGCTCCCTGGTTGATCAGCTCCAAAGTAGTGGTCACATGGCACAATACGCATGATTGGGTCGGAATATCAAATTGCTGCCGCAGCGTATCTATCAGCAAAAGCAGGTTGTTTACTTCGGCAGGACTGTCTGTAGCCGGGTTGATACCGATCACCGCGTCGCCGCTGCCATATAATAAGCCATCTATCATACTTGCGGCTATTCCTTTGGGATCGTCAGTTGGATGATTAGGTTGTAAGCGGGTGGAGAAATGCCCCTTCAACCCTATCGTATCACGAAAAGAGCTTATCACTTCACATTTTTTTGCTACCGCGATCAGATCCTGGTTGCGCATCAGTTTGGATACCGCCGCTGCTATTTCGGGTGTAATGCCTAGTGCTAAGTTTTTTAATGTTAATGTGTCCGTTTCCTCTTTCAAAAGCCAATCCCTGAACTCACCTACAGTTAAACTACTGATCAACCCAAACGCCGTATCATTATGACTATCAATAATTAATCGTGTTATCTCATCTTTCTCATAAGGAATAATGGCTTCGTTCAAAAACACTTTTAAGGGCACATCGGCCAATGTGATCTGCGCTGCTACACGTTCTTCATAGCTTTCAGCGGCTAATCCCGCAAGCACATCACCCGACCGGTGCGGCGAAGCTTTGGCAAGCAAAGTCTTCAGGTCGTTAAACCGGTATGTTTTTTTGCCGATGGTGTGATGATAGGCCATAGTTTATTCTGTTGTGACCATAACAGCCGCTTTTTCCAGCAATACATCGTCAGTGATCTTCACTTTGTGTTTGCCCATCATCATAAAGATAATGATGACCACAACAAGCCCGGCAAAGAAACAGAGGCTGAGTATAAAATTAAACCAGATCATGGCAAACAATGTTATAGTTGAAATAACCAAAGCTATTGCCGGGAAATAAGGATAAAATGGCGAAGCAAAAGGGCGTTCAAGGCCGGGTTCTTTAACCCGTAAAATAAAAAGACTGATCATGCTCATCATGTACATCAATATGGCACCCATTACCGAAATGATAATGATCTGATCGGTAGTCCCTGTGAATAACGCGATAAAGCTGACCACTCCACCTGCGATGATGGCCCAGTGTGGTGTTTTAAAGCGATGGCTTACTTGGGATAACGTCCGCGGCAAATAGCCGCTGCGGGCCATCGCAAATACTTGTCTTGATGATGCCAATATGGTGCCATGAAACGACGCGATCAAACCAAACAAACCGATGCCGGCAAATATCTTGGTCAGTCCGTTTGATCTGCCTAATACAATACCGATGGCTTCCGGCAAAGGATAATCGAGGTGACTTAGCTTGCGCCAGTCGGTAATGCCACCGGTCAATATCATCACGCCTAATGCCAAAAATATCAATGTCCCCAATCCATATAAATATCCTTTCGGGATATTGCGTTTAGGCTCTTCCACCTCTTCGGCTACCATAGCTACCCCTTCTATCGCCAGATAAAACCAAACAGCAAAAGGCAACGCAGCAAACACACCTCCCCAGCCAAACGGCATAGGGTGACTTAAATAATTACCCATTTTAAAATGAGGCGATATGATCCCCATAAAGAGCAATAACTCGGCTACAGCCAATATGGTCATGAACACAGAAAAAGTGGCCGACTCCTTTACCCCGGAGATATTGATCGCCATAAACACCAGGTTAAAAAATATGGCAGCCTGCAGTACAGGGATAGATGAGGATAAAAAATGCAGGTAACTGCCCAACGCAAAGGCGATGGCAGGTGTAGCAAACAGAAAATCGATCAGGGTGGCATAACCTGCTATTAAACCGGCTACAGGCCCCATTGCACGATAAGCATAGGCAAACGCGCCGCCCGCATGCGGGATGGATGTTGTTAACTCGGTATAACTAAAAATGAAGGTAATATACATCATCGTAATTAACAGCGTGGCTATCAAAAAACCGATAGTGCCCGAAACGCCCCAGCCCAGGTTCCAGCCGAAATATTCGCCCGATATCACCAGGCCTACAGCTATCGCCCATAAATGAACAGGTTTTAGCACCCGTTTTAACTGCTCTGTTTTGGAGTTAGCCATTAAGCGATGAGTTGAATTTTATTGCCGCTTTAAGATAGTTAAAGCGGTTGTTAAATCAAAATCGGGCCTGTTATCAAATTGTTAACTGTTTTTTTAAAGCTCGTCGAGATTTTTCAAAACCACTTTACAATTAAATTGTTAAAGACACAGTATAAATTACTAACTATTAATAAAATATGTTACGAATAAATGTATCATCCACCGGCCTATCTGAACTTACTTTTAATGAACTTGAAAAATATGATATCCCCCGCCCGCCAAGCGGTTTCGATTCGGAGATCAATGATACTGTGGTCATAAAATTTGAGGACGAGCAGGAGGCCATAGCATATTCTCAAAACCTGGATGAATATGCAGAGTCTATTGATCAGGCTTCAACAGAATACCTGATCATCACTGATATTATCAATGCTATTAGCAATGACGAATTTGTGCAGGCTTATATTAGCAGTTAATGTAAAGGCGTCAGACCTCCACAATGATACCCGCGTAGGTTAATCCACCGCCAAATCCTAAGAGTAATATCTTATTTCCAGGTTTTATTTTACCAGCTTTAGATGCCAGGTCCCAGGCCAGGGGTATTGATGCGGAAGATGTGTTGCCAAAAAACTCAATGCTGGTCAGCATTTTATCCATCGGGTAGTTAATTTCCGTCGCAACTGCTTCAATGATCCTTAAATTGGCGCTGTGCAGGATAACCCAATCCAGGTCATCCAGCTTGAGTGAATTTTTAGCGAGCAATTCTCCAACCTTATTGGTGATGGTTTGAATAGCCCATTTAAATACCACTTTGCCATTCTGATGTATCTTGCCATTAGGATCTATCTGTTCGCCGTTAACCAGCGTGTTGTGCTGCGAAAGGTACAGGTCCTTACCATGGCTACCGTCTGTACCGGTGATACCATTTAATACTTTAGGCTGATCAGAGGGTTCTATCAATGCCACACCTGCGCCATCGCCAAACAATATACAGGAAGTGCGGTCAGTATAATCTGTAAATTTTGATAATGTTTCGGCCCCCAATACTAATATCTTTTTATGTGTTCCGGCAGCGATCATCCCTTTTGCCAGCACAATACCGTAAACAAAACCTGCGCAGGCGGCCATAATATCCAGGCATCCGCAATTGGGGATACTAAAGGCATTTTGTACCTGACTGGCCATACTCGGCATCACCTGGTCGGCAGTGGTTGTACCTACCAAAATAAAGTCCACACCGTCTAAATTAACACCGGGGTTTTCCGCTAATAAATTTTTTACCGCGCTTACACACATATCGCTGGTAAATTCGTCCGGTTCGGCAAATCGTCGCTCCTTTATGCCGGTGCGCGATATGATCCATTCATTATTAGTTTCTATGAATTGTTCGAAATATTCGTTGGTAATTCTTTTTGAGGGGACGTAAACGCCAATTGCGGTGATCTTAGAATTCATTATTTAAAGTTAGTCAATAAGTAAATATAACTATTGATCTGTATTAATAATTGAAAATATTTTTTTTAGATAGGGTACCTATCCAAAATCAGCTCGTGGATCACAGCAAACAATTGGCTATCAATCCCGTCCATCCCGTTTGATGCGATGCTCCTACCCCGCGTCCGTTATCCCCATCAAAATATTCATAAAACAAGATATAATCTTTAAACTCAGGGTCGGTTTGCAGCTTTTTATAATCGCCATATACCGCACGCCTGTCGTTCCCGTCACGCATAAATATTTTTAACAGCCTCATATACAAGTCGTCAGCAATTTCCTTTAGATTCATGTAATTGCCCGAATTGGTTGGACATTCCACTTTAAAATCGTCCCCATAATACTGGTGAAAACGGTGCAGGCTATCGATGATCAAATAGTTCATCTGTATCCATATCGGGCCGCGCCAGTTACTGTTGCCTCCAAATAAACCGCTGTCACTTTCGGCAGGGGTGTATTTTACTTCAAAAGAGTGACCGTCAACCGTAACCTGGTAAGGATTATTCAAATGGTATTTAGAAACCGCGCGGATACCATAATCGCTCAAAAATTCATTCTCGTCCAGCATGTATTTCAGCAGCGATTTCATGCGGTGGCGTCTTACCAAACTCAACAAATGTTTCCCCTGCGCGTTCTTTACGTTCCAGTTGGTTACCAGCGAGGCCAGGTCGGGGCGGTTATCGGCAAACCATTTCATCCGGTCCTTAAATATGGGACTGTCGGTAATATCGCTGTCATCCAGTACGGCGGTTGCAAACAAGGGGATCAACCCTACCACGCTTCTCATCTTCATCTTCTGGATACTGTTATCTGGTGAGCGCAGTTGATCATAAAAAAAGCCATCTTCTTCGTCCCAAAGGCCTTCCTGGTTGTGCCCAAGATTATCCATCGCCCCAACGATGTAAATAAAGTGCTCAAAAAACTTAGAAGCGATATCCGCATAAGCCGGGTCGTTACTGTTCAGTTCCGCCGCGATATGCATTAAATTAAGCGAATACATGGCCATCCAGCTGGTACCGTCAGCTTGTTCCAGGTGCTGCCCGGATGGTAATTGCGTATTACGGTCGAATACGCCAATATTATCTAACCCCAAAAAGCCGCCTTCAAAAATATTATTCCCCAGCTCATCCTTTCGGTTAACCCACCAGGTAAAATTGAGCATCAGTTTATGAAATATCCGTTCCAGGAACATCGTGTCCCCTTTTCCGTTGTTAGCTTCTTTATCTTTCTTATAAACAGTCCAGGTGGCCATTGCAAGCACCGGCGGGTTGGTATCTCCAAAATCCCATTCATAGGCCGGTAATTGACCATTAGGGTGCATATACCAATCCCGTGTCAGCAAAAGCAGCTGTTTTTTGGCAAAATTGATATCCACCGTAGCCAGCGGCAAGCAATGAAAAGCCTGGTCCCAGGATGCAAACCACGGATATTCCCATTTATCGGGCATCGAGATAATATCGCGGGTATTTAAATGTATCCATTTGGAATTACGACCATTTAGCCGTTCTACCGGCGGCTTTGGTCCGGCAGGGTCGCCATTTAGCCAATGATGGATATCGTAATGATAAAACTGCTTGCTCCACAGCATCCCGGCAAAAGCCTGGCGCTGTATCATTTTATGATCTGCATCTTCAATTTGGCCCTGGATATTGTTATAAAACTCATCGGCTTCAGCCTGCCGGGCCTTAAATACAGCGTCAAAATCGTCAAAGGCATTTTCCGCATTCTTAGTAAGCCGCAGGCGCAGGGTAACGCTTTGTTTGGCGGGTACGGTTATATCATAATTGGCAGCCGCTTTAGTACCGGTTTTTTGGGGGTTGACGGTATCGGCGCCATGAATCAAATGATCATTGATACCATCTTTATAATATGGTTTGCCATCGTCATAATTATAAAGGCGTTTGGTATTGGTTTCGTTATCGCAAAAAAGCAACTCTGGTTCGCCTTCGGTCTTTAGCCAAAACTGACCTGCCTCTTTATGAAAAATGGTGATCACCCCATGTGTATCATCAGAAAGTCCGGGCTTGTAATCATCATTGCCCCATGCCCAGGTATTGCGGAACCAAACAGTAGGCAAAACATTCAGGGCCGCATCCTGGCTGCTGCGGTTGCAAACGGTGATCTTGATCAGGATATCTTCGGGTGAATTTTTTGCATACTCGGTAAAAGCATCAAAATAATCATCATTATCCAGTATCCCGGTGTCGATCAGCT
>Ga0206812_1036_pt2 | contig 26386 bp, 21 predicted proteins | sample Alteio_BWOrgCont_54_FD_152912 | JGI IMG/M metagenome (GOLD analysis project Ga0206812, IMG submission 152912) | Enriched cells from forest soil in Barre Woods Harvard Forest LTER site, Petersham, Massachusetts, United States -... | ecosystem: Environmental > Terrestrial > Soil > Temperate forest >... | reverse complement strand
AGAACGCTAAATCATCATTTAGCGGCCACATCTGCGACGGATAGCTCGCCGGACATCAGGCGCGGGAGGAGGGTATCTCGCAGGGCGGCGAGGGTGCGGGATTGCTCTTCATTCCGGTGGATTTGTTCGGTCCAGTCAGAGAGAAATTTCGCAGCCGCCTTCTGAATCGATAACGGAGGAAGCAGCGCGGCGACTTTACGAAGCTCAGACTGCCTAATTCCCTCGACCGTTGTTCCTGTTCCTCGATTGAGGATTTCTGTCTGACAGGAGGCCGAGTCAAGCCAGTAGTAAAGGAAAGTAGCCTCGCAGCGGGTTGGATTAGCGCGAAGGGCGAAGACGCGTTGACTGAGGCAGAACCGAGCATCGAGAGCTAAGTAATACAGCTCGCCAAGCGGAGCTTCTGAAGTCATTAGGATGTCGCCAATAGCGAGTTTGTCCTGCATCCATCTCTCAAAGAGTTCCTCGCTTACAAAGTTGAACATTTCTGGGCGCACTAACCTGCCTCCCTTTACGTTCTTGGCCGAGACTGCTGGAATGCCACTTTCTGACCAGTCACTTCCCATCTTTTTTGGCGTCCGCCCCCTGTAGTCGATAATCAAGGAAGTGGCTTCTTCGATTGTTACTACTTCCCAACCTTTCGGAATGGGGCCGAGTGGGGAATCTTGAAAGTTGGCGGGGAAGAGGGCGGCGGCGGTGGGGTCGAGGCCGAAAGGCTGTCGTCCATCGAGTTTGGCGTGGACGGGGTCGAAATCAACGAACCAACTTTTGAACAAGGCCCGCGCCGCCTGCTCTAAATGATGATTTAGTATTCTGTTATTTTCGATTTTGTCGTCCAGCATGCCGAGAACCGACGCGATAGCTCGTTGTTCAGAGAGAGGCGGAAGGCGGACGGGCTTTCCCTTTAAGGTTTCAGTAACAAGTCTGCCAGTCCCATGTCCCGCATGGTCAACGGAAGCCAACAAGTCCGGTTTGTGCGCCAGCAACCAGTAGGCCAGAAAAGTGCCATCGACTCCGGATACAGGTTGGAGAGCCTTGATGTCCTGGTTGAAGGCCATCTCCCGCATAGTCATACAAATCGGCACGTCATTGTGTAAGGTCATTCCACGGACTAATAGGAGAATGGTTTTAGCGGGCACGACCTTCCCTCCTTTACCTACCGCATGCAGCGAAATATGATCTTCGGTATCGTGAAGCCGGAACGACTTCATATCCTTGGCGCTAACCCACGGAATCGAGCCAGACCAATAAGCACCGTTGCTCTTCGATGGCGTGCCGCCAGAGTGCCAATCAGCACAGTTCCCGAGGGTTTTTTCCTCCCACTTATTCTCCATACCTATTTTCCTGAACTTCCCATCATTCCTTATCTTTTGACTCCGAGACTCCGAGATAATTGAGGCATCCGGCGCGGCTTTTTGCCTTTCGGTAAAACGGTTTTTGCTCATGGAAGGGATTTAGGCGATGAATTTCCGGTGCGAATTTTTTACGTTCGCCTGGTTGACCATAGCGTAATGCATCGTTGTATCGATCTTAACATGCCCAAGCAAGCGTTGGACCTGTTCGATGGGCATTCCCTTGTCAATGGCTCGCGTGGCCAGTGTCCTCCTGAATTTGTGCGGATGCACTTTCTGCAAATCCGCCCGTTTGCCAATTTCGCGCAGTCTCGTTCCCACGCCGCCGATCATCATACGTTCGTGCGGCTCGGCCAGCGATACGAACAGGGCGGGATTGGTGTCGCTCCGTCCGCCGAGGTAATTTAGCAGGTGGATTTTCGTCCGAGCATCAAAATATACCACCCGCTCGCTGCCGCCCTTGCCAAACACTACACATTCCCGCTCGTGGAAGTTGATGTCCTCCCGGTTGAGCAGCACCAGTTCGCCGACGCGCATCCCTGTGGAGGCGAGCAGGTCAATCAGTGCCAAGTCACGGATTTTCTTGCAGGCATCGCGGAGCCGTTCCACGCCTTCATCGGCAAAGGTGTCCTTAATCATCTTTTCCGCCTTGATCTTATGGATGCGCCGGACGGGACTTTTGAGGATGTAATCCTCGTCCTCAAGCCAGCCGAAAAAGCTGGAAAAGATGCGGCGCATATTATCAACCGTCACCTTGCTGGACCCGCGTTCCTTCTGGTAGTCCGCCAGATAGCCGCGCAGATCGTCGGTACCGATTTCCCGCACGGGTTTGTTCACGCAACCCAGCATGGCCCGGAGGGTTGTCTCATAGTATTTGAGCGACTTTTCCGAACAGCCTTCGATACGTTTTGCCGAGGTGAATACACCGAGCAGCCCTCCATTTCCGTCATTTTCTCGTGGATCGGGCGTTTTTTGCTCCGTAATTTCCACGTTTTTGAGGTAGTGCGTCAAAACTCGTCGCAGTTCCTCCAGTTGTTCTATCGTCAGTTTCGGTGCGATGTCTGCCTGGATTTTTGTAATTAATTTATCTTTCATAATTTCTCCCAAATTCGGGTGAAATTATGGCAGGAGAACGCTAAATCATCATTTAGCGGCCACATCTGCGACGGATAGCTCGCCGGACATCAGGCGCGGGAGGAGGGTATCTCGCAGGGCGGCGAGGGTGCGGGATTGGTGGAGGTTGGTTTCGACACGCAAATGAATGGCTTCGGCTAAAGCCGTGAACTTCTTCACCAGGTCGGTTGGAGGCACGACGAGCATGGGCATTTCCAAGGCATCCATCGGCAGCATATTGATCGTCGTGCCGTTGGAGAAGCCGCTGATCCAATAGTGCCACCGCCGGTTGTTGAATAATTCGACGAGGTAGTGCGGGCTCAACGGAGATGACGGCTTGTGCCGCACGCGGTAGATATGGTGGCTAAAGAGTCCACTCTCTCCATAGCATTTTGGGACGATAGCGGCATGGCCGATGAGAAGGTGATCGAAACCCTGCTCCGTGTTGGTCACGATCATGTCGCCGGGCCTTAACGTATGCCGTTCGCGATATTCACCTGCATAATATTTGATGCCTTCGTGCTTGTAGCCTCCCCCCTCGTAAACAGAGTTGAGATTGTGCATGGGCAGGCCACTTCCATCGGTACGCAATCCCGCACCATTATAACTGAGACCTCGCTCTGCGGTGATGTGCGCATCAAAACGCTCAACTTTCCAACCTTTTGGGACAGGGCCAATCGGGGAATCTTGAAAATGGGCAGGGAAGAGGGCAGCAGTGGCTTTGTCTAGGCTGGGGGGCTTGCGTCCATCGAGTTTGGCGCGGACGGGGTCGAAATCAACGAACCAACTTTTGAACAAGGCCCGCGCCGCCTGCTCTAAATGATGATTTATGGTGGTATCCGGGGCATTTTTATCATTGAATGGAAATCTATCCCCCGTCACATGAATCCATTTTGGGATACAGTTCCCATACCGCGCAGAAAACCGGAAAAGCCGGTCGGTTCAATACGCTCCCGGCTGGCTATGGAATCGCTTCTGACGTGGATCAACGACGGGCCGCTCGGAGCATTGAAAAAGAAGCCTTCAAGCCCAGAGGGAGACTGACGATGGGAGCGCTCACCGAATCCACCGTCGAAGAAGCGGCCCTGAGTTGGTTGAGGGACACCGGCACCGTTCCCGGTCTAAGCCGCTGGCAACCCGCGAACGAATGAACCTCTTTGCCCCGCCCGCCAAACTGCTGCCGAAGCTGCTTACCCTACATGCCTCAGTATTGGCTTCTGAACCCCGGATTCTAGAATGAAATTGGCTGTCTTCATCGATTACGACAACTTGCTGGAGGCACATAAGGTCTCCGGAATTCTTGATATTACGTCGAGAGCATTACTGCAAACGCCTCTTACGTCTTCGGATGTGCGAGGTACCTGCGAAATCAGAGTCTACGGAGGATGGTACGAAGGCCTTACGATGACCTCGCTTGCACAAAGCGTTGCCGTTTCAATGCAAAGCGAGTTTCCAACTATTATCCGGCTTCCGCGAAATAATGCCCCTTCGGTATCACTCTCAACAACAGCGGAACTAGCGGTTGCCATGATGGAGGAGCCTGGCCATCATCTCTTTAACACCTACCGCAAGAAAGCGCGGCCGCGAAATGTACGGGTACAAAAACCTGACGCTATCGGATGTGTTGAGGCAGCGTGCCCATTACCAAGTGCCAAAATGCTTCTCAAAACTGGCACATGTCCGGTTTCAACATGCACTGTGGCCGCCGTTGATCTGGTTTATCGGCACGAACAGAAAATCGTTGATACCATGCTCACATGCGATTTGATTTATTCGACACATCTCAGCTACGACTGTGTAATACTGGTTAGCGGTGACGACGACTTTTTACCACCAGTCCGAACAGTCCTTCTGCGCGGAACTCCCGTCGCAAGGTTTAATCCACAACCTAGTAGAACACGTACTCCCTTTCCAAGCGTCGGAGGAAAGCTTACCGATATTGATCTCTAAGTATGCAAATCACTGACTTTAAATCCATTGTCACAACTTTCGCTGATCCAGGCAGCGAGATTTTATTTGAAAAGGCGAAGCTGCTTATTGCAGTGAATGGAGAATTGATCGATGTCTCAATTACAACGCGAGATGGAGATGTGTTTATCATTGAAGATGGGAGTGTATCAGCGATACCGGCAAGCACTTGGATTCTCACTCGCTTGGCGAAATTATCCCTTCTCGCAGCCAGATTGAGAGACGGCGTTGGACAAACGCAGATGTTTGTTTCTCCGTCCGCAAAGCTACTGCCGTCGCTTGAGGTTCGCCCAGAAGGGACGGTTATACCGACGGAAGATGCGTTGAATACGACCCTTGAGGCGTTGCACGACAGGAGTCCTCTCGAGACCACCATCCTTTACATCACCAGCGACGCTGGTGAAGGAAAGACCTTTCTAATTAACCAAATGGCGAAAGAGCAAGCGCAAAGGTTTATGGATGGGAAGGCCGATTGGTTAATGGTTCCCATTCCTTTAGGCGGAAAGCATTTCCTTCGCTTTGATGACATTACCGTTGGTGCGCTTCAGAACCGATACCGCTTTCCTTTTCTGTACTACGACTCTTTTTTGGCTCTCGTCAGAATGGGGGTCCTCGTGCCGGCCTTCGATGGATTTGAGGAGATGTTTGTTGAAAGCAGTTCTGGCGAGGCACTTTCCGCGATGGGAATTCTCGTTAGCGCTCTCGATTCGCGTGGGGCCTTGGTAATTGCAGCACGCAAGGCATATTTTGAATTTGAGAACCTCAAAACGCAGGAGAAACTCTTTGACTCGATCAGTCCCTATTCTGTCGGATTCGGAAAACTAGAACTCCAACGGTGGGGCCGTAGTCAATTTTTGGCGTATTGCCACAAAAGGAACGTTCCAGATGCTGAAAGGATATTCGAAAGAGTAAGTGAACGCCTTGGCCCGACTCATTCGCTTTTGACACGGCCGGTTCTGGTTCGACGACTGGTAGACATCGCAACCGAAAGTCCTTCGTTGGACGCATTTCTTGAGAAAATGCACGCTTCAGGTCCTGACTTTTTCTCGGTCTTTGTTCGTGGCATCGTTGAGCGCGAAGCGAACGAAAAGTGGATCGATAGGTCCGGAGAACGTGAAGTTGGCGCTCCATTGCTCTCAGTAGAACAGCATTGCGAACTTCTATCTAGTGTTGCTCTCGCAATGTGGGAGTCGAGAGTGGATTTCTTAAAACGCGATCAACTGGAATTCGTCACCGACTTTTTTAGCGAAACGAAAAAGATGAGTGCCTTTCAAGCACAGCAAATTCGCGAACGAATTCGCGGCCATGCATTACTAATTTCCTCCCCAAACGCATCTCAAGCTGTCGAGTTTGATCATGAAGAGTTTCGACTATTTTTTCTCGGCGAAGGCATTGCCGATCAAGTTCGTCCGTTAACTGATCGAGCCAAAGGCGAAGTTCTTTCCATTCTTCGAAAAGGCATTCTTCCGAAGCCAGCCCAGCACGCCTTTATTCGGGCCATAAAACGCGATCCCAAATTGGAGCGTCTTGAGGCTGCCAAATTTTTACTTGGAATAAGCTTGGTAGACGGTCAGGCGAGCTACACGCAGGAAAATGCTAGCTGGCTGATTGTTCGGCTCTTAAGTGAAGTCAATGGAAAGGGCTTGGAGGTGCACGGACTAGCGTTTCCTCCCGACGTTTTACGAGACCGCAAACTCAAGAATCTCAAGTTTAGTCGCTGCTACTTCTCCCCGACAAGTATGGAGCTATCGGTGCTGAGTGGATGCGCTTTTTCAGACTGCACTTTCGGACAACTTAGAATTTACGACTCAACTTCTTTCGACGAAGTTATATTTGAAAATTGCTCCATCGATACCATGCGTCTGGTAGATCGCGACTTGGATGTTTGGGATCCCAATGCTCTGAGAGAGCAACTGGAGCGAGTGGGGATTTCATTCCCTCAGGAAAAGACAGCCGTTGCTTCAGTAGCGGAGAACCCAGACGATAAGGATGATGAACTTCGCGATTTTGAAAAACTGATACGTCATTTTGCGCGGACTACTCACATAAACGATAGGGTGATATTAACAAAATTGAGTAATCGCGGACGATATTTTATCGATAACGAGATGCCAAAACTAATTGATCTTGGTATTATCACTGAAATTGAACATCGCGGCGGAGGCAACCAACGGCGTTTCAAACTGGGAAAGACATTGGAGGTAATCAATAATGCGATTTCCTCGGCGCACGGTTCTTACTCGAAGTTCATAGAGAGTTGTACCAAGCGCGTAGACTAAAATGTCCTTCAACGAATCGACCGTCGAAGATGCAGCCCTCAGTTGGTTCAATGAGTTGGGCTATGCCATTGGCCATGGCCCCCACATGGCTCCGGGCGAGGTGGCGGCGGAACGGGATTCATTTGGTGACGTGGTATTAGTGAAGCGACTGTGCAGAGCGATACATGGCCTGAACCCTTCAATCCCGGAGGAAGCACGGGAGGAGGCTTTGCGAAAAACATTGCGAGTGGGTTCGCCAGCGCTGACCCACACCAACCGCCACTTCCATGCCATGTTGCGGGACGGCGTTGAAGTCGAGTATCGCCGGCCCGACGGTAGCATTGCCGGAGACCGGGTGCGCCTGATCGATTTTGATCATCCTGAGGCCAACGACTGGCTTGCTGTAAACCAATTCACGGTCATAGAGGGGCAGCACAATCGGCGACCCGACATCGTGGTCTTCGTCAATGGCCTGCCACTCTCCGTACTCGAATTGAAGAATGCAGCCGATGAAGACGCCACCATCTGGTCGGCGTTCCAGCAGTTGCAGACCTACAAGCAGGAGATCGGTTCCCTTTTCCACTACAACGAAGTTCTCGTGGTTTCCGACGGCGCCCAGGCGCGCATCGGCTCGCTGACGGCCAACCAGGAATGGTTCAAGGTCTGGCGCACCATCAATGGCGAGCATGACGCGCCTCAGGCTCAGCTCGAATTGGATGTCTTGGTGCGCGGCGTCTTTGATAAGCAGCGATTCCTCGCCCTGCTCCAGCATTTTATCGTCTTCGAGGACAACACCGATAGCCAGCAACTCAATAAGGTGATCGCCGGTTATCATCAGTTCCATGCCGTGAACGCCGCCGTGGAGGAAACCGTCCGCGCGAGCGGCTTGGCGGAAAGCGGGGCTCGGCTCGCTGAAACACCCGGAACCTATTGGGCTGGGCGACAACACAATGGTAAGCCCGGCGACCGTCGTGCCGGGGTGGTATGGCATACACAGGGATCAGGAAAGAGTTTTTCCATGCTCTTCTACGCTTCGCGGATCGTGCGGCATGCAACGATGCAGAATCCGACGTTGGTTGTACTGACGGACCGGAACGACCTCGATGATCAGCTTTTTGGTCAATTCCAGCGATGCCATGAAATTCTGCGACAGATGCCGGTGCAGGCGGAGACCGTCGAGCACTTGCGGACGCTGCTCAAGGTTGCCAGCGGCGGGGTGGTCTTCACCACGATCCAAAAATTCATGCCGGAGGAAAAGGGGGCCAAGATGCCGCTGCTCTCCGACCGGCAGAACATTGTCGTCATCGCCGATGAAGCGCACCGGAGCCAGTACGACCTGATCGACGGCCTCGCCCGCAAAATGAGGGATGCCCTCCCCAACGCCTCCTTCATTGGCTTCACCGGTACACCCATCGAGAAAAACGACGCCAATACCCGTGCCATCTTCGGTGATTACATCAGCATCTACGACATCCAGCGGGCTGTGGCCGATGGGGCGACCGTTCCCATTTATTATGAAAGCCGCATCGCCAAGCTATCACTCAATCAGGCGGAACTGCCCAAGCTGGATGAGGAGTTCGACGAGCTCACTGAGAAAGAGGAAGAAACCACGCGAGAGCGATTGCGCACGAAATGGGCCGCACTGGAGGCGTTAGTGGGCGATCCCAAACGCATCACCTTGATCGCGGCTGATTTGGTGCAGCATTACGAAAGACGAACCGAGGCCATGGAGGGTAAGGCCATGGTCGTCTGCATGAGCCGCCGCATTTGTGTCGATCTTTACAACGCCATCATTAAATTGCGTCCGGATTGGGCCAGCGCGAAAGATGATGACCTCGAAGCGGAGAGGAATAAGAAATGCGTCGCAAAGATTGTAATGACCGGCAGCGCAGAAGACGGGCCGGATTGGCAGCCTCACATCCGCAATAAGGACAAACGCCGGAAACTGGCCAATCGCTTCAAGGACTCCAAGGACCCCTTCCGTATCGTCATTGTGCGAGACATGTGGCTGACCGGCTTTGATGCGCCCGCTCTCCACACCATGTACGCCGATAAACCGATGCGTGGCCATGGCCTGATGCAGGCCATCGCCCGGGTGAACCGGGTCTTCAAAGATAAGCCGGGCGGACTTGTGGTGGATTACCTGGGGCTAGCCGACCAGTTAAAATACGCTCTGGCAACTTACACTGAGAGTGGCGGCAAAGGCTCGCCCAGCATCGACACCGCCCAGGCCATCTCCGTGATGCAGGAGAAGCACGATATCGCCTGTGCCATCCTTCACGGTTTCGATTGGTCGAAATGGACGACCGGCACGGCGGCACAACGCCTTTCCCTCATTCCGGCTGGTCAGGAACAAATTCTGAAACAAGAGGATGGCAAAGCTCGGTTCGTGCAGGTCGTCGGGGACTTATCGAAGGCCTTCGCGCTTTGTGCTGCCACGGATGAGGCAATAGAATTGCGGGATGATATTTCCTTTTTCCAAGCCCTCAAGGCTCAACTTGCCAAGACTTCAGGTTCGGGAAAATCGCCAGACGATCTCGATCATGCCGTACGACAACTCGTTTCCAAAGCGATCATGGCGGATGGACAGATCATCGATGTGTTCACCGCTGCTGGCCTCAAGAGGCCGGACATCTCGATTCTTTCTGACCAGTTCCTTACTGAAGTTCGAGGATTAAAATACAAGAACGTGGCGGCTGAGTTGCTGGCCAAGCTGCTCAAGGATGAGGTGCGAAAACAATCGGCGCGGAATTTGGTGCTGAGTCGGACTTTTGCCGAGATGCTCCAAAAGACCCTCAATTCCTATCACAATCGCGCCATCGCCACCCAGGAAGTTATCGAGGAGCTGATCAAGCTGGCGAAACAGATGAGTGCGGCCACGCAACGAGGTGTGGACCTGGGACTGAATGAGGATGAGATAGCCTTTTACGATGCTCTGGCTGTGAACGACAGTGCGGTGCAAGTGATGGGAATTGACGAGTTGAAGGTTATCGCAACGGAACTTGTCACCCAGGTCCGCAAGAACGTGACCATCGACTGGGCGGTTCGCGAAGGTGCACGAGCCAAGATCAAGGTCATGGTCAAGCGCATCCTCAAAAAGCATGGTTACCCGCCTGACTTGCAAGAAGAGGCGACCAGAACCGTGCTGGCCCAGGCCGAATTGCTTTGCGCGGATTGGGCGTATTAACTCGCGTAATATTGTCCGTTGAATGAAGCAAATTATCTCATAGCGAACCGCGCGGTAATCGTGACGTCGTCCTCCGATCAATAGAGCTCAAACACCGACGCATGTTACCCGAGACCCCCGGGCAGAGCTTTTTTCATGATAGTCTGAAGCTGCTCCGCCTCCCTAAGGATCAGGCTGCCGGTTGCGCTCACCAACGCCGCATCGAGCGGTTCGGCATCATTTCGTGTGCCGACTGCTTCCAGCAGCCTGGCCAGAGTGCGGATATGGACGAGGCAGTCAACCACCTGGTCATAGGTCCTGATTGCCGCGCGTTGACTTGTGCCGGATCGAGATATCTTGCGGTTTTTCCTAGTCATAAGATCTAAAGGTTAGGATTGTTCCCGCGATGCTCGGCAAAGGCGGCGAAATTCCGCAAACGAGGGGAGATATCGCCGTTCCTCGACATAAGTCGCGCCGGTATGGAATCCCCGCAGGATAGAAGCAAGGGGTTCTGGGCTCAGAACTATAAACGTCAGGTCGTGGAAATCCCGGAAAATGCCCGCGTTGCGGGATTCTCCACGTGGAACGGTTCGATCTTCCGGCCGGTCAACGATGGCCGGATCAAGCCAGGCGTCCATCAGTTCGATCTGCGCACGGCCCACCTGTTCGAGCATTTTGGCCATGCCATAGAGTTTGAGACTCAGATCGAGCAGGGCATCGTCGTCCTGTTGGTTGAATCTTGCCGTGACGAGTTCCTTGATCGCATTCTGAATCGTCGGTTTGACCTGGGAGAGAATGACCAGGGCGGCAGCATACATGCCTTCCACGGGCATGTTGTGGTGAACATAATCCATCGCTGGCCCCGGGGTTCCAGCGATAGGCAAGTACTCCAATTCTGCATCGGGAACATAATGTGCCAGCAAAGCCAACCACTTTGCGGCCAGATCGCGGCTCCAGCTCAGGGCCTTGTATGAGCCATGAGCAAGGCGATAGGCCAATTCCTGATCGAGGCACGCTTGTTGCATGGTCAGGCACTCGAAGTAGCGCTTTGCTGCTGGATGATTTTTGCGGGCCGTTTGCAATTGGAGCACGAACCGGGCTTCTTGGTTTGAGCAGATTTTCTCCCAGCCCTCCTTTCGCTCGGGTCGGTTAAGCTTGCCCTTCCAGAACGCATGGAGTGAGTCGTCGTGGCCAACAACCCGATCTCCATCAGCATAAGGCCGCGGTGCCTGCGGTTGGACCGGCTGGGCTAGGAACTCCTGAAGGGCCGGCTGCCAGACAGCCTGTTCCACCGACAAGTCTCCGCTGAGCGAACAGACCTGCAAATCAGGAAACAAGATACTGAGTTGCTCCAGGATCAGATGCCGTGTGGCGGATCTGGACGGCGTGTGGAAGACAAGTCGGTGTGGAGTTGTCCGGGCGATGGTTTGGATCAATTGATCCGGTTCATCGACGGTTTCCATGACGAGATGATCGGACTTCTTGATTTCCAGCATGAGCTGGTGAGTCGAGGCGAAGTCGGCGGCAAAGATAATAATTTTCATGATGATTTCTGGTGAGGATTAAGGTTCATGAGATCGAAGACCTCATGGATTCAGGAATTTCCCTAAATCAACCTGGTGTTTTTCCCGATCTCTCCCGTCCAGGCAGTCCCCAGCGGGGACGGAGGGGAGAAGATCGTCAGGCTTTCCCGTACCGGACTTTTCCGTTGGCCAGCCGGAGCCAGAATTGCCCGGTGCTCATGGCGGCCAGAGTGCTGGTATTGACTCGCGGTTCCGTCCGCGTGAACCCAAGACCGTCGCGCGATTTGGACCGGAACCTCTTTTCGGTTCGGAACATAAGGGGCGGTGCCATGCTAGGCTGGGTTCCCCCATCCCTGACCTTCTTTGTGCCCAAGATATGGCTGGCTTGGGTGGCAGTGACCGGGCAGATGTTCGCCAGGAAAGCTTGGTTCGAGAAAAGCGAGATTAACCGGAGCGCATGCGTTGAATCTCCCAGCACCGAATGCAACGATGCCAGATTTTGCGTCGCGGCGATGTAGCCGGTTTTAAACCCGCGCAATCGGTCCAAGGCGGTCAGTTCACCGGTTTGGGTGCTGGCCGACATGTAGCTCTGAAACTCGTCGGCAACGAAAAAGACCGGGCGATCCTGGTTGATTAATTTCCAGTCCACTCCGTCGGTTACCTCGATCTGGTCGCGCGATAGGAGCGCGGCAAAGAAGTGTTCTTTGAGGGCCAGCAACAAGGGCGTAATGCTTACCCCAAAGGCCGGGCCGGAACATCCGATCACTAGTATTTTGCCCTGGTGCACGATGTCGAGAGGATCGACGGACGGAATCGATTCCGACGGCGTGATCAGTTGGGCCAGTGGTTCACGTTGCCAAAAATAGAGACAATTGCTCACGCAACTGGCCACAGAAGGACGGGTCGTATCGTGCGGCAATTTGAGGAAATCTCGGATGCCGTTGACCGCAGCAGGGGAAAAATTCTTTTCCGACATCCAACTCGCTGCGTCCTGGGCCGTTTTGAACCGGTCGACTTCGCGAAAGGTCTGATTGAGCAAATCAAAGCTAAGTCGGGGGCCGTGGAGGGTCCGGGTCGCCGTGATTATGGCCCCGAGCAGATTGCGTTGGGCGTTTTCCCAATACGCATGGTCTCTCGGTGGCGAGGAAGACTGGCGGCGGGTATTCTCGGCAAAGGAGACGATCTTTTCGACCATCTCGTTTTCATTCACCAGGAACGGATTGCCGAGTGGATTGTAATAACCCGAGCCCGGTTTGAGGACGATGAGATCATCCGCTCGTCCGACGGCGGCGAGTGCCTCAGCCATAAAGGGTGCCAATTCATTTTTCGGATCGGCTATAATGAGAGATGCCTTTTCGTCCGGCGCATTTCCGGTCGCCGCTAGGATCGACTTGATCATCGGCATCAGGATGCAGCGGGTCTTGCCGCTGCCCGGCTGACCAACGATCAACATCCCGCGAAAAAGGTATTCGAGCGGGAATGTGATGCCGTGCAGCGTGACCGTTTGATCCGGACAAAGAAGATAAGGATCGGATTTCATTTGCTGGCGTATTCAGTTGCCCAGAGGGTCAGGTACTGGTCCCAAAAACGGCTTTCCGGCCCGTTGGGTCCAGTGGCGAGATCGGTGGCGAAGTCCCCAGGCAGGTGGAGGTCCTCGATCAACTCCACCGCCCAAGGGCTGGGCCAGAGCTGGCGGGCGAAATCCTCTGCGATAGACCGGTCGATGTCGCGTGCCCAGTGATAGGCCCATTTGGCATTCGCCTCCGTTTGCAGTTGGAAGACGATTTCCTTGTAACGGGGAAGATCGGTGATCTTTTTTCTCTCGGCCTTCCAAACCCGGCCAGCCCAATAAAGGGCCTCGCCGTTGTTGCGAGCCAGGTTCCACCGGTCGCCGGCTTCTGGGTTGAACGGAAAAAGGGCAAGGCAAACGCCTGCTGCCAGCCAGTATTCCTTGGCCGCCTCGTACAAAAGCGTACGTGCTTCGACGGTATGTTTCTTTTGGAATGAGAGTGCCACAGCCAAATGCAACGGATGGCCTTGGAGAACGCGCCGGAGCCAGTCTTCGCTCACAAGTTGTTTGAGGACTGGCGAGCGCCACACCTGCACGGCGAGTTCGGGGGATACGGCAACTTGGTCCAAAAGCACGGACGCCTGATCGTTCCATGCTCCTGAGGCCAGGGAAATGAAAGTCGCTTCGGGCGAGCGCAAAATCAGCGTGAGTGTCTGCACGCGATGTTTTTTGAGCCAGGCGGAGCCACGCCGCAGAAAGCTCATCACTGCGAGTGCGAGCGCGCAATCGTCGGGTGGAACGTAGTCCTTCTGGCCAGCAAGCAAACGGCGAATGGCCACCTTTTCTCGTCCCTGCCGCTGAGCCAGGTCGAAGATCGATGTGGCCAGCGCATCGTCCTGATCCATCGGTGGCGGAAAGAGACATTGGGTCAGGCGTAAAGGAAATGCCTTGATCGGACCGTAAGGGCCGCGCGGGTGAAAATAGGTGAACGTGGGCAAGAGAGCGGCCAGTTGCTCCAATTCCTCAAAATTGTAAAGAACGTCACTGAGCCGAGGCGTCCCAAGTGATTTGTTGAGTTGGCCCAGGAGATCAGGCACCTCTGGTTCCTGGTACTTGGGTGGCATGGCCACGACCGATACGTCCACCTCGGGGGCAGGCTGGGCCGGACAGTCGCACTCTAATCCCTTAATGCGATAGACGGATGCGGTCATGACGTTGTTCCTTGGTTTTGAAGCGTTGTAGAATCCGATTCGGGCCTTCGACGATGGCGTCGGCCAGACCAAGTTCGAGACATTGGGAAGCGGTGAGGATGCGGGGCGGCGCATCTGGATCGAGCAGCCCTTCCCATTGGCGTTCAGACGGACAGAGCGCATGGTCGAGCCGCTCCATCAAGCGGGAACGCAATTGATCTCCGATGGATGGGGTTTGGTGGAGTCCGATGCCGGGGCGGGTTTGCGGATGAAGCTGTGGCAGGTCCCACAACCCGGCAGTGCTGACCAGCGTGCTGGAAAAGAGGACGCGTTGATGCGCTGAGGCCAGAAAAAGGACTGCCGCGCCTTCGATCAATCCCAAGCCGATCGCCGTCAGGCGGGAGCGAAGCAGACCGACCGCATCGACCAGCTTGAGTCCTTCGATGAGGTTGCCGCCTTGGCAGGACAGAAACACGGTGATGTCCTTGTCGGAATCGGCGTCGCAGCGCAGGAGTTGATCGACGGCTAAGTCGATCTGAGGGTGATCGATCCGCCCGAGGAGGCTGAGAATCCTCGCTTCGTATTCGAAGAGCGCGCCGGTGAGAGGGGTGGACATGAGGGCTTGACGGCTGCGGCGTAAATTACTTACGCCCGTTGATTCGCCGATGGTTTCGTTGCTGCCAGGCCTGTTTGCGCTGTTCAGGCTTGTTCTTGAACTTGGTCGGCAGAAAAAACGTGAATCCCGGCTCGCATTTTTGGATCGCTTCGAGCAGGCCACGGATTTCGTCGTGGGTGGGCATGAGCGTGACCCCGCCCCACTGTTGTCGGCAGCGGCTGTGGTCTTGCGGATGCAATTTGATTACGACCATGGGTGCGTCGTGACGTGGATAACGATCGTCGTCGGTCGTGATGTGGACGGTGACGATTTTGTCGTTGGATTGGTAGTGTGTGGTTGTCATGTGGGGTGTTGTTTTGTTGGGGTTGCCGGGTTCGGCAGGGTTACTTGTCTGCGAACGAGAGGAGGCCGCTGGTTTTTTGCCCAAGCAGGCAGCGGTGTAACCAACCGAAGGTTGGCGGTGCCTGATTGGGGAAAGTCTGAAAAACGAGACGAGTTATTTATTGGGAAGAAGACGAAGATCTAATCATTCGGCTTCCATTGAAACCGCGGATGCTTTTTTAGAGCGGACCGGGTACGAGCGCGCGCCGGTTTGAGCGCGTCGTTGAGAATGGCTTGCCAGCCCTCCCGGAGTTTGCCGCCTCGCGACGGCAGAACACAGACGCGCATCCGGTTGCGTCTGTCCCGCAGAAAATCTTTTAGTTTGGCCAACGACCGGGCCTTGGCTGGATCGAACAGGACAACCAGATGGATCTCGTTCTCGAGTGCTAGCGAAACGACGAGTCGGGCGGTCTTCGCATAAAGACGTTGATAATGCCCCACGTCCACGAAGTGACGGGAAAGTGCGGTTCGCGCCGACGGATTAGGACAATAGATCAGAATGCTTTGCATGGCGGAGGCATGCCCGGCGAAAGATTCCGCCGGGCATGAAGAGAAGCTAGTCTGCTTTGATCTGCTCAATGACAACCCGGTCCGCGGTGGTTTCGCAGAGGGTGAAATGGCCGACCTGGAGGCCGTTGAGGAGTTCAACCGCAACCGTTGCGACGTTACGTACGCGCTCTTCCGGTGCCGCCGGCAGACTTGGTTGGGATACGGCAAGTTGGCCGGCAAGAGCCCGGTTATCGGGAGTATCTGCCAAAGACCACGTTTTGGTTGCGGAGTCGAAGCGTCCGCCACGGGACTTGATTTCCGGTAATAAATGCCGGAAGGGGTACGGCAACTTGAGGGTGATGATATTTTGCATGGATTTTCTTGGTTATGGGTTTTCTGCATTGTGTCTTTAAATGCATTCCCACTTTTTCCCTTTGCCAGCGCGGGCGCAGAGCCGTAGGCTCTCGCGCTGGCAAAGGGAAGAACAGTCCGGTCAACCGACCGGCCAACGGCCGCCCTGGATCGTGGGCGTGCCGCTAAAATGTGCTGCGCAGCGAAACGTCAGCGACGTGCGCAGCACCAAAATTTTTCTGATCTTTTTCGAACTTCGTGGATTGTCAGAAGATTTTGGTAAATCGAAAATCGCTGCCTATTTTGCTCGTTGCAACCGAGATCCCGTGCGACAGGTGCGACCCAAAGTATTCCCGCAATTCCTGATCGCTCCGCGCCGCAAAGAATCCTGCTGCCTTTTCAGCGAACTCAGCTATCTGGGCAGTGGTCGAAAGTCGATGCCCCCGTCGCTGAGGTTATCGCTCATTGGCAGTAAACGAAAAATGCGCCTTTCCCGGATACCCCTTAGAGAAATTTCAGGCAGGTCCTTTACCCGGAGCAACGACCGCCACTGCCGATGACTCCGCGGGCGCCCGGGCAGCCTCAGCAAAGGACTTAACCGCGGACACCGCCTGTTCCAGGCATTTTGAGGGACCTTTCTTACCATAAGCTTCCTCAAGAAGATGGGCGATGAGGAAGGAGTTCTTCCCTTTGACGTCCGATGTCAGGCCGAACTTGGCCCGAACTTCCAGGTTGAGCTTGTCCCAGTCGTCCTTACCAAACTCAGTCTTCACCGCCGTCGCGATGTCGGGCGAGAACATGGCCATGTTGGTCGCGACGAAAGACGTAGCGGCCAACGGGTCATGGCCCGGGTAGCCCGTCAGCTTGAGCAGGCACCCGTTGTCCCGTCGATTGGCCGTCTCCTCTTTCTTGTCGTCGAAATCGCTGTCGAAGATGGTGAACGCTCGAATGCCCAGACATTGGGCAATCGCCAGGGGTCGGCTGATGTTGGTCTTCCCCCGGCAAACCACAAAATGGCAGCCATGCTGCCGAAACCAACCGAGCTGGTTGGTCAACGCAAGATGCGCCGAGAAATACGCCACGTCCTCGGGGCCCTCCACCAAGATCGCTACGTCGCAAAAGTAGAGTTCGCTCAGTGACGGCTCCATGATTTGCTCGATGTCGGCCATCGCCTTCGAGCGGGAAGGATCCTTCCCCAGAGCTTTCGCCAGCACCTCGGCAACCGCTTCATAGGTTGCCTCCCGCGCTTTGCTGACGGGCTCCTCGTTCCGTTCTTTGGTTACCCTCCGGACGTTGATGAACCCTTGGCTTGAGACCATGTGGGGGCTGTGGGTCGTGATGAGCACCTGCGAGCCGTTTGCCGACAAATCTTCCAGCACCGTGCGCAGATACTTCGCCTGGGGCGGATGTTGATAAAGCTCGGGCTCCTCAAAGCCAAGGATCAGGGTCGGCTGGGAAGCCTCTCCCTTCTGCTCGGCGAGTTCCTGGAGAAGGGCGACAAAGTAAGAGCGCTGCAATCCGTGGCCGAGCCGGGCGATTTCTCCGAGAAAGTTATCTTCGCCAGCTTTCGCATGCGCCATCGGCGGCGCCAAATTTACCGATCTTTGTTCATCGTATTGCCAGTTGAGCCGCAGCTCGCTTCGGGGGCTCGACCATGTACGCAGTCGCTGTTGAAGTTTGTCCGAGAATTTGTTCAATGCTTCTTCGCCGGTAGCCAGAACACGTTGGTATTCCGCACCGGTCTTCTGCCTTAACTCTTCCATTTGAGGAGCAAAATTGACCTCTTGCCGGATGGTTCGTTCCAGAAGCTGGCCGAAGGCGGATGTTTTCGTCTCGTCCTGTTCGGAACTGACATCCTTGGCGGCGGGCACGTAGACCCACTGCACATATTTCTGAATGTGGTTGGCTCCCTTACTCCAGCCGTAGAATTGATTCTCGCTGGGAGCGAGTTCGCACTCATCCGGATGACTTTCCTCATAGGCACGCAACGCGTCGCGCATGCCGTCCTTCGTCGCCGCGTTGGGCAGTCCGGGATACTTTTCCTTCAGCGCTCTGTAAATTTCCTTTAGCTCCCCCGCCAGCTTCTTTTCCTCGTCGGCGGTAAAATACCTGGAAAACGCCTTCATGATGCGTCGGCTGCCATAATGCTGGGCAACCGCATTCCGGTTTTTATCGTCCCAGACCGCCTCAGTGTGGACGGTCAGTTCTCCTTGGCGATAGTACGCCTTAAGGTCCTCCTGTGCCTCTGGAGCCAGCTCGGTAAACGTGACGGTGATCCGGATCGGCTGGGAGGTGTCCTTACGATAGAAATCCTCTTCGTGAAGATTGAGGACATTCGTGGCCGAGTTTTGTGTGTGCCGGAAAAAAGTGTTGAGTGCGCAGAGCACGGCTGACTTGCCAGCCCCATTGGCTCCGACAAAGCAATTATAGTTATCGAGATTTATCGTCTCGTTTTCCACGAACGGTAATGCTCGATTTTGACCCGCTTTATTTTCATCGCTAGCTCCTCTCGAACGATCTCGTCGCGATTGCGATGATCGATGTCATTCAAGCGCCTGTCGAGTTCATATCCCGGCGACGATAGGCCAAGATCTAAAGTGAAACCGCTGCGACAATCGGCCGGCAACAGCAGGCATTCCTGGTTTCTAAGTGGCCGCAGGACCACGAAAACGATGAAGAAGCTTATGCCGCCCATTGGGCGCTTCGTTACGATTAACGTGAAGCTGTTTTTCACCCTTTGGCCAAATACGCCTTTCTTCCAGGGCCTGCCGCTGCGGGAGAAACTCCTTCTCCTGCTCAAGCGCGATCCAAGCGACGGATCAAACTACATTCTCGTCTTGCAAAACACGTATTGGCTGGTGCTGAACCATCCCATGCCACCGCCAGCCTCGACCATCCCAACACAACCGCGCTGATCGGATACGGGCTCGCGCGATGGTCAAAATGATTGTCGATTTAGTGCACTCTTAGTACACTACCCCTAAATTACCTCTGAAGAATCAGGAGGGAATAGTCCCAACGGGATTCGAACCCGTGCGACCTCCGTGAGAGGGAGGCGAGCTAACCGCTACTCCATGGGACCGTAGGCTTGCGCCCACTTGGGCGGGGAGACAGCAAACCAAATTAGCACGGCGATGTCCAGCCCGCGAACGCGCTCCGGGTTTGACTTTGCCCGCGCAAACCGGAAAATGGGCGACTCCTTACCCGATGGTGTAATGGTAACACAGCGCCCTTTGGAGGCGTTATTCATGGTTCGAGTCCATGTCGGGTAGCCCGTTATTGCTTCGGCTTTTTCCATCCGTCGATGGGTCTTGGCAGGGTTGGTCGATAGGCGGCCCACATGGCGTCGATGAAGCTCGATCTTGAGGTGCCTTGGACGAATTGTTCCGCTTTGTAATCGCCGGGAGCGCCCGAGGCCTGCCATTTGGCGAGGCGAAATTTTGCGTCGTCCTCGTACATCCAACGATCGACGTAATCGAAAAACGCCGGATGGTTCCAGGCGTCGTCCATCTTCAGTAGTTGCGCCGCTAGGGCTTCGCCGACCCAGGTTGCGCTCGTGCAACTGCGACGATAGCCTTCGCTCCTTGAATCCGAGTCATGCCCTGCTGAGGGATCGCCCGGCTTACCACGGCCATCGAAGGTCCATTCAGTGGGCGGCTTCTCTTCATGATCCCGCTTGGGATCGAAGGAGTGGTACATTCCCCAACAGACGTCGGCCCCGGTCCAGCATTTACCGTAGTAGGTGTTGCCGTCCTCGCCGCTTGGATATTGCGCTTTCATCATCGCGTCGTCTCCCAGCATCAAGCCGGCAAATACAATGGGCCATTTGCGGCCGTTGGATTCGCCGCCGCCCGGCTTCCAGTTGTCGAAGCCGGAGCCGCCATCGACAACCACGCCGTAGTCATCGATGCCCAACTGCACCATGCGGATCAGGAGCGTCTCTTTTTGAGCTTCGTCCATGTCCAGGAGCAGTACGAGGGAGGCTTCACTGACTTGCTGGCCGAAATCGCGCGAGTAGTTGGGCATGCTATCGAGGGGGTGGATGTCGTCTCCCGGGTCCCAGCCGACGTAATCGATCCACGGTTGCTCGAAATGCCGCTCGACGACGGCCATTTCCGGAGGCGTGCCTGCCGGTTTTAGCCTTAACAACTTGTCGCGCCTCAACTGCGCGATGTTGTAGCGGACCGTCTTGTCGTTGCCTGCGTAAGGCGGACGAAAGCTTCCTGCGGGAGCGGGCTTGTCGAGAACGGTCAGCACGGCGGCGGTCTTCACCTGCGGCCGGTTCTTCGGCTTGTCCACACTGATGGTGGAAATCAGCGACGATCCCGCAGCGAGCGCCAGCGGTTTGTCCTTGGATACGCCCGAGGCGACATTCAGGCTGGCGTCGTAGGCGCACGCACGCGCTGAGCTGTCAAAGCCTTGGCGGAACTTGAGCCGACTGGAAACGTTGAGCATCGAGCCGTTCGTTATCCTGCCGTCCTTTTCCACGGAGGGCGGATCGATGTTGATAATCTTGATCGGCCCGACAACCCATGAATCGCCGTTGGCGAACTGACCCGATTCACTGGGCTGATCGAAGGTCCAGGTGATTCCGAATTCGGAAATCGAGGAGACTTTCCCGGCGTGTACGAGATTCGAAGAGCCGATCAGGATGATCAAGGAGAGCGCCTTAGTTTTCATTTCGTGACTCGCATTCATGAGGACACCGAACTTCCTCTCAGATTTTCCGATCAATCGTGGGGCGGCGGGATAGCTGTGGTGGCGTCGACCAGAACGTCGAAGCCTTTGGGGCGTGTTCCGTGAATTGTAGCCGCATCGAATGGTCCCTTGGCTGATTCCCATTGCCAAGTGTCGGCTATGCCGGAGCCGTTGACCGTGATGGTCGCCTTGTCGGGGCCGCTAGGTGTAAAGGTCAATTTCAGATCCTGATGATGCCATGGATCGTAAATGCTGACGAAGCGGACCGCCTTGGCATTCGCGGTTGCCTGGAGTTGCTGCCAATTCGTCGGCTTGTTGGCATAGAAGACCAAGTTGGCAGTTGAGACGCCGATGACCGATTTAAAATTCGTGTCTGACAAAAGTTGAAAATCGCACTGAGCTTTGTTTTTGCTCAACCGGTATTTGTTTTGAGCTTGCGCCACAGGCTCCAATTTTGCCCCTTGCATCAACCATGTCACTTCGACCGGCTGCGGAGCGCGGATATCGTCGAGCACGAGAATGTAACCGCCCTTGACCCAGATGAAGTCGCGCCGGAACCGTTCCAATGCGGGCCGGCTTTTTTGAGTTTTGGCGTCGTCGTAGACTCCATAGGAACCCGCTGCTTCGCCTTCTGAAACCACTACATCGCCGGCGTCTTTGTAGGCCGTGATGACGCCCATCTTGGTTACGTCATCTTTGTCATCTTTCGCCCACTTGACCCATTCTTCTCCTTCGTGTTGCCAAGGCTGCGTTTGTCCGATTTTGTTGATCAAAATAGAATTATAACTGGCGGAAAGTTTGCCTCCTCCCCGATTGGTCTCCGCCAGATATTCACCATCCCCGAAAATGGAAAACGTATTGGCATCGGGATTATCGTGACCGTAATTTTGCTGAAGCGGCCCCTTCTCTTTAACTGACGCTGAATGCCAAAAGGAACTGTATTGATACCCTCCCGGCGGTCCGCATTTGAACATCGCGGCAACGGCATTCTCCTGCCATGAGTCCCTGATCAAGCTAATGCCCATGTCGGGATAAAAACCGGTTGTCGGTAGCTTGGAATAATCTCCGCCCTGGAGATTGGGATCGTCTGAGAGAAGTGATAACCACGCAAAGACGGTCGATTCACCAAGTTGCGGGTTCTTCTCAAAACTCTGGCGGAGACCGTCCATCTGATCCGCTTGTTTGAGATGCGACGCAATCTTCAGGTTAAAGGGCTGTTCAATGGCGGTGGCTTTGTCGTTGGAATCGCCAAAGTAAAATGCTTCGCGCAACCCGGGTGCCGTGTCCTGCATCAAATAGGTACTGGTGTTGCGAAAGAAAGGTGAGTCCAAATAGTGAGTTCCCAAGCAGTCATCCGACATTTGAAATGCCATTCCTGCTTCAGCGTACAACTGATCCCCAAAGAGGGGGCCTAAACGCCGGCTGCCGTCCGGAGCCAAACACTTCTCCAGGAACTGCAGCTCCTTTTGTTGATTTTGCAATAGCCATTGCTCTTCCGGCTTGCCTTCGGTGGTCGCGACGGTTGCCATTGCCAGTCCGAGATTCATGCTCGAACGATGATTGTACGATAGAAAGGCAAGCCAATAACGACGCCCCAGATTGCCGTCCGTAAAGCCACCGTAGTAGAGCGCACGCGCATGTTGCCATAGGATCTGGCGGAACTGTTCGCGAAAACCGGGATCGAGATCATTATATAACCAGTCCCACGCGATCGCGGCGCCAGCCAGCATATAGGCAGCGTGGGGATCGCTATTGACCGCGAATGGTTCGCTTGCGGAGAAAATGTCCGCGTGGGGCGGCATCTTTTTCATGGTTGCCAGCACCTTCGCGTAGGCTTCCGGTGTATTCTCCACGAACGGTTCGCCTCCCTGACTCCAATTGGCGGTCCCGGCCAGGCATTGCAGATATTCCTTGGCGCGAGCGAGGGAAGTTTTATCGCCGGTGAGCAGATAGTGAAGCGCAACCGTTGGCAGAGTCGGCCGTCCTATTCCGTCAATTCCGTCAACCCAGCCACGGGTTGAAGGAGGGATGCACTTCGGCGGAGTACAACCAGCGAGATCAGCTAGGAATTGTTTTCGGAAGACCGCGGCGGCGTCACTGTTGTAATAGGCGCGTAACTGCGGGAGCTGTGCGGCGGTCAGGAACAATCGCGGATGCTGCCCTTCCAAGCCCGTACGAAGTTTTACCGGCTCGCCCGTTGCCACCGGGTCTTTTTCGGGAACCAAGGGAGCTGAGTTGGATTTCGCGGATGAGGGTGCGGTTGGCGGAGTGGCTTCTGGCATCGAAGTGGTCGGCTGCGACGATGGAGTTGGCGGAACTGGTGAAGGAACTTGAGGCGCCGGCAACGGAACGGGCGGCAGCGACGAAGAAGCCGGTGACGTTGACGAAGGACTTTGATCAACGAGACCGCTCGGGTCCAAACGCTTGACCAAGTCGGTTATCGCGGGAGAAAGATTTTGGAGATGGTTGTCGCCTATCGATAAAATCTTGAGCTTGGGGAGACTGGCGATCGAATCCGGCAACGTCGTGAGATCATTCCTGTTCAGCGCCAGCACTTCGAGCTTGGTGCATTTGCCGATGGCGGGATCGACGGTCTTGAGGAGCGGAAATTTCCAAGGTGCATGATAGCCGTAGACGAGGAGCTCCCGCAATTCGGTCAGTTCGCCGATCGAGCTGGTGAGGTTCTCGATCCCCATGCCCATGATGAAGAGTTTTGTTATGCGTCCGCCTTCCATCTGGGCGACGTCCTCCAGCTTTTTATCCTTCAATCCGTTGGCATCCAGAATGGCGCGCACCGCCTTGGCGTCCGGACTATCGGCGGGAATTGGCTCGATGGTCTTTGATGCCAGCGTTCTGCCATCGGGCACCACGGGGCCGAGCGGTTGTTTCGGCGGCCACGGTGCTCGCAACGCATCACGCAACGCGAGCAGAAATCCCTTGGCCACCACGAGCTGGCCTGTCGGAACATATGGATGCAGGTTTATCGCATTTGGATCATCCGTAATGGACCCGCTGTAATCAGGGCATGTCCCATATCCAAACTGAAAATTATTATTCAGCATTTTCTGCAGGTCCCAGAGCGGAGCCTTCCCCATGTAGCGCGCCCGAACCTCCTCGCCAAATCCGTTCGCATCCTCACTCATCCAGTCCATTTTGACTCTATTGGGAACACTGATGCCCGTCGTATAAATAAACCGTATCCTCGGGAAATCAGCCTGGAGCTGATCGAATTTCTTCGCGTAATATTCAAAATCTTCCCGGCCGCAATTTGTGTGTTCGACAATCAAGGCGACATCCACCGTGTTTCCGAATCCGTATTTCTTTCCCCGAATCAGGGTGTCCATTTCGTCGTACCGGAGCTTGTAATTATGGACGTCTATATAAAAGTGAACGTAATTTCCTTTTGAATACGTAAAGACTTCAGGCGGAAGCTTGCTTTCCGTCGTGTCATCATACTTAACCGCCATAAAGTTGGGGCTGAGAAACTCATATTTCTTGTCCTTTTGGGCGAGCAGTTTGAGACCTGAATCAAGTATTGGCGTAAGCGACTGGCCGCCGAGGAGGATGTGCTTGCTCCGCAACATCTCCATGTCGGCGTCGGTGATGGTGGAGAACCGGTCCTCGATTGCCTTGGCATCCACATACATGGGCGCGGAATCGGAGTCTTGGGCCACAGCTTTCTGGAAAAAACACGCTCCAAGAAGTGCAAGAAGAAGAAGTGATTTGTTCATAAAACGAACCACCTGCGATCAGCAGCCCTCATTCACCGATAAATTCGGTGGCGGAGAATTAGTTGCGGCTTTTCGCGATACCGCGATATGGCGCCTCGCGCGTCCCGCGTGACGCACTAAAACTGATAGATACCGACTAAATCGGAATTATCCGTATTTAACCAACTACGCGCTCAGATTAGGGCTCGACGGGGACTCGCTGAGTTTTCGTCGTTAGCGGTGTCGGTGGGGGCGGAGCGCTTTCCGGAAGATGTCTTTCCTCTGCCACGTCCTGGATGTTGCGGGCGGTCCAGTCCGTCAGTTCCTCGAACTCGACGCCCGATTTATTCACGCCGAGGTTGACGATGACGTTTCTCGCCAGCCGGCAGACGAGCGTCGGCGCCACCGCGGTGATGTTATTTCGCAGCGCTTCGTCGAGCGATGAAGCCAATGCCAGTTCTTCGTTGGATGCCTCCATCAGTTCAACTTCATCAACGCTTCGCATCAACGTGGTTGCGATCAAAAATTTGGCCCTTAGTTCGAGGAACTTGGTGCACTCCGCGCGGGTGATGACCTTGATCCCGGTGCTCCTCGCGCACCACGAGGCTCCGTTCGTGTTCCCATTCGAAACGACGCGTAGATCAAGAAGCCGGTACGAATTTCCCGCTTCGTTGACTTCCTCGCAGCAAAAAATGACGAACGTCAGCGGAGAGATTTTGACGACACGGTAAAGATGAAACCATTGGGTCTGATCGGCCGATATTTGGAACATGCGGACATTGTAGCATAGGTGTTAACATTTGCGATACTGTCCCAAATTTTATCCCGCCATACTCCACATATGTAGCTCGAAACCAATGAGATGCAATACTGCAATTTTTAGATAATCATTCATTATCCTCATTACTTCCTCTGTATAAAACGAAATTCTGCGAGCGCAGTTTGGACGTCTCCTTCTGATTGCTTGGCTAATAGTGGATAGCCGAAGCATCGGTGCGGATTTCGGTAAGATTTTTTTGCGCGATGGGATCCTGGGCATCCAGCCGCAGTGCGTCCTGAAATTGAGCGGTCGCCTCGTTTGTTCTTCCCGTTTGTCGCAGGGCGATGCCGAGGTTGTCGTGACCTCGCACGTAATCGGGGTCCAGTTCCAAGGCTTTCTGATACTCCACGATTGCGGCGTCTATTTCTCCTTTTTGCTTCAAGGCATTGCCTAGATTGTTGTGCATGCCGGGAACGGCGGGAGTGATCTCGATGGCCTTTTGAAATTCAGTGATCGCGTCATCGATTTGCCCTTTTTCCACGTAGGCGTGCCCGAGATTGCTGTGGGCCTCGGCGTAGTAGGGATCGATTTTCAATGTCTGCTGGAACTGGTCGATCGCCGCATCGACCTGTCCTTTTTGGCGGAGGAGGTTTCCGAGATTGTTGTGAACGCCGGCGAAGTTGGGAGCGATCTCGATGGCTTTCTGGAAATGCGCGCTCGCTTCGTCGAGCTTGCCCTCTTTCCTCAAGGTGTTACCTACATCGCACTCGGCCTCGGGATATTGAGGCTTGAACGCGAGCGCTTGATGAAATTGGTCGAGCGCCTCGGGCAAGCGTCCCTCGTTCATGTAGTCGAATCCGAGATTGTAATGGCCGGCCCACGTTGAGGGATTCTTGGCCAGCGTATCGGTCCACAATGCCTCGGAGTTTCCGAAGACCCAGGTTCGTTGCCACGTCACGACACCGAGAAAAAGCAGGATCGCGCCACCAAGCACGGCGTGCAGCCACGTCCTGCTGGGGAAACTTCGATTCGCTAACCACATCGCTCCTGCCCCCGCCAGCGCCAGCGGTCCCATGCTGGCGAGGTACTGGAAGTGGTCGGCGACGAACGAGTGGAGAAAATAAATCACATCGACCAATCCGAGCACGGGAAGAAGCGCGACGAGAAAAAAGGCGAAGGCAAAAAAGATAGGACGTCCCCAGAAGTTGCGCGTGAGTCCCAGAATGAAAAGGACCGCGATCAAGGCCAACAGCGGCAGCCAGGCCACGACGCTTCCGACGTCGATTTCCCAGCGCGGATAAACC
>Ga0206812_1061_pt1 | contig 26691 bp, 20 predicted proteins | sample Alteio_BWOrgCont_54_FD_152912 | JGI IMG/M metagenome (GOLD analysis project Ga0206812, IMG submission 152912) | Enriched cells from forest soil in Barre Woods Harvard Forest LTER site, Petersham, Massachusetts, United States -... | ecosystem: Environmental > Terrestrial > Soil > Temperate forest >... | reverse complement strand
TTTTTATACCTGCCGCCTTAACCCGTCAATACCTGCTATTCCTGCTGGGGCTGTTTGTACAAGGTATGGGCTTAGCCATATTACAGTCGGCATCAAACCCATATATCACCATTTTGGGACCAATAGAAAGTGCTGCCAAAAGGATCAGTATTATGGGGATCTTTAACAAAGTTGCCGGGGCGTTGGGGCCAATCATCTTAGGGTCTATTATTTTAGCAGATGCCGACAGTTTAAAGGTTAATATTTTAAAAATGTCGCCTGCCCAAAAGATAACTGAATTGACCGCGCTGTCGCACAAAGTAATTATACCCTACGTAGCCATTGCGATAGGCATGGTGCTACTTGCAATATTTATCTACTATTCATCCCTGCCCGAAATAAATACAGATAGCGAAGATGTAAACACGGAAGAATCAATCAACAGCAAGACCAGCATTTTCCAGTTCCCGTATTTACTGCTGGGCGTATTAACCCTGTTTCTGTATGTGGGGGTTGAAGTTTTGGCAGGCGATTCGGTGATCAATTATGCCTCCAGTGTTGGTATCCCTTTATCTACTGCTAAATTTTTCGCCACCTGTACCCTCTCAGGAATGCTGGTCGGGTATGTTGTGGGTATCATTTGTATCCCCCGCTATTTTTCGCAGCGAAATGCTTTGAAAGTTTCGGCTATTCTCGGGGTTATCTTTTCGCTCGCAGCTATTTTTACACATGGTTCCACCTCTGTATTTTTTATCGCGTTTTTGGGTATTGCCAATTCATTAATGTGGCCGGCGTTATGGCCCCTGTCTATCAATGGCTTAGGAAAATTCACAAAAGTTGGTTCGTCATTGCTGATCATGGGTATAGCAGGCGGCGGGTTGATCCCGCTGCTATACGGCTTTCTTTCAGATAAATTCAGCTTGCAGGAAGCCTACTGGATATTAATACCTTGTTACCTGTTTATTCTTTATTTTGCTGTAAGCGGGTATAAGCAAGGCTTGTCGAAAACAGATCGTTAATTATATTATATCAAAATGGAAAGAAGAGAATTCATTAAACATGGCACTATGGCCGCTGCTGCTTTTACCATATTACCTATGGGCAGCCTTTTTGCCGCAAGCAAGGACAAAGTTAGGCTGGGTTATATCGGCGTAGGCGAGCGGGGAATGAGTCACATTTCGGAAGGTACCCTGCGTGATGATGTAGAAGTAGTTGCAATATGCGACACCCAGGAAAGATCACTAAAGAGATGCCGCGAGTTTATTGCGAAAAGAGGCCGCCCGGCAGCTACTGAATACACAGGTGGTTTAGATGCCTATAAAAAATTACTCGACCGCAAGGATATTGATGCAGTGATCATTGCCACGCCATGGGAGTTTCATCATCCGCAGGCAATTGATGCCATGAAAGCGGGTAAATATGTGGGATGCGAAGTGATAGCGGGTTTAACCATGGAAGACCATTGGGATATCGTACACACTTCCGAAAAAACAGGCATCCCTTATATGACATTGGAAAACGTATGCTACCGTCGGGATGTAATGGCCGCCTTAAATATGTCCCGCCAGGGCCTGTTCGGCGAGTTGATACATATAGAAGGCGGGTATCAGCATAATTTAAGAAATGTATTGTTTAATGATGGCCAGCATGCTTATGGCCATGGTGTTGAATTTGGCCCCAATGCCTGGAGTGAGGCACAATGGCGCACCCAATATAATGTTGACCGGAATGCGGATATTTACCCCACCCACGGCGCAGGCCCGGCCATGCATTATATTGACATCACCAGGGGCAACCGGTTTACTAACCTGGTATCGTTTAGCTCAAAAGCAAGAGGCCTTGCCGCTTATGTTGAAGAGCAGGCACCCGGAAACAAGAACGCTAAGATCAACTATAAAAATGGCGATGTGATAACCACCATGATCAATTGTGCCAATGGCGAAACAGTATTGCTCTCGCATGATACCCACTTGCCACGGCCATATTCTTTAGGCTTCAGGGTACAAGGAACTAAAGGGCTATGGATGGATGTTGCCAACAGTGTTTATATTGAAAATAAATCAAAGCAGGATGATGAATGGGATACCGCTGATGACTGGTTTAAAAAATATGACCACCCACTTTGGGTAAAGTATGAAAAGCAGGCAGAAGGCGCAGGTCACGGAGGTATGGATTGGTTTGTTTTTAATGCCTTTATTGAATCTGTGCTGCAGAAAAAACAAACGCCGATTGACGTTTACGATTCAGTAACGATGAGCGCGATTACCCCGCTTTCTGAAAAATCACTTAAAGAAGGAAATGCGCCACAGGAGTTCCCTGACTTTACAAAAGGAAAATGGCAAGACCGTAAAAACACATTTGCGCTGGATGATAGCGGGTTTTGAGTTAAAACAACTAAATAATTATTCGGCAAAACAAACAAGGCCATTCCTTATAAATAAAGGAATGGCCTTATTGTTGACGCCTCCCCTTTAGGTTCCAAGTCTGCTATTTCAAGCCGATAAATATCCTGAACCCCTGTATATATTTTTTATTCCCCAAGTAGGATACGCCATAGTCAGCCCCGTAAATCAAACGCTTTAAGCCAAAATAAAATTCCGTGTAGTTTTTCTGGCCTTTTTCGCCCAGGTAATTAGCCCCTATTATTTCTTCGAGCTTAAGTCTTCTTAAATATGGGATATTATCAAGTATGGCTCCCGCGAAATTATGCTGGTAGTGCGCCTCCAAAAAGGCCTGATCGGTACTGAAAGTATAAAAGGGCAAAAAATGAAAACTCCCCACATAGGTTGGATCAGATGTTGTTCCCTCGTTACCCAGGAAATGATTATAATCGGGGAAGTAAACGGTTTGCCGGTTTAAAAAATCACCCGCCTTGATCTTAAATGCTGAATGGCCGAATAAACCCATTGGGATACGATCCTGTGAGATATCCAGGGATACGAAATCATAATTTACATCAGAGCCAAAAACACTATTTATCCCTTTGCGGTAGCTAACAGTAATTACAGGGTACAGAGATGGTAAATAAATTTTACCTGTTGGACGTGTAATATATTGCTGATCAAAAGTAAACCTGAACGACGTATTAAAGGTGAGTGCCTGGTTTTGTGGGAATAGTACAGACCTGTCATCAGCCGCTGCACCCGTAGCTAACGGGTTGTTGGAAGTATATTTCAGACCAGAGTAGGTAAAAATATGATTATAAGAAGTATTATATAATTGTGTGCGATCAGCGTATGATATGTTCGCCATCCATAAAACACCATTGGCCAATTCGCGCTGGAACCCAAGATCAACAAATTTAGATTGATAGTATTTGACAAAATTTTGCTCGCTTAATAAAGTACTTAAGGTGTTAAAATAGAGTGAACGTGTCCCTATGTTATTCAAATCGAGCAAATCACTGCCAAAATCTAAGAAAAACTTCCCCGCGTGCTCCTGGTCGTAAGTATAACTTGAATGTACATTAGCGCTGAACAGCTTATTTGCAAATCCATAGCGCAAAGCAGGCGATATGCTGAAGGACCGGTTATCGTCATAAGTTTTTGAATACACCCCTTTTAAGTTTATCCCCCAACCTTCAACCGTGTTATAATATACCGATTGCAAAAAAGGATATAAGTAAAGCGAATCCTTATTGGTTTTATCTGTGGCCAAATAGCCCTTGACCATAAAGGGTAAAAATTTTATTTCATTTTTTGTGTGCTGAATTGAATCCAGGTATTTTTCAGATTCCTTAATTGCAGTGATACTATCGTTTTTATGATAATATGCCGCCTCCTGCTGTGCTAAAGGTACAGGCCGCACATCTGTCCAATATGACAAAGTTTTTTTATTAGCAGCAGTATCAACATGCAAAATTTCGCCGGTAAAATAGCCTTTTTGAAAGAGCGTGTCAATCTTATAATGGTTATATATACCTAAATAATACCCGCTGAATTTAAACCCCTGTAAACCGCCTATGTAGCTATATTGAAAAGATAAGGGCATCCAGGTATTATTTTTTACCGGGATGTATTGCTGACTGACCCTAAGCGTATCTACATAATTTAGATTATTGAATGCTTTAGTTAAGAACAGATCTACGCTGTAAATTCGCCAATCGCCCTCCATAATATAAATACTTCCGCTAAAAGATAAAGCCTTACCATGCTTTGATAGTACCTCTATCTTATCGATCTTTTTTCCATCCTCAATTACCGTCCCCAATAAGTGAAACTTATAATACTTAAAAGCATAAGAGCCTGCCGGTGAAACAAAACCGTGACTGCTAAGGCCATTCACAAAAAATATGCTTTTATAAAAATTTACCTGCAGGTCCGAAGCCTTATTATAACCAAAAGTGGGGTTTACACCAGCTACCTTTGATGCCACGAAAACTTCTTTAACTTTATTTGGCTGTTCAAAACTAAAAGACGACAATGATTCTGACTGATAGGAGATTCCCCTGGCGCTCGTATCCAGTTTAAGTATTTTTTTCATCCCTTTTCCCAGGAGCGTTTTTGGGGAACTTATGATTTTCTTTACCCCTTTAATATAAACCGCGCATGAGTAAGATTTTACTTCGTTTAAATAAAATTCGCGTTTATTAATAACCTGGCGCATGATGTCCATCGCCGGGTCATTTTGCTGGTTCCCTTTTATTTTTTCTTCTCTTAACTGAAATAACTCATCCTGCAATTGCACGCTATGCGGTTCGTCATGATTGGATATAGTGATACTTTCTGTCCGTTCTTTATACCCCACAAAGCGGTAAATAATATCATAGTTACCAGGTTTTAGTTTAAACTGGTATTCGCCATTTTCATTGGCGGTAGTTCCATAAGTTGAATTTTTGATATAAACCGAAGCGAATGAAACAGGTCCATTTTTTTGGTCCGTAATCCGACCGGATAAAACGTATTGTTGCGCCGATGCATGGAAAGCCGATAGAACGACGAAGATAAATAGTAAGAGTTTTTTCATAGGTATTCATATCTAACACTTTTAGCAATTCAAATGTTTCATATTGCCGTTTACTATTCCTAAGAGTAAGCAAAAAAGGGGGCCTGATGTCTTTTTGTAAATGGGATATATTTGATTTGATCAATAATAAAAAAAGCCTAATTTCTTAGGCTCCTTTTATTAGTTTCTTTGATCAGTATTCATCTGATGATGATGTCTTTTGTGCCTGTGATGCCTGGTCGCATGTCTGTTATCATTGTTTTGATTTTGTCTGCGATCCTGGTTGTTTTGATCGGGGTGCTGTCTTTCCTGGGCAAATACTGAAGTAAATGCCATAACTGTAAAGGCAAGCATAAATAAGAACTTTTTCATAAGTAAATTATTGGTTTGAATATATATAGTCAACCAGTCTTCGTCTGTTTTGTTTTAGAATTATCATTAAACTAAAATTAAGTTGATCAACCCTTGTTATCCAATATCCACATCCGAAACATAAAAAAGCCATTTACTTTGCAGCAAATAGCTTTTTATCCATGTGCTCCCAAGTGTGCACTCCCGAACCGGTTTATTCAGGACTTGTTTCTGAGTTTTGGGTTTCACTCTCAAAAATTAAAGATTTTCTTCCAGTAAAAAGAGCACCCATAAATGGGTGCTCTGTCAACCTGAACTGAATTAATTAATCAACTAAATCTCAACTGTGATCAATTATCTTATTTGGACCAAATGCCTCTATGGTTGCTCCATCGTGTATAACGATTTAACTTCGGTATCGCTTAACACCTTATTGTAAAGGTGTATATCATCAAGCGATCCTATAAAGTAATTACCACCATAATAAGCATTAGGGCTGTTTGGATCTGTAAAGTTATAAGCCGTTTTTGGAAGCTCGTTGCCGAGGGCAACCGGCGGCGGTGAAACTATAGGAATAGGGTCGCCGGTAATGTTAGCTGTTTTTACCAGTACGCCATTGATATAAAATTTCTCGGTACCGTTGGTGAAGCTGGCTACCACCTGTGACCATACCCCAAGCGTAACCGACGGGCCACCATCATCCTGGTCGTGGTCGCCAGTGGTGGTGAATACCGTAAGGAAAGGCAGGTCGCCACCCTGTAATTGAAATTTATAGCCATTCCAGCGATCCAATGAAAATATATAATTTCCATTACTTGCCATGGCAGGTTTGATCCATGCACAAATGGTAAAACTTGACGGACGCAGCGTCGGATCATAAGGCACTTCAATATACGCCCCGTTATTAAAATCATAAGCGCTGTTGGCTACTCCGTAACGGTCGGCAACCAAAACAGGTAAAGTTGCGCCATCAACAGCCGGTGCACCGTAAGGGCCCACCCAGCCGGTTTGTAAAGTACCGTTGTGACCATTTCCCGATACGTCATTAGCATTGCCAGTAAAAGTCCAGGAGGCTACCAGGTTCGCAGCCGAAATTTCCTGTATCAAATTAACGCTAAACTGTGTCCCCGCACGGAGCAGATTTGCCGAAGCGTTGTTAACCTGCTGCTGGGTAAAAGAGCCTGCCTTAACGCTTGCGGCTAAGGTAAGCGCTGCCTCGAGCGGCGCCTTTGATCCCGGGGAATAATCCCCAGCCTGTTTCCCTTCAACAGCTGCGGTGTAGATGGCTGTCAATGAATCAATTTCTGAGCTGAGTTTTGATTTATTGGAATTGTAATCAACCTTATCGCTGCTTTTTTTGCACGATTGTGTTAAGGTTATCGCCACGATCAATATAATCATCGCCGCAATAGAATTTTTTATCTTTCTCATTGTTAAAAATTTAAAATTTTCATAACTACTTACCTAATTTAAAATTAGTTTCTCTTTCACTTTCCGGTATCGGGAAAAATTGATTGGTGGTAAAACTAAAGTTGGGTTTACTGTTGAGAGCCGCGGCAGCATAAACCTGGCCGTAACGGATAATATCAAAAAACCGATGAAACTCCAATGCCAGTTCTGAACGCCTTTCCCTGCGGATAATATCGCGAAGCTGTGACGGATCGACAACTGCAATATCTGGTAATAACCCTGCAGGTACGGTTCCATATCCTGGTAATGTAGGATCATTCAAATAGCTTTCACGGGCCCGTTTTCTGACCTTATTAAGCGGGATCAAAGCCCCGGCGCTATTACCTGATTCGTTTAAGGCTTCTGCTTCTATCAGCAATACGTCAGCAAACCTGATAGCCTGGTAGTTTAAATTACCATCTCCCCTGATGCTTAGCGGAATTTCTGATAAGGGCTGTGTATGTTTTTTACTTACATAACCGGTGCTTGTCCAGGTGGGATCAAAAGGGCTATCGAAGTAAGGGTGGCCTGCTCTTCCAATACTGTAATCCAGGCGCGGGTCAACTGTACCATCGGGTGCTGTTTCAAAGTTATTAACCAGGCTTTGGGTTGGTAAAAAGAAGCCGTAGCCATTCAGCGGGCGTGGCGCGAACCATGCGTTTAAATTATTCCCCTGGTAAGGAACCAAACCTGAAGTATGTAAAACGGAAAACACAGCCTCAGCGTTATTCTTAGTAGCCGCCCTAAAGTTGTCGGCAAAATTAGGTAACAAGCTATAAACACCCAGGGCCTCTACGGCCTGTGCGGTTGAAGCTGCAAGTGCCCATTTCTGTTCGAAAAGATAGGTTTTAGCCAACAATGCCAAAGCAGCGCCTTTAGTAGCACGACCAACGTCACTGCCGGTACGCGTTGTGGGTAAAACAGCTGCTGCTGCCGTACAATCCTTTTCTACCTGGGCGTAAATTTGCGCTTGCGGCAAAGCAGGGCTTTGCAATTCTTCCGGAGTTTCCACTTTTAAATGCAATGGGATATCGCCATAAACTACCGTTAAATTAAAATAGTAGTAGGCACGCAGGAATTCAGCCTGCCCTATGACATCACTTTTAACCGCGGCAGAAACGGCCGTATTACTCGCGCTTAAACCGTCAGTTACAACGTTACATTTAAAAACGCCATCATAAAACCTTTTCCAAAGACCTTCGACAGCCGAATTACTTGGATTGATATTAAAATTCTGAACGCTTAAAAAATCACTCTGGTCGCCATCACTGCTTCCTTTTATCGCGTCGTCCGAAGCCAGATCGCCTAACACCCATATGGTATTTGAGGATGCGTCTGTAAAAGTAAGGGGCGAATAAGCTGCGTTTACAGCCAATACAGCATTGGCATCATTGGTGAAAAAATTATCACTCTGATAGTTTCCCAGCACCGGCTGGTCCAGGAACTTTTTGCAGCCGCCTGCTATCAATAGCAGGGATGCAGTTAAATAGATATAAATATTTTTTGCTTTCATCTCTATATGTTTTTGAGGTTAGAAATTAGCGTTAACACCAACCGTTATGGTACGTGCTGATGGATAAGTTCCCCAGTCAATACCAACAGCTGTTACAGTATTGCCATTGTTACTGTTATTGTACTGCTCAGGATCAAGGCCGGTATATTTAGTGAAGGTTAACAGGTTTTGCCCGCTAACATAAAAACGGACATTAGAGATACCCAGGCTTTTCATCACATCTTTATTCAACTTATATCCGAGCTGAACATTTTTAAGCTTTAAGTACGATCCGCTTTCAAGGAAACGAGTTGATGGCATTTTGTTATTACTACCATCTGTCCATGATAAAAGCGGGAAGGTATTGGTTGATCCAGGACCGGTCCAGCTTTGGGTGGCAATGCGTTCTGTAATGTTAAAAGGGCGATAAAATCCTTCAATATCTGTAAGCACCTGGTTGTATATTTTATTACCATAAACACCCTGGAAGAATATGCTGAGATCGAAGTTTTTGTAAGCTACGTTACTGGTTAAACCATAAGTGAATTTTGGTATCGGGCTGCCTACAAAGGTTTTGTCCTTATCATCAATAACGCCGTCGCCATTCACATCTTTGTACATCACATCACCGGGCCTTATACCTGGCCCCTGGTAGGCATGTGTAAATACTTGCTGAGCATTTTGAAAAATACCTTCCTGCTGCAACAAATAAAACGAGCCTATAGGATGGCCTACTGCTGTCAATGTAGCATAATAGTTGTTATCGATACGCCCGGCCGCTATTGGCGTGCCATTAGCAAGGGCTGTTACATTATTATTAACAGTAGCGAAATTACCTGTCACACTATAGCTCCAACTGTTGTCGAGGGTTTTTTTATAGGTTAATTCAAGTTCCAGACCGCTGTTAGTTACATTACCAGCATTTACCGCCGGGTTACCACCATTACCTCCGCTGCTTGGCAAAGGCAGGAACAATAACATATTGGATGTTTTTTTGATGTAATAATCTGCGCTTAATAACAAAGCGTTATCAAAAATGCCTATATCTAAACCTGCGTCCTGCTGGGTGCTTGATTCCCATTTTACGTTCGGGTTACCCTTGGTTGTTATGCTATAGCCTTGTGTGGATGTACCGCCGAAAGGATAATAAAATCCACCGCTTAAAAGCGAAACATAAGGATAGTTACCTATACTCTGCTCATTACCCAACTGGCCAACGCTGGCCCGCAGTTTCAGCGTAGAAATGGTTGGAATATTCTTCATGAAATCTTCCTGGTCAATGCGCCATCCTAATGAACCCGAGACAAAGCTCTGATAGCGTGCCGAAGGGTCAAGCTGAGAGGACCCGTCCCTGCGATAGCTCACACTGGCGAGGTATTTATTATTGTATTGATAATGTGCACTGCCAAATATGGAAGATAGGGCAAAATGTGATTCATTGCCGCCATTTTGCTGGCTTGCTGATGTGCCGTCATCCAGATATTGGAAATTGGGCGTTTGATTAACAAAGCCCGTACGTGAAGCTGACAGCGCTTGTATGTCCTGCTTAATAAGCTCAGATCCTAATAAAAAGCTTAACACGCTTTTTCCAAGTGTAATATCATAAGTGGCCGTATTTGTCCAATTATAATTTAGCTCGTTTGAATGAGATTGTGCGAGTGAGTTGGGGGAATTAAAAAAACGATCGATCCCAAAGGTTTCAAAAAACTGTTTGTAATCGGCTTGTATCAGGTTTAAACCTATATCCGATTTTATCTTCAAACCCTTTATAGGATCCAGTTCGGCATATGCATCACCTAATATTGAATAATTGTAATTGTTATCATTGGCGGCATCGGCCAAAGCAACGGGGTTTATGCCATCGCCTAAAAAATTACCTAAAAGTGGATCCTGCTTTGGCAGATCGACTAATTGGCCGCTCGCGTTATAAACAGGAGTTCCCGGGGTGCGGAACAGTGCATAACGCACTATACTGGCTGCAGCCCCGCTGTAGCCATCACCAGATGTACCAACTATCCTGGTTTTTGAGTAACTAAGGTTAACATTAGTACCCATTTTAAAGTATTTCGACAAAGTGCTGCTTATCGAGGTACGAAGGTTGAACCTGTTATAAGAAGAGTTTTTGATCAACCCATCCTGTGTAAAATAATTACCAGCAACAATATATTGTGAGTTTTCATTACCCCCGCTAATAGATAATGAGCCATTGCTGACAGGAGCTGGTTTGAGAATTTGTTTCAACCAGTTTACATCAGATAGGGTACCGGCAAGCTCGCTGGAGATCAATGGCCTGCCATCATTTGTAGCAGCCGTGTTATACGCGCTCACATACTGGGCATTATTGGCCATTTTTATTAAATTAGTTGCAGTTTGTACACCTGTATAGGCGCTAACGCTAATTTTCGCCTTGCCCGAGCTCCCTCTTTTTGTAGTTACTATTACTACACCATTTGATGCCCTTGCGCCATAAATAGCCGCCGATGATGCATCTTTCAATATATTAATGCTTTCAATATCATTTGGCGAAATCTCATTAATACCATCCTTAGTTGGCACACCATCCACAATATAAAGCGGATCGTTATTATTTATAGTACCTACACCACGGATGCGGATATTTATCCCATCGCCCGGGGCACCTGTGTTCTGTGTAACAGCTACCCCAGCAGCCTTACCCTGTAGTATTTGATCAACCCCACCAACAGGCAAACCGTTGATATCTTTACTGCTAACTAATGAAACTGCACCTGTAAGGTCTTTTTTCCTTTGCGTGGTATAGCCTACTACTACAACCTCATTTAAGTTACCCCCCTGCTCCTTCAGGATAATGTTAATTTGTGTTCTTCCCGCTACTGCAACTTCCTGTGTCTGATAACCAATATAGGAAACAACCAGTGTTGCATTATCTGGCACTGTAACCACAAAGTTTCCATTCGCATCAGAAACTGTGAGGTTTTTGCCATTTTTTACACCAATAGTAGCTCCAATAAGGCTCTCGCCACTTGCATCGGTGATCTTCCCCGCTACTTTTATATCACTTAATTCAGCTTTTGTTGCTGATGATCTTGAAGGAAGAATATTTGGGGACAACCCTTTACTGTTAGGCAATAGGTTATGTCCGTTTGAAGGAGCTCCATATGCGGAAAATTGAACCATTGCTGCCAAAAGCAAGGCAAAAGCAAATTTCGCGCTGAAAAGAATCCCTTTTTCATATCGACGGATAATGAAATAACTGTAAGTTTTTTTCATATACTTTTATTATTAATGTGAATGATTAAATAAGGTTATGATTTAAGCCAGAACTGGTTAAATCAATCGCAGCCGATAAATAGAATACTTTCGCAATTATTTGCCAGCAGTAATATGTTTAGTAGATTATCTCATAGAATTTCGTCCTTTCTTCTCTTTAGTTTTATGAGTATTGGTTATTTACTTTTTAGGCTATTTTTAAATTGCCGCCTCACGTAATTGGTTGTAAAACAAGAGGTAACAGGTAACATTCGATATTCGCCTTTCCTGATTTATAGGGTAAAAAAATCCCTGTAACCCATTAATTAACAATGAGTTTTTAAAAAAAATCAGTAGAAATTGCGCGAGGCAGGTTTATAAAAGGGGTATTGGGTCGGGCGGTGCGGGTTTATGCGGATCAAAAACAGCTACCCCAACTTTTGAGTCGGCACAGCCATAATACAGAAACCACTTTTCTTTGAAGTACACCAATCCTTCAATAAAAACAGTTCCGTTTACATATTGGCCGCTTTTTTCAAAAGATGCCATAGGGCGCAGGAAAGGGACATCTAACCTGCCAATTGCTTTAGTAGGATCATTGCTGGAGAATAAAACCTGACCGGCGCAGTATGAGTTTCCATTAAAACGCTTGTCGCCCCCTTTGCCGGGATGGTTTTTCCCATTATAGAACAGAATGATTCCCTTATCGGTCATTATTGCCGGGGGGCCACATTCTGTAAGGTCGCTGTCAAAGTATCCTTTACGGGGTGATATTAACTGCTTAAGTTCGCCCTTATCATCCACTACCGGGTTCCAATCCACCAGGTTGGTTGAAGTAGCCGCAAATACATGCAGTTCACCCCAATACATCCAGTATTTCCCGTTGATTTTTGTTATCACCTGGCGATCTCCCTCCAATTTGGTTAATATGGAGGCCGACTTATGCGGGATGTTGAAAAACTTTCCGTTATAAGCTTTTCTAAATATCGGTCCATGTTTTACCCAGGTAACCAGGTCCTTCGAGGTAGCTACACCCAAACGCGGAATTTTACGGTTCCATTGCGTGTAGAACATCACATAAGTTCCGGTTTCTGTTACTGCTACCCGTGGATCCTCGCAACCTCCGGGCCATTCAAATTCCTTCTGGCTATCTTTGCCCGGAAACATCACCGGTTTGCTTTTTCTATTGAATTTCAGACCATCTGCGCTTTCAGCATATCCGATGCGTGATGTACGTGTTCCAATTTCAACACCGGTTTTATCTTCTGACCTGTAAAGAACAACTATTTTTCCTGACTTGACAGTGGCGGCAGGGTTAAAGGTATAATCAGCTTCCCATCCCACCATTTTATTCGACATAGGGTCAAAAAACTTTGCATTGGTGTCTGGTGAAATGATAGGATTGATATTTTGCGGCCGAACAAAACCGCCAAACGCCCACTTGGGAAGCGTATTCTGACCCTTTGTTTGAGCTGTTGAAAAATTAAAAAGTAACAGGCAGGATAAAACTCCTGTTAGTTTAATGAGTCCCTTATTCATTAAAGTATTTTAGTTAGGTATATTGGCTGTAGTCTATCGGTTTGCAAAACCGGTTTTATTAATTATTAGCAATATTAGTTAATAAAACCGGTTTTGCAAATTTATTTGAAAAAACTTTTTTTGGGTGTATATGTGGAGTAGTGAATAGATAAACAGCAACTTGTTCTATTTGTGTTTAATATTTCACTTTATATAATTTATAACCAAATAAAAATATCACTGCGTAACAAATGATGGGCAAATAATAAGCCCTGGCCACATCGTGATTTGCAATTTGCCCCATTATTAAAGGGAAAAAAGCGCCCCCTACTACGCCCATTGATATAAATGACGACGCCTGCTGTGTATGAGTCCCTAAGTTTTTTAAGCCAAGACTGAATATAGTTGGGAACATGATACTGAAGAAAAAATTGATCATCATTAATGCAATATAGGATGGCCATCCTAATTTCTGTGTGACTATCAGGCACATCAGTATGCTGCCCAATGCAAAGCAAGCCAATAATTTATTGGGCGCAATAAACTTCATTAAATAAGTCCCTGTAAAGCGGCCCAGCATCATCATAGCCATAAAAATGCTCATATATCTGCCGGCAGATAGATTACTAAAGCCCATCACCTCGTGCCCATAATTAATAAAAAAGGCCCAGGTGCCTGCCTGCGCGGCAACATTAAAAAATTGGGCTGCAACCGCCCATACAAAATGCTTGTGCTGATACAGTTTTTTAGAAGGGGCTACATCCACATTTACAGCCTCTGGGTCGATTTCGGCAACAGCTACATGCGGATCATTCAATACCGGCACTTTAAGAAAGGAAAAAGCCAGGATAAGCAAAACAAGCACACCGCCAATACTTATGTAGAGATATTTAACCGCGCTAAGGCCGGGTGAGCTGCTGGCGGCAGCACCGAAAAGAAACCATGAAGCTATAAATGGCCCTGCAGTAGCCCCCAAGGCATTAAATGACTGTGAGAAATTAATACGGCGGTCACTGGTCCGCTGGTCTCCAAGGGCTGCTGCAAAGGGGTGAGCCACCGTTTCAAGAGTTGCCATTCCACATCCCATTATAAATAAAGCGATCCTGAAGAATCCAAAAGAGCCGGCATTTGCAGCTGGTACAAACAAAAAGATTCCAGCAGCGAATAGTGACAATCCCAGTAATACCCCCGGTTTATAGCCAAATTTCTTTAAAAAATAACCTGCGGGAATACTCATTACAAAGTAAGCCCCAAAAACGGATAGCTGAATTAATCCCGACTGGGACTTTGACACATTTAAAGCTCCCTGGAAATACTTATTGAGCACATCGCTCATAGAGTGCAATAAACCCCACATTAAAAACAAGGAGGTTACAAAAATAAAGTTGACAACGAACTTCTTCTCGATAAAGGCTGCTTTTTGCATAATATGTTAAGCTATTATTGGTTTACAGAATTAATGGGCGTCGGCCTTATCATGTTATCAAAGATGGCCGCGGCTCCTATTAGCGGTGCATTTTCATCAAGCTGGCCCAACTTAATGTTTACAGAGCTTAGCTCTTTGGTAAGATATGGCAAGAAAAACTCAGATGCTTTGGCAATGTTGCCGCAAATAATTAAAAGCTCAGGGGCAAGCTGCTTAATAGGCCCTGAAAGAAAATCACTCATATTTAAAGCAAACTCTTTAAATATATCACGGGCGATCTGGTCTTTTACTGCAATCTGTGAGAGCTCCTTTACCCCGCCGGTTAATTTGACACCTGTTAATTCATAATAACGCTTTAAAAACCAACGGGTTGACAGATAATCATCAGCAATTGTTTCCTTGAAACGGACGCTCCCCAAATTGATATCCTTAGTGACTTTTATTTTACTGTAAGCAGATCCGAAACCTGTACCGAGGGTAACCCCCATCACATTCATATAATCTTTCCCGGCGCCAGTCAATACTTCACCAGCGATGGTTGACTCTGCATCGTTTCTGAACCTGACCAATTGAGGATCAAGCTTTAGCAAATCGGCGAGGTATTGTTTAATATCCACGCCATATAACGCGTCATATTTATCAAGCCCTGTAATGTATGATATCCCTTTTTCGTAGTCAAAAGGGCCCGGCATTGCAACACTTAGCCCTGATACCGGCAGCGCGCAATTTTCCTTTAATACTTTTTGAAATGCATTTGTCCATGAAGTTAATACATCTGTTATCGACCCTTTACTATTTACGTCTGCCCTTATCAGGCTTTGGTTGACTATTCCATAGTTCTGCAGATCACAAATGCCCGCTGTGATATGTGAACCGCCTATATCAGCAGTTAGAATGTAAGGGGGTGATAAACTATTAATTTGCATTTTTTTATTTATTTATAGTCTAACAGGTGATAAAACCAGTCTTTCGCCTATTTTTTTATGAGTATTGGTTCGCATTATCCAGGTCGCAAATTGCAACGCATTTATTAATAGTATGAAGTCCGATACCGGGCTTTTTTTATGAAAACTGTATATCCGATGATAGTATAGGCAGGTTGTACATTACCAGTTGCATTCTGAACAATAAATAACTACCATTACAAAGATCAAGACATCAAACCGTTGGCAGTTAATTTCAAAAAAGCAGTTCCTGTTTATTACGTAGGCTTAATAATTGGTTTATGTCTCCAGCAGTATATATATACAAGAGTCATGGAAATACAATTTCCTTCTGAGTTGCAATAATAATTAATAAAACCGGTTTTGCAAATAGAAAATGCTATTTTTGGAAAAAACAATTATATTTAGATGCAGCTAATGCGGTTTTGCAAACCAATTTTGTTCGATTTTAAACCAATACGCCAGATATTTAAGACGATTAACAGGGCAAAGATTGCCGTTAAGGCACTTTATCCTTAAATAGCTAACAAACTATGTATTTATTAAAATACGTTTAACTTTATTTTCAAAAAAACTATACTTACCAGACTGAAATAATACTGAAGACCATAAATGAGTAAAAGACTATCGATTAACGATATAGCCAATGAACTGGGCGTTGCAAAATCTACCGTTTCATTTATTTTGAACGGAAAGGCAAAAGAGAAAAGAATAAGCGATGAGCTAACAGAAAAGGTTTTAAAGTTTGTTAAAGAAAAGGGGTATCAGCCAAACCAGCTGGCTAAAAGCTTAAGCACAGGTAAAACAAAAATGATCTGTTTAATGGTTGAAAAGATATCTGATTACTTCTTTTCACACATTGCCTTTCATTTAGAGGCCCTTGCTTACAAAAATGGATATAAGATAATTTATTGCAGTACTGAAAATGATCCTGAAAAAACACGGCAATTGATCAGTTTATTACGGGCGCGCCATGTTGACGGCTATATTATTACCCCCCCCCGCCGGGATAGAGCCTGAAATTAAAGCATTGATCAATGATAATTTACCGGTAGTATTATTTGACCGTTATTTACCGGAAGTACCTACAGATTATGTGGGGCTTGATAATTATAAAGGGACTTATGAAGCGGTTGCATTTTTAGCAAGTACCTCTGTTAAAAGAATTGCTCTTGTTACACTGGATTCAGGTCAGACTCAAATGCTCGAAAGGCAATCAGGTTATTTAGCCGCCCTAAAGAAATACCGCATCAAACCCTTAATTTTAAAGGTGCCATTTGAAAATGACACGGAAAGCACCATTAAACAAACCACCCAATTTATTAAAGATAATCCCGGTTTAGATTCCATCATATTCGCGACTAACTACCTGGCGCTAAGCGGTATAAAAGCTATAAATGAATCAGGGCTAAATATACCTAAGGATATTTCTGTTATAGCGTTTGATGATCATGATGTTTTTAATATCTATAATCCTTCAATTAGTGCTATAGCCCAGCCATTAGATGAGATGGCAAAGCAATTATTTAAAACACTTTTAGATAAGCTTGAAAATAAGGTACGCATAAAGGACTTGAGCAAAGTGATCATACATCCCGATTTGATTTTAAGAGGGTCGACCAAATAGTCAAAAAAATATCAAATGTAGTTCGTTTTACGCTACTGGTTGATCATAAATCTTTAAGGAAATTTGATTATGGATTAGCAATGTTATTATTAACTGCAAAACGAATAGGGCGTATAGAGAGTGTTTACGGCAAAAAAGAAGCCCCTTAGTGAGTTACTAAGAGGCTATCAGTTGTGCACCCACCTGGGCTCGAACCAGGGACCAAAAGATTATGAGTCTTCTACTCTAACCAACTGAGCTATAGGTGCTGAAATCGTGTTTAAATTTCGGCTGCAATGTTACAAAATTACAGCCGGAATTCAAAAACGTTTTTTCTTTAAAATGGCAAAGGGTTATTAATGATTAATTTAAAAGTTAAACCACTTAGTCCACCTTAATCAAACTAATCATCTACTTCCCCACTTCTATTACATGAAAACTACCGGGAACCATTTTAGGGCGCGGCCTTGGGTTATCAGTTGTAGCTGCTGGCGTTTCCCCAAATTTTGCAGTTGGTAAAAACAAATGATGTGTTACCAGGTCGATACCGATAGTACGGGCGCCCGGCTCAGTGGTTATGTTTTCAATCAACTCAAATTTATCAGCGTTCACTTCCCTTACTGCGGTTATTGTACCCTCGCCGTTTGAAGCATAGGCTATTTTTAATTTAGGGTCAAACACCAAACCATCGGTCCTGCCAATTGGGAAAGTGCCTACAGTTTTTCCGTTCGAAGCGTCCATCACAACCATCGTTTTACTATCGCCACAGGCAATAAACAGACGGTTGGTTTTGCGATCCATGTCTAAACCAGAAGGAGAACTGCCGCCGTCGATCTTATAAGTGGCAATTTCCTTAAAAGTAGTAGCATCAACTACATGCACGGTACTGTTATCTTCCCCGTTGACAAATATTTTGCCTTTACCGTCAGATACGGCAGTTTCTAATTTTTCGCCCAAAGGTACGATGGCTACAATTTTTTCGGTCGCCGGGTCAACAAAGCACAGATCTTTGCTGCCGCCATCACAGGTTATAATTTTCTTTGAAAAATCGTCATAAAAAATAGCGTCTGGATTTTTCACGGTCAAAGCAATTTCGCCTGTCACTTTGAGGGTTTTCAAATCAAATACAGTTATTGAATTGGCCCTGCCATTGCTTGTGAAACCTTTGTTCAACTCATGTACTAAAGCAATGCCGTGCACACCTGTGGTTTTGGGGATGTAGCCAATGGAGTCACCTGTTGTACTGATCACATTAACTTGCGAGCTATGTGATACATAAACACGTTTATTGGCGCCATCAACAGTAATATAATCCCAACCACCAGGGCTTGAGATACTATAATCATTCAGCACTTTAAAGCCAGTGGTTTGCTGCGACCATACATTAAAAGGCACACAAATAGCAATGCTAAATAACATTAACAAAGCAGCTGATTTTTTCATGGGGTTCATTTTTTTTTGGTTTTTATGCTATTTAGAAATAGATTCTGAAATAAAACTGTAGATATTAATATGTTGAATTTGTGAATAAAATCAGGGTGATTTTTCGGAGTAATTTGACATATTTACCCCGAGGTAAATATAGACATGCAACACATCAAAAATATCATATTTGATTACGGAAACGTGATCTTCCTGCTTGATTTTGAAAAATTGAAGGATGGCTGGCGAAGTCTCTCTATTGATGATCCGGATAAATTTTTTAGCCATGGTGTACAGGAGTCCATTTTTGATGATTTTGACAGAGGGTTGGCAAGTGAAACGGAATTCAGGGATTTCCTCCGGCAAAAGATCGGCAATCCCGATTTGACCGATGAGGAAATAGATGCTGCCTGGAACAGCTTACTTTTGGGTGTAGATAAAGGCACACACGAAGTGTTGGCAGAACTTAATAAAAAGTACCGCACGTTTTTACTAAGCAATATTAACCCGATACATTACGGGTATATTATGAATTATCTTAAAAAAGAGTTCGGGTTTGAAAATAACGACCATTTATTTGAGAAAACCTATTATTCGCATTTGGTTGGAATAAGAAAACCCGACCCTGCCATATTTAAAAAAGTATTGAGTGAAAATGGTCTAAAACCGGAGGAAACCTTGTTCATTGATGATATTGCCGCAAATCTGGAACCTGCGAAAGCATTAGGCATTCAAACCTTCCTGATGAAAGCGCCGGATACGATACAGGATTTTATTAAGAGGGAACAATTTATATAATACACATGCAACAGTTACTTTTATCCCAATATGATAGTATTAAAGGCGCAAGGCAGGCATTGTTCACTTATTGCAGAAGCATTAACCATGCTGACCTATTTAAGCAAGTAGAGGCTTTCAATGATAATAGTATCGCCCACTTACTGATACATGTTGCCAATTCATATATGCATTGGATGGTGTTTTTTGATCAGCAGATACCTGCGCTCTATTTCAAGGATGAAGATATAAAGGGGATGGATGATATTGAAAGTGCATATGCAAAGGTGGATTTGGCTGTTAACGATTTCATTCTGAAATATCAATCAGATTACAAACAAAGCTTTACAAAGAAAAAGCCGGAAAGGGATACCTTAGTAACCACAATGCCATTAGAATTATTTACCCACGTTATCACCCATGAGTTTCATCACAAAGGGCAGATACTAACTATGAGCCGGTTATTGGGCTATACACCTGTTGATACGGATGTGATAAGAACCTGAGCCCCCTCTAAATCTCCCCCTGTAGGGGAGACTTTAAAACTCCTTCGATAATATTTTTTTCTTAAGTCCTTCCGCTAACCAGCGGAGAGGATTTAGGTGAGGCTTATACCCCCCTGCGTTTCTTCTCCTTTAATATCAAACTCAGTTCCCTACTCATTTGCCCAGCTATGGCTGTATTCTCCTGTGCCCGTCTGAACAGGTAAGGTAATACCGATTTTACCGGCCCATAGGGCACATATTTAGCTACATTATATCCTGAATCGGCCAGGTTAAAGCTTAAATTATCACTCATGCCCAGCAATTGCGAAAAGTAAACATGAGGGTGTTCGGCGGGTATTTTTTTCTCATTAAGCAGTTCGGCCAGCACACGGCAACTGTTTTCATTATGCGTGCCGGCTACAAAAGCTATTTTTTCAATATGATCTATACAAAAATACAATGCGGCATTATAATCCCAATCTGTCGACTGCTTATCCGGCTGTATCAATGACAGGTAGCCTAATGCTTCGGCGCGTTTGCGTTCTTTTTCCATGTAGGCCCCGCGCACCAGCTTTGCACCCAAAATAAACCCTTCAGCAGCAGCAATATCATAATCTTCCTTTAATGATGCCAACTTATCATGACGGTATAACTGATAGGTATTATAAACAATGCCTTTTTCTTTATTGAATTTTCGCATCATATTCAGTGCCAACAGGTCGATGGTTTTTTGTATCCAGGTTTCTTCCGCGTCTATCATTACGGGTACACCGCTTTTGTATGCCCTGGAGCAAATTGCGAATACCCTGTCCTGCACTTTCTGCCACTCGGCATCTTCTTCGGCGCTTAATTTTGTTCCGGCATCCAATTTCTCCAATAGTGAAAAACGGCCAACACCGGTCACCTTAAATACAGTGATAGGCACAGCGTTATCGCCCGATGCGCGGTCAATAGTCGAGATAATTTCATCGCGGGTAGCATCAAATATCTGCTCTTCATCTTCACCCTCTACCGAATAATCCAATATAGTACCCACTCCGCCATTGTGCAGTTTTTTTATGGTGCTGTCACATTCAGCAATAGTTTCGCCGCCGCAAAAATGTTTAAATATGGTTGCCTTAATGATAGACTTGATAGGCAGACCGATCTTCATAGCGAAGTTGGTTATCGGGGGACCCATTTTCACAAAAAAATTAATGTTGATCATCCTGAAAAGCCAATAGGCACGTTTCAGGTCAGCGTTTGAGGAGTTACGAAATGCAATTTCGGTGTTTTCAAAAGATAAGCCTCCCTTGCCGGGATCAGCAACAGTTTCATTATTGAGCATGGTGCAAAATTAGAAAATGCAATGTAAATAACTCATTTTCCCTTGAATAGTTTATTTTTGCTGCCCCATGATAGAATTCAAAGTTGAGGGCGATCACATCCCCCTGATACAATTACTTAAAGCTACCCACCTGGTTGATACCGGGGGCGAAGCGCAAATAGTTGTGACTGAAGGAGAAGTAAAATACAACGGCCAGGTTGACTACCGCAAACGCCTCAAAGTACGAAAAGGTGATGTAGTTGAATTCCGTGGCCAGAAAATACAGGTAATATAATTTATGAATACATTGAATAGCATAGGCTACCCCATATATTTTAACGATACCTTATCCGAACTGGTAAAATTTATCGAAAAGGGTAATTACTCCCGGTTTTTTGTTTTGACTGATGAGAACACAGCTAAACATTGCTTGCCCGCGCTAAGAGAAAAGATCGATCACCTGGATAATTTTGACATTATTGAGATCAATGCAGGTGAGGAAAGCAAGAATATTGATTTTTGTGTAGGCGTATGGAAAATGCTGATCGATTTCAGCGCCGACAGGCAGAGCCTGCTCATCAATCTTGGCGGCGGTGTGATCAGCGACCTGGGCGGTTTTGCAGCCTCGACCTATAAACGCGGTATCGATTTTGTGAACGTACCCACTACCCTGTTGTCACAGGTTGATGCTTCCGTAGGTGGCAAAACCGGGATAGATATGGATAATATTAAAAACATTATCGGGACGTTTACCCAGCCTAAAGCGGTTTTTATTGAACACGCTTTTTTACAAACCTTACCATCAAGGCAGATCCTATCCGGATTGGCAGAGATGCTGAAACATGGTTTGATAGCCGATATGGCTTACTGGAACTCATTAAAAAACAGCGAGCTTAAAAACCCTTCGGCTGATTTGATCTACAGATCTGTGGAGATAAAAAACAAAGTAGTTATTGAGGACCCGCACGAAAAAGGCATACGCAAAAGCCTCAATTTTGGTCATACCATCGGGCATGCTGTTGAGACTTATTCTCTTGTGAATGATGAGAATCCGCTTACTCATGGCGAAGCTATCGCTATAGGGATGATCTGCGAGGCAAGGCTTTCAAATATAAAACTCGGCCTTACCAATGCTGAACTTACTGAGATCAATGATGTTATCGGCAATTTGTATCCTAAATATGTGATTGCTGAATCGTGCTATAAGGAGCTTTATTCGATCATGCAGAAGGATAAGAAAAACCAATCGGGTAAAATAAACTGCACTTTATTGACACATATCGGACAATGCCGTATTGATAATATTTGCACTGAAGACGAACTTTGTGAAAGTTTAAGATATTATTCAACTTTATAATATGTTCCATTTAAATGCAAGAGGCGAGGCGGTTACTTTACTCATAGCATTATTAGTGTTGCTAACGCTCATTGAAATGGGCCTTAGTTATTGGGAGAACCGCAAATACTACGAGAAAAAAGATACCGCTACCAATATCTATCTTACTTTGCTGGCCTTTGGGCTCAACTTAATAGTTAAGACCTCCACTTTTTTTATTCTGGATTATGCCTGGCATTTCCGGCTTTTCGAAATAAAAAATGCAGTAGCATACTGGGTTGTTTTAGTTGTAGTGCAAGATTTTTTGTATTGGGTGCTGCATTATGTGGGGCATTACTGCAGGCTATTCTGGGCCATGCATGTTACACATCATTCCTCAGAGCATTTTAATTTGTCAACCGGTTTCCGCTCAACAGTTTTTGAACCCTTGTACCGGATATTTTTTTATTTGCCATTGGCTTTTATGGGTTTTAATGCGATTGATATTTTATATGCCTACCTTATTACGCAGCTTTATGGCAATATTGTACATACCCAATACAAAATAAACCTGCCCAAGTGGTATGGATGGATATTTGTAACCCCATCTCATCACAGGGTGCACCACGCTTCCAATGTGCCCTATCTGGATAAAAATATGGGGATGATGCTGATTATCTGGGACAGGATGTTTGGGACTTTCAGAGAAGAAAACCTGCCGGAACCTATCCGCTACGGCTTAACCAAACAACCCGAAGATACCGGCCCGATAAATATCCTGTTTCATGAATGGAGAGCGTTGCTGCATGATGTAAAACAGGCGCCCGACTTTAAAACCAAACTGAAATACTTTTTTAATCCCCCCGGCTGGAGCCACGATGGGCATACGCAAACGGCAAGGGCAATGCAGAAGGAATACGAACAGAAACACAAGAAAGCGGCTTAAATGGCGAAAGACTTACGAAGTTTTTGAAACTTCGTAAGTCTATTATCACCCAATAAAATTTGGTTGAACCCATTATTTTCAAAAAAATAAAAATTTTCTATTGACAAATTTATTTTAAACCGTACATTTACCACGTAATAAAAAAACAATGAGGTTTACAAGCGCATATTTTTATGGTTACTACTTTTACTTTAACAGTAAGAGCCGGGACTAATATGCACTAACAAACATATAAGTAAACTGAAAAGTCCCGGCACAACAAGCCGGGACTTTTCTGCTTTAAAAGGGTTTTATGAAAGAGAAAAGAACAAGAGTCGCTATCCAGGGTATCCGTGCCTCCTTTCACGAAGAGGCTGCTTTTTTGCATTTTGGCGAGGACATTCAAACCATCGAGTGCAACTCCTTTAAGCAAACATTTGAAGCTTTGCAAAAAGGTGAGGCTGATTATATTGTGATGGCTATTGAAAACAGCATCGCAGGAAGCATTTTGCCAAACTACTCGTTGATGATGAGTTATAGTTTCCCGGTGGTAGGCGAAGTTTATCTGCCTATACAGCTGCATTTGATGGCATTGCCGGGTGTTAAGTTCGAGAATATAAAATATGTTACCTCGCACCCTATCGCCATACGCCAGTGTGTAGATTTTTTTGACGAATACCCGCACCTGAAGATTATAGAAAGCAATGATACCGCTGCTTGTGCCAAACGCATCCGGGATGAGAACCTGAGGGATACGGTAGCTATTGCTAATACCCTGGCGGCTAAATTATACCAATTAGATGTACTGGAGCGCAGGATCGAATCGAACAAAAAGAATTTCACCCGTTTTTTGATCCTCACCAATCATGAGAACGTGGATAAGAAAGAAACTAACAAAGCATCCCTATGTTTCCAGGTGAGTAACCAGGTAGGCGCATTGGCCAAAGTGCTGCAAATTTTTGCCGAGCAAAACATCAACATGAGTAAAATACAGTCGATGCCGGTTATTGGTAAGCGGAACGAATATAATTTTTATGTGGATGTAGAGTGGGATAATCAAAAACAATACGACTCGGCCATCCGCCAGGTATTAAAATATACACACAACTTTAATATCCTCGGCGAATACCAGCGGCATGATGATGAACACGCAGTTAATGAGCGTGAACAGAAATTCAGGGCGCAGGAAACCATCACACGCAAATACATCAACGTTAAAAAAATAGTTAAGTAACAAAAAGCAAATAACCCCCGGAATTGACGCCGGATAAAAAAAACGATATGAAATTAGACTTAAACATACAGCCGCTTAGTTCCTGGATAAAGACAGGTGCCGAGCCGCTGGTAATTGCAGGACCATGCAGTGCCGAAACAGAAGAACAATTAGTAGCCACAGCGCATTTATTAGCCAAAACAGGTCGTGTATCTGCCCTGCGTGCAGGTATCTGGAAACCGCGTACCCGTCCGGGAGAATTTGAGGGTATCGGCAGTATCGGTTTACAATGGCTTAAACGTGCCAAAGACGAAACCGGTTTGCCAACTGCCGTTGAGGTAGCAAACTCTAAACACGTAGAAGAAGCATTGAATGCCGGCGTGGATATCCTTTGGGTTGGCGCGCGTTCAACTGTTAACCCTTTTACCGTACAGGATATTGCCGATGCCCTTAAAGGTGTTGATGTACCTGTAATGGTAAAAAACCCGGTAAACCCTGATCTGTCATTATGGATCGGTGCTCTGGAGCGTATCAACAATGCAGGTATCACTAAACTGGCCGCTATTCACCGTGGTTTCTCTTCGCACGAAAAATCAGCTTTCCGTAACGAGCCGATGTGGGACCTGGCCATCAGCCTGAAAACACATGCCCCTAATTTACCAATGATCAATGATCCAAGCCATATTTGCGGTAACCGCGAACTATTGGGCTATATCGCCCAAAAAGCGCTCGACCTGGATATGCAGGGATTAATGATCGAATCGCATATTGACCCAAGCGTAGCCTGGACAGATGCCAAGCAACAAGTAACCCCATCGGCATTAGTTGAGTTGATAGAGCGCCTGACGCTTCGTAAACCTGAAATAAAAGGCACTGTATTACAGGATAAATTAGGTGAACTGCGTAACCAGATCGATAAAATAGACGACTACGTGTTCCAGAAAATGGCTGAAAGAATGCAGATAATTGAAAAGATAGGCAATTACAAAAAGGAAAACAGTATTACCATTTTACAGGTAAACCGCTGGGAGGAAATCTTAAACAAACGTATACCCTACGCAAAGGCTTTAAAATTGAGCCCTGAATTTGCTGAGAAATTGTTAGAACTGATCCACAGCGAATCGATCCGTAAGCAAACTGAGATCATGAACAAGGGCCAGGAAGGACAACAGCCACAGGAACATTTGACGCACGCTTAATACACCGATGAAGCAAAACATCATCCTTACAAAAAAGAATAAGTCAGTTAACGGAACGATACACCTAACCGGCTCCAAAAGCGAGTGCAACCGTGCTTTGATCATCGAAGCGCTGAGCAACGGTAAGGTGAAGGTGGAGAATATTTCGGATGCGGCAGATACGGTTACTTTGGCAGAGGTTTTAAGTCGGAAGTCAGAAGTCGGAAGTCAGAAATTGGTCAACATAGGTCCTGCCGGAACAGCCATGCGGTTTCTAACTGCATATTTTACCTTGCAGAATAAGGAAGTGATACTTACCGGCAGTGAGCGGATGAAACAAAGGCCCATCGGCATATTGGTAAATGCTTTACGCGAACTTGGGGCTCATATCGAATATGATGAGAATGAGGGCTACCCGCCTCTACACATCAAAGGGGGTTTTGAACAGCAAAGTGACAAGATCAGCATAAAAGGAGATATCAGCAGCCAATACATTACTGCACTTTTGCTAATAGCTTCACAATTGCCTCAAGGTTTAGTGCTTCATATTGAAGGTGAACTAACATCACGGCCATACGTTGAAATGACCCTGGCTATGCTTAGGCAAGCCGGTATTCAGCATCAATGGGCAGGCAATAATATTCATATTGAGCACCAGGCTTTTAAAGAGACATCGTTACACGTTGAACCGGATTGGAGCGCGGCTTCCTACTGGTATGCAATAGCAGCTTTGGCAGACGAGGCGGAACTATTTTTGCCGGGGTTAACATCCTACAGCTTACAGGGCGATAGCGTGATCACCGAGATCATGGCTAATTTTGGTATCACATCGCAGTTTAAAGATGATGGCGTTCACCTGAAAAAAGAAGCCAAGCCGCTTAGCCGTAAAATTTTCGACCTGAAATCGTGCCCAGACCTGGCGCAAACCATTATTGTGGTATGTGCCGCATTAGAGCATGAGGCCACTTTTACCGGACTGGAAACCTTAAAGATCAAAGAAACCGACCGCGTGCTGGCCCTGCAAAATGAGTTGGCTAAAATGGGTGTAAAGCTGATAGAAAAAGGACAGGTTTACAAACTGGATTGCAGCGAAAAGTTTATCCCGGAAAAGATCTTTATTCATACTTATGACG
>Ga0206812_1060_pt1 | contig 27060 bp, 26 predicted proteins | sample Alteio_BWOrgCont_54_FD_152912 | JGI IMG/M metagenome (GOLD analysis project Ga0206812, IMG submission 152912) | Enriched cells from forest soil in Barre Woods Harvard Forest LTER site, Petersham, Massachusetts, United States -... | ecosystem: Environmental > Terrestrial > Soil > Temperate forest >... | reverse complement strand
TCTCGACTCGCCGTGAGTGGCGGTAATTGAGGACTTGGAATCGCAATAAAAAAGCTAAATCAAATTTATCTTAAACTAACCTTTTAAACCTAAAGTTAACTTACATTTTTTTAACCTTTAATAATTGCAAGTCAAACTCGAACAATTTCTTTTTTTAATTGCTATTATTCTTTGTATAGTTCCCTTTCCATTTTCTCATCCTGTTTATAAATATCTTTATAATAAATCACCAACCCTTCCTTTACAATGCAAGTGAGATGCACATATTTACCTGTACTGCTGATCCAGCGTAGCCGTTCAAGGTTGATAGCCATTTTTCGGACAAGTTCCGGGGGAATCAAATAGCAATCACCGCCACGCTGTCCTACAACCAGGCGCATATGATCCTGCATATCAATATATAATTTAGATTTTGGCTGTGATTGATCAATGGCATCTAAAAATGCTGTGCTTTGTATAGCAATCTGCAATTCTTTTTCTGCTCTAAATCGCACTCCGTGGTCAATTTTTATTGCCGTATAAACCGGATTGAGTTTCCCATAATGCAGGTCGTTCATTAAGCGGATCATAGCATCTGTTAAAAGGATATCATAGTGAGCCTTTTCAGCTTGGGTTCCTCCCTGGTCAACCAGTTTATGCAACTGATCATATGTCAATTGTTTGGGGTGATAATCATTGTGCGAAAGTCCATACAACCTGACACAATCCAGCATCAGCATAGCTTCCCAGGCATGTGTTTTAACAGTATCCGGCGCTATCCAGACTAATTTATAGCCGTTTTGCTTATAGAACCGTTCCACCGAATGCGGGTAATATAAATTCGATCTGTTCTTTTTAATCGCTAAAGCAATCGGGTTTTGAGCCTTAAGCTGCAAAGAGATCAACAAAATGAAAAAGATGGATAGCTTGAGCATTATAACTGTGGCTTTCATATAGTCTTCATGTTAAGGTTAAATGCTACGGTTAATTGGTCTTTAGTTTTGATCATGCCGCCAAGTTTAGTTGGTGGTATAAGATTAAAATCCGAAAAATTCAGGTTCCTCGATCCTAATAGATCAATACCTTTCTCTGCATCCTGGCTAATTTGGTAATTGATCCCAAAACGTTTAGTCACACCCGCAATTTCAATATCTACCATACCCGTTATCAATTGGGGTTTTGCGGTTATTACAGGAAGCCTGTCGAGCGACAAAAACCTGATATGAAGCAGCGGGAATTGTTTTTGATTTAATGTTTTTTGAAGTTGTTTCGTCATCCCCGAATTATGGCAATCAAAGCTATTCACCTTAAGATCAATGCTTCCTGATAGAACTATGCCTTTTTCATCTTTACTTTTATTGAGGGTAATGGTGTCTATTCGCCCATAAGCAGGTATCACGCAGGAAAACTTGTTGATATTAGTGCTTCCGTTTACGCTAAGGCTACTATTTTCATTAACTACCCACTTTTTCAATGCAGCCCCACTCCCCATGTAGTGTGTGAAAAAGCCCGTGTTGGAACATAATACCAGCACTATGCAAAGTATATTTTTGTACCGCATGATTTGTTGGGTCAGGGATTAATTTTTGCAAATACCAATCCGGCAATGATCGCCTGTGCCAGCCCGTAAAGGAACCAGCTTAACACCATCACCACAGTGATATCCAAAGAACTAAAGGATATCCACATCACAGGCAACAAGGCGATGACGGAATACACCAATCCAAATTCCAGCCCTCTCATCAGTAATGTGCCTTTAAATAACACTTTAAATCTGTCCCAAAACCATGATAGCGCAAAACTGATAATGAAGGCATGCATATAGAATAACACATCCCTGTTGCCGTCGCTGTTGAATAGCGGATTATCATACGCCACAAACAGTTTAGGAAAAAACCTGACACCAAGGAATAGTCCGCCATAGCTGAGTACAAACAGGATACATCCCGCTATTAACCCCGTAATTAATATTTTTTTCATTTCTATATCCTTAGTGTCAGGTGATAATTAAAATCCGATAGAGGCTTCAAGCATTACTCCGTGAAATTTGCCGCCATTAAGGATATTGGTGTTTGGAAAATCCAGGTATTGCTGGGTTACGTACTCAGCCTTCATCATGATGTTTTTGGTCATAAACCATCCGAGTGAGCCGGCAGTACGGTTAACTGTTACATCACCCGTGCCTAAAATATCAGCTTTTAAAGTATTGTACCGAACGCCTAACCAGAAGTTTTCGGTATTTTCAGGGAACCTGTAAATCAAGTCTCCTGCAAATTGGGTAGCCCAGCGATTGCTGGTTTCTGCGGCGCCCCTGCCTGTTATGTTTTCAGCAGTTCCAAAAAACTCTAAGCCTTTGTATTTCAAGAACAAGTTACCCATAAAAGCATGTACCTCATTGCTAAAGCCGGGGTTTACCCTTCCTGAAAATGGGCTGTAATCAATGGCATCACTTAGTGTTGTAGCACTTGCTACGGCCTGGTTTTCAAATAAATTATAATAATGTGAGCCTGTACGGTCGCCCCCTAAAAGGGTATTACTATAATCACTGTTTACGGTGTAAACTGAACCCGTTAACCTGAACCTCAAGTCTTTATTAACCTGTTTGTCGAAACCTAATTTTCCAAGTATTGCAGGATCATATTTAAGCGGCTTGCCAGTTACTGCGTCAACTTTGGTTGATGCAACCACTGTTTCGCTAAGTAACCCATCTGTAAGCCCGGCCATTGCAAAAAAACCTGATTTAGTATGGTAATAGAACTGAGCACCAAGTTCTGTAGAGAATTCATCCATGATATAGTTTTCTATAAATGGGTTATAAATGGTATTGCCACCATCGCTTCTCCTGTAATGTTGATCGCCGTAATCCACATCATTCTGACCGATACGGATAGATACGCTTTTCATCATACTATCTACAAACGCACTATGAAGGAAGAGCAATTTGTCAAATTGTATATAGCCACCTTTAACCCAGCTATCTTCGTGGTGCCTTGAAGCCAGGTAATTGGTCAGGTTCATGCGGATACCATCAGCAAGCTGAATGTCAAAACTCAGGTTAGCCATTGGAAGCTGGAATCCGTGTGTAAGCGTTGTAAGGCTATTTACGTTGCCGGTAAAGCCGGTTTTTGTCACGGGGATCGCTGTATTCCATTCTCCTAATGACTGGAAAGTTAGTTCGAAATTTCCTCCGACTTTAACTTTCAACCCGGTAAACGGAACGGTGTCCTTTTTAGAGGTTTCAAAAACATTTATACCCTGTTTATTATTCGGACGAAAATATTGCATTGATTCCTGTGCCTTTACGCCAATTGGTATAAAGCTGATCCCGGCTATTATAAGTACGCCAAGAATTGTATTTAAGTTTGTTTTCATGATCGTTTTTATTAATTCGTTTTTGTAATAAGTTGGTTGTTTTTGTATATCAGGTTAAATTGGATGGTGAGGTCATCTTTAACCTTCATGGCACCCAGCATGAAGCTTGGCGGATCAATTTTGTAATCTGTTAGCTTTATTTTTTGTGATCCTGTACAATTAAGTGTATTGTCAGCATTAACAACTGCTGTTACATTCATTGTAATAGTTTGTGTAGCTCCGGCAATGGTGAGGTCGCCTGTTGTTTTAACCAGGTATTTGTTTTTTTGAACCTCCGTAATGGCTGCCGAATTAAGCTTATAAACGATCTTAGGATATTGATCGGCTTTAATTGTTTTATAAGTCCGGCTATCCATTGATTCATGGTCGCTCTTCAGGCTTTTAGCGTTTAAGGAAAAGCTAAAGGAGGTAATGGCACGGAGCTGATTTCCTTCTCCAAACTTAAAATTACCCTGGCTTTCCATTGCTGTGGAGGTCATCACCCAGTCGTGTACGTTTGATGAACCCAGTATCTTAATAGATACGTCGGGCCCGCTGGCCAGTTTATAGCTGGTTTGCGCCTGTAACAGGCTGCTAAATCCCATGATGCAGATCATTGTCAGCATCAATATTTGTTTTATGTTCTTTTTCATTATCGTATGTTTTTTATGGTTATGTAAATGTTTGGATATGCTCAATTCTCTATCAATACCTTCAAAGCCTTTTCCTTAGCAGCATGCTCAAAGGTGTCGTAAGCCTCTATCATCTGATCAAGTTTAAAGCGGTGGGTGATCAGTTTTTTCGGCTCTATTCTTTTGGATTGAACTGTTTTTAATAGCATTGGAGTTGTAACGGTATCCACCAAACGGGTAGTGATGGAGATATTACGATCCCACAACTTTTCGAGGTGAAGCGTTACACTTTTTCCGTGTACGCCTATATTGGCGATATGGCCGCCTGCACAAATGATCTCTTCACATAATTCAAATGTTTGAGGTACGCCTACCGCTTCTATCGCGGTGTCAACACCTTTCCCGTTGGTTAAAGCCATTACTTTGTCAATCGCATTTTCAGTTGCACTGTTGATGGTTTGGGTAGCCCCGAAAGTTTTGGCGACAGCCAGGCGGTTATCATCCTGGTCGATCACAATAATTTCTGCCGGTGTATAAAATTGGGCTGTTAATAATGCCGCCATTCCTACGGGACCTGCGCCTATAATGGCGATGGTATCTCCAGGTTTAACTTGTCCGTTTAAAACACCACACTCAAAACCGGTTGGTAAAATATCGCTCAGCATTACCAGCGCTTCTTCATCAGAACCGGCAGGGATGGGGTAAAGACTGTTATCGGCATACGGTATCCGGGTATATTCGGCTTGGGTACCATCAATCATATAGCCTAATATCCAACCCCCTTTTTCGCAGTGCGAATACATGCCTTTTTTGCAATAGTCGCATTTGCCGCAGGAGGTTACACAGGAAATGATCACATGGTCGCCCTTTTTGAAATTGCTTACTGAACTACCCACTTCTTCGATAATACCCACACCTTCGTGGCCTAATATTCTTCCGGCAGCAACCTCGGGCATATCGCCTTTTATGATGTGGAGGTCGGTGCCGCAGATGGTAGTTTTTAATATTTTTACAACAGCATCCGTTGGTTCCTTAATGGTTGGTTTTGGTTTTTCGTCCCAAGCTTTTTTTCCGGGAGCGTAATACACTAATGCTTTCATGTTTTTATGTTTAGTAGTTAAATGATTATAAAGCAAATGTATCCCGGCCTGATGCTGCAAAAAGTGATGAGGATTATGGTGAAAAGTGATGTGAATCAATAATTTACGAACTAAAAAGACTTACCCCATTTAAATTGCCAGGCCCCGGATGACGGACATTATCGTTAACAATGACAACTATCACCCGATATTGCCGAAAAGTGACGACCATCACTTTTTCACATGAAATACATCACTAATTACCGCCGGGCAATGACCATCTTTGATATATGGAAAATGCAGCCCTTTTAGTTGCCATTATTGAAAATGCTATTGATGGAATCATTACCATTAATGAGCGTGGAATCATTGAATCCATTAACCCTGCGGCCTGCAAACTATTCAATTATATTCCTGAAGAAGTGATCGGCAAAAATGTGTCCATACTGATGCCGCCGCCGGATAAGGAGCAGCATGATGAGTATTTGCACCGTTATCAACAAACAGGGCATGCACATATCATAGGTGTTGGCCGGGATGTGGTAGGACTAAAAAAAAATGGCGCTATGTTTCCATTTAGACTGGGTATCAGCGAAGTTCAGTTTTTAGGCCGTAAAATTTATGCTGGTTTTATTCATGACATCAGCCACCAGCGAGAGGCCGAAGAACGGCTTAGAGAATATGCCGTTCACCTGGAAGATTTGGTTGCAGAAAGAACACAAGACTTAAAAGCAACTGTTGAAGCCCTGCAAATGGCTAAAGAGGAAGTAAGTTTTTCGCTGGAAAAAGAAATAGAACTGGGATTATTAAAAAGCCGCTTTGTGTCTATCGCATCGCACGAGTTTCGCACGCCTTTAACCTCTGTGCAGTTGTCGGTATCCTTAATTGAAAAATATGCGGAAGCATTTAACAGTCCTAACATCATTAAGCATGTACATAAAATAAAAGGTGCTGTAGGTAACCTAACTTCTATATTAAACGATTTCCTTTCTTTAGAAAAACTGGAATCGGGTAAACAGGAAGCTACTTTCCATGATTTCGACCTGGTTGGGTTTTCAGAAACCATCGCTGAAGAAATGCAAATGCTGGCTAAACAAAATCAAAACATTATTTACCAGCATACCGGCACTAAAAGCACCATCAGGCTGGATCAAAATTTGCTAAAAAACTGTATTGTTAATTTGGTTAACAATGCGATCAAATACTCAGGTGAAAACTCCTTTATCGGCTTCACCACCGAGATCAATGAGCGTGAATGTATAATTACCGTAAGCGATAATGGCATCGGTATTCCCGAAGCCGATCAGAAACATTTGTTCGAGGCTTTTTTCCGTGCACATAATACAGGCACTATCCCCGGCACTGGTTTGGGGTTAAACATTGTGGCCCGCTACACTAACCTGATGAACGGGAAAATTGATTTTAAAAGCGAGGTGAACCAGGGCACCTTATTCACCATAACTTTTCCAATGCCATGAGTAAAAAAGTACTAATCATTGAAGACAATGACGATATACGCGAAAATGTGATCGAGATACTGGAGCTTGCGGGTTACACCGTTGCTTCTGCCAGTAATGGCAAGGCCGGTGTGGAACTGGCTTTCCAGGATACCCCTGATATCATCCTGTGTGATATCATGATGCCTGAGTTGGATGGTTACGGGGTATTATATCTTTTATCCAAACGCCCTGAAACGATTGCGGTTCCCTTTATATTTTTAACAGCCAAAGCCGAACACTTTGACCGACGCAAAGGCATGGAAATGGGCGCGGACGATTATCTCACTAAACCTTTTGATGATATGGAACTCCTGGCCGCGATAGAAAGTCGTTTAAAAAAGAAAGAAGGCCAGCAGGCATTTTATAGCAAATCGCTGGATAAATTAAATATGCTGGTTGCTAAAAAAGATGGCCTTGCTGCCTTAAAAAAGATCATCGAAGAACGGAAAGCAAGAACCATCAAAAAAAACCAGGTAATCTATTATGAGGGAGATAAAGGGAACGGCTTGTACCTGCTGGTTAGCGGCAAAGTAAAAACGATTAAGCTGGCAGAGGATGGCCGGGAACTGATGACAGGGATCTATGCAGCCGATGATTATTTGGGCATCAATGCCATGTTATCTAATGAGGCTTATGCCGATACTGCAACTGCCCTGGAGGATTGTTTATTATGCCTGATCCCAAAGGAACAGTTGGAAGAGCTACTCAATCTATATCCTGAAGTTGCCAGGGAATTTATCAAACTTTTGGCGAACGATATCCGTGAAAAAGAAGATCAGTTATTGCAAATGGCCTATAATTCCGTTCGTAAAAAAATGGCTGAAGCTTTATTGCGCTTGCAACGCCAGAGCGGCGCAGATCATTTCAAAATAGCACGCGAGGATCTTGCCGCTATGGCTGCTATGGCTACCGAAACAGTAAGCCGCACCTTATCAGATTTTAAAGTTGAGGGGTTGATAGAAAAGACAGGGAGCACTATTACTATCATTGACCTGGCCCGACTGACCAAAATGAAAAACTGACGTCAATCATTTTTCTGCTTGACTAAGCTCATGGCTATTGAACCACAGGAACGCTACTATTGCAGCATGAAAGTAGTAGCTTATAGTGTAAAACCTTATGAAAGGGAATCACTGGCGAAGGCCAATCAAAAAAAACATGATATCACACTGATCTTTAATTCGCTGAGTTTGGAAACCGCTATATATGCTGCCGGTAAGCAGGTGGTTATCATATCAGCTGGTGATGATGTGGGTAGCGAGGTAATGGATAAACTGGCAGCAATGGGTGTTAAATATATCACTACCCGATCTACCGCAACTGACCATATCGATAGGGCTGCTGCTGCACGGAATCATATTAAACTGGCTAATGTTCCTGAATATTCTAAACTGCAGGATATTGCCAGCCAAATAATTAAAAACCTGGATTTGTGGGAAGCAGACAAATGCGTGGGAAGTGCCTGTATATGCGCAAATAATTGCAGGGTAAAACATTAGTTGCAGATAACATAAAAAACCTCCGGGCGTTAAGCCCGGAGGTTTTTTTTATGAGAATTATAATTAGAAGATATATAAGGCCAGCATACCTAAATTCACTAATACGCTGAGAAGAAATAAACCAATCACAACCCGGATATTAGAGCCGCCCATGCCCACAATGATATTCGCCAGGTACAAGCCGAATGTGATGGGTAGGACAATGATCGAAGCATGGTAGTAGTACATTAATACCGCAGGTATTGGCAGAAAAAGTACCCCCTGGAAAACCAAGGAGAAGAAGAACCAAATGGTTTTGTGTTCAGCCTGGTGATCTGTTATCGCCAATAGGTTTGCCAATGTATGATTTTTGACGGTCAAAGTGTTTATTGTAGTTTCCATAATTACTATGATTTGTTTCTACAAATTTCCTGTGTATGAGCGGTTCAGGGAATGACCGTTATCCTATAAAAAAGTGACCTAAGGCACCTTATTAAAAGGATTATGCAACCTGTAATAACGCTTTACCCTGATCCTGTAAACATCATATAATAATGTAAAACCCAATATGGCAAGAGGAATGAAGAAGGAGTGAAAACTGAAATAACGGAACAAATAAGCTCCGGCTAAAGCACCGCACATAAAGAAAAAGATGATAACCGAACGTAGTTTTATCCTGACTTTTAATGCTGCCCTGTCTTTGATATTTTTTTGAAGAATCTGGGCTATCTCAATACCGAGGTCAGTAAATGTACCGGTAAGGTGCGTTGTCCTGACCACAGAACCGGATACAATGGAGACCAGTGAATTTTGCAGCCCCATGGCAAACAGTAACCCGCCTGCGAATATTTCTTTTGCTACCAGGCTATGATCATAGCGATAACCAAATAAGGCTACACCAAGCAGGATGGCCATCTCTATCAGCATAGGTACCAGGTAAGAGAAACGCTGATTACGACCTATAAAAGAAACAATAAAGCTTGATAGAAAGGCGCCTGCCAGAAAAAGAAACATCCAAAGCGCAACCACCCGGGCAGTTTTCCAATCCTGCATGGCAATACGCTCTGCAAATAGTGCTGCATGACCGGTTACATTGGTGGTTAAAACTGAAAATCCTAAAAATCCTGCAGCATTTACAAACCCGGCTGTTATGCAAAGCAACGAAGCCAATTTAACATTATGCACATAGGTGCGCTTGGTGCCGATATGCCTTAACATTATTGACTACCTACTTGCCGGGAAAACCAATAAAGATATAGGAATATGGTTAGCCATTTTTTGCGTTTGGCTTCGCCTGAACAAACTGTCGATAAAATTGGGCGAACGATGCACCATAGCAAGCATATCTATATCACCATGCTCACATAACCAATCCAGCCCGGCAACGGGATGGCGGGCTTCAATAACCCGATAATAGATATGCGGATAATTAGCCTTATTAGCCAATTGGTTCATAAACCATTCAGCAACATGCTCATCTTCATTAAAAATATTGGTGATCAATATTTCCGCATTGAGAGGCCTGGCTAATGTTATCAGGGTATAAATGCATTCCAGGTCATCTAACGGGTTTTTAAAGTCTGTAGCAAAGGCTATCTTTTTTATGGGTAAAATTGGGGCGGCAGGCGGCACCAGCAATAGGGGCCTGTCTATTTCGTCTATCATTTGGCGGCTATGATTACCGGGAAACAGGGTATTTAACCCGCTGCTGCCATGGGTGCCAATAATAACCAGCCCTATATCAAGATCATGCCCTAAATGGCTAACCATATCCATTACAGTTCCGGCTTCATTCCTGCAGGTAACTATGGGGTTAAAACTTATTGTTTCCTCTTTACCTTCCAGGTGCTCCCTAAGCAGTCTTAATTCATGACTGCTGTCTTCCAATAGCAGTTCAGATTCTTCCAGCGGCCAGCTGACCAAACCGGCTTGCGGCACTTCAGCAGGTTCAATAACCGCATTGCAGATAATCATATTCGCTTTAACCTGTTTGGCAAGGCTATAGCCATAATCCAGCGCATGCTTCGCATTAGCTGAAAAATCAGTTGGAAATAGGAACTTTTTCATCGTACACAAAGCTGCTCTTAATGAGTCAGCTAAAGAGTGATACCGGTCATTTTTCAAGGTGTTTGTTATCATTCCCGGATAAACGAATATTGAAGAAGTTTGTCTCCATGTTAGGAGAATTAAACAAAGAGCAGATCGAAAGCCTGCTAAAAGAGCTTCCAATTGGCCGCATTGGTTGTCATGCTGACGGGATCACCTATATCATTCCTATAAACTATGTTTATGATGGAATAAACCTTTACGCCCACTCCGCAAAAGGAATGAAGATAGATATGATGCGGAAAAATCCTGAAGTATGTTTCCAGACAGATGCGATCGACAGTTTGTCAAATTGGGAAAGTGTGATTGCCTGGGGTAGATTTGAAGAAATAACTGATCTGCTGGAAAAACAACTCGCCATGCAAAAGATTCTTAATAAAATGATGCCATTAATGCATGGCGAAACTGCACAGCCTTCGCATGGCTTTACTTCGGAAGCAAGTGATGTGAGTAACGAAGTAGAGTTGATATTGTATAAGATTATTTTGACCAAGAAGACAGGCAGGTTTGAAAAACAGTAATAATCAAAAAATAACTTGTCTTATTATTATTGACGGATTTTATTTATCATATCGAATTAGGGGTGGATATAAGCCATTATACATTTGGTTATCTTTAATCCATGTTAAACAACCGAAACCATAAATTTCAAGATCCCCAACAACGGAGTGTGTAGAGGCCAAAATTAAACAGGTGGCTTGTGCTGCAAAAAAAGTCTATGAGGTTCACCTGAATTGTCTTTGGGCGCTGGGCGATGAAAACAAGTCTCCTGTTTAATTTTTCGCCGGGAAGCAAGGGTTATGCCATTTTATTGGGAACCCCACAGGGCTCGTCTTAAACACTGGCAAGCTGTCTTGGCAGACAGACTGCTTAATTCCTGTTTGATTTATCTTGTTGCAATGTCTATAACATGCATCATTGAGTGCACACATTGTTGCTTAATAAGGAATGGATTTGTGCCTCCTTAATGATGTTTTCAAGGTTATCAATGTGACTATTGATAACCTTGTCATCCTGATTGTTTTCTTTTAACCTTTGTTTGGCTGGTAGCCACTTACCCGGAAATATTTTTAATTTTACGGAGTGCCGGAACTTTTGGCCTCCTGCTAAATAGGACATCATGATGAATGATTTGCCTTGTTTGTCGGCATTGTCGAGGTAAAAATTTAGTGTTGCCATGTTGTTTGCTGTCAATATTACTGTCAATTTGTTGTTTACTGAACTGTTGTAAAGTTGAGTAACATTGACCGGAAAAACAACATAAATTATTGGTAATAAGTATGTTGCGTCCATTTGAGCTTAACTGACTCTAATTGAATCTAACATACTACCTCTCCAGAAGGGAGGACTTTTATTTGAAAACAAAAAAGACATCCGTTTCAGGATGCCTTTTTAAATGAATTTATCAAGTCCCTCTCCTGTAGAGAGGGATTTAGGGTGAGGATGGTGGGAATTTATCTGCTGCTCGTTGTCGGCTTTGCAATTACTTCGCCCACAATATTTAAGTATTTTGTTGGCGTTTTTGCGTTAGATGTCACTACGATCGTTTTGTTAAATGGTATGGCGGCAGCAGCATTAAATGTAATTTTAATAATACCTTTTTCGCCATTTTTAACCGGAGTTTTGGTGAAATCAGCTATAGTACAGCCGCATGTTGGTTGTACATTGCTCAGTATCAACGGTTCCTTACCGATGTTGGTGAATTCGAACACAGTGGTAACCGGGGTGCCTTGCGGAATTTTTCCGAAGTCATGTTTTTCTTCATTAAATTTAAATTCGGCTTTTTCATTATCTTGCGCCGAAGCAGTTAGGACGAAGCCAAAGATCACTGCACACAGTATCAATATTTTTTTCATAATCTCTTGTTGATGTTTTATAGATTGACACAAATATAAAAGGTTTAAGGCAAATAAAAAACTATTAAACAAACTGTGCTTTTTGAGTGTTAATTATGCTAAATACAAAATAGAATTTTATAATTTTGGTCCCTAAACAAAATCTTATATGCCCGAAGCTGTAATAAGTGCCACCGGTCAGTATAATGCTGCTGAACTCAGTTTTGAAGATTTCAAGAAAATTGTGATCAACGATTACCGGATAGGTTTTGAAAGTCGCCAGGCGAGTTTGATCGGCAGGCGCGAGGTATTAACAGGAAAGGCCAAATTTGGCATTTTTGGCGACGGGAAAGAAGTGGCGCAACTGGCTATGGCCAAGGCGTTTCGTGCTGGCGATTGGCGCGCAGGTTATTACCGCGACCAGACCTTTATGTTCGCCACAGGCATGAGCAACCTGAAAGAGTTTTTCGCGCAATTATATGCCAACCCTGATATCGAAAAAGATCCGGCATCGGCGGGCAGGCAAATGAACTGCCATTACGCTACACGATTTATAAACCCCGATGGCACCTGGAAAAACCAGGTAGAAACAATGAACTGCTCTGCAGATGTTTCTACTACAGCAGGCCATATGCCGCGTTTGTTGGGGTTGGCCTACGCTTCCAAACTATTCAGGCAAAATAAGGAGCTGGAATACTTGAGCCAGTTTTCTGTAAATGGCAACGAGGTTGCTTTTGGTACTATTGGTAATGGCTCTACATCAGAAGGCTTGTTTTTTGAGACGTTTAATGCAGCTGGCGTATTACAGGTACCTATGGCGATCTCTGTTTGGGATGATGCTTACGCGATCTCCGTCCCGGCTAAACTGCAAACTACCAAAGAAGATATTTCAGTCATATTAAAAGGCTTTCAGCGCGAACATGGAACCAATGGTTACGAGATATTTAAGGTACGCGGGTGGGACTATGTAGCCCTGTGCGAAACTTATGAACGCGCGATAGACATTTGCCGTACCGATCATGTACCTGTATTGATACACGTTACCGAGATGACGCAGCCGCAGGGACACTCTACCTCAGGCTCGCACGAACGTTATAAATCAAAAGATAGGTTAGCCTGGGAGAACGAGCACGATTGCCTTCTGCAAATGCGTAAATGGATCATCGAATCGGCCGTTGCTACCGAAGAGGAGATGGACGAACTGGAGGCAACAGCCAAAAAGTTTGTACGCGAATGTCAGAAAGAAGCCTGGGGCGATTTACAGGCGGAGATCGGTGCGGAATTAAAGGAAATGAATGACCTCATTGAGCAGCTTGCAAAAGAAAGCCAGTATGAAGAAGCGCTTAAAGATATTATCACATCATTGCATTCTGCTGTTGATCCGGGACGCAAGGATTCAGTAGCAGCTGGTCGCAAAGCGTTGCGCCTGACAGTGAAAGAAGACCTGGCCGCCAAGCAAGCCCTTAAAAACTGGCTTAACCAGGAAGCAGAAAAGAATAAGGAACGTTTTAACTCTAAATTATTTAGCGATACACCCTCCTCGCCATTATATGTGCCTTCAATTCCTGCTGAATATGAAGACGATGCCCGTTTAATAGATGGGCGAGAAGTGCTGAACGCTTGTTTTGATGCCAATTTTGAGCGTGATAAAAGTATTGTCGCCTTTGGCGAGGATGTGGGCGCCATAGGTGATGTGAACCAGGGATTTGCCGGTTTACAAAATAAATATACCGATTTGCGGATCACGGATACCGGTATTCGCGAAGCAACAATAGTAGGGCAGGGTATGGGTCTGTCTATGCGTGGTTTCAGGCCGATAGCCGAGATACAATACCTGGATTACCTCTTGTATTCCATCACGGTTTTGAGTGACGACCTGGCCAGCTTAAGCTACCGCACACGCGGCGGACAGAAAGCCCCGCTGATAATCCGTACCCGCGGGCACCGACTGGAAGGTATCTGGCACTCAGGCTCACCGATGGGTTTGATATTAAACTCGTTGCGCGGTTTGCATGTATGTGTACCCCGCAATATGACACAGGCCGCCGGGATGTATAACACCCTTTTGCGTGGTGATGAACCTGCGCTGGTCATTGAATGCCTGAATGGGTATCGCTTAAAGGAAAAATTGCCTGCCAATGTAGGTGAGTTTACAGTTCCACTTGGTGAGGCCGAGATCATGAGGGAAGGAACTGATATTACCGTAGTGTCCTACGGATCAACTTTACGAATTGTATTGGAAGCTGCGGAAGAATTAGAAAAAATGGGTATTTATATCGAGGTGATCGATCCGCAGACCTTATATCCGTTCGATACCAAAAAGGTTTGCAGCGCTTCTTTGAAAAAGACCAATAAACTGCTTATTGTTGATGAAGATCTTCCCGGTGGTGGCTCAGCTTATATTTTGCAAAATATATTGGAAGAGCAAAGTGGATATTATCTTCTGGATGCGCAGCCTAAAACTCTGCCGGCCAAAGCACATCGCCCTCCTTACGGAACCGACGGTGATTATTTCAGCAAGCCATCAATTGATGATATCATTGAGACCGTTTACAATATGATGAACGAAGCCAATCCGGGGAAATATCCGGCGATTTATTAATTAATTACTGAGTTATTGATTTTTGTGCCACGGAACCATATGTTTTCGTGGCTTTACTTTTTATATGAACAATCTTTTCTCCACCATATCCACCATCATCAAATCTCGCCGCAGCATTAAGCCGGTAATGATGAACGGCAAAAAAATACCCGACGATCAAATTCACTCATTATTAGAACTGGCCGACTGGGCGCCCACACATGGTTTTACAGAGCCCTGGCGGTTTGTGGTGTATGCAAACCCCACAGATTTTTGCCATGCACACGCCGAAATGTATAAGCAAAGCACCACCACTGAAAACTTTGAACAGGCAGTTTATAACAAATTGTATGAGCAGGGGGATAAAGCATCGCATGTTATCATCACGGTGATGAAACGTGGTACCTTGCCTAAAATCCCGGCTATTGAGGAAATTGAAGCGGTATCATGTGCCATACAAAATATTTTGCTCGGCGCAACGGCCTTGGATATGGCTTCTTTCTGGAGCACGGGCGGTATGGCGCTTAAACCACAGATGAGAGAATTCTTAGCTCTTGACGAAGAAGATCACCTGATCGGTGTCATCTATTTGGGTTATGCTGATCAATATCCTGCCGGGAGCAGGGTGATACCTCTCGAAGAAAAGATCAAATGGTTAAAATAACCTCCTAACCAAATCGTTTAAATTTCCGTATAAGTATTTAACAAGCAAAGATTAAAATTAATCTTATTGTAAATTATTTAATTATTAGTATAAAATAATTCGATAATTGTTTTGCCAGATTGAATTAGTTTCTATTTTTGCAAAACCGCAATAATTAAATCTATTAATTAAAACTCAAACTTGTTGATATTTTTTACTATTGATTAAACTTAAAATAGACAACGGAATATGAGAAAACGTTTTGTGTGGGTGACCTTTGCCTTATTAACTTTTGCAGTAACTATCACCAGTTGGAAGGCCGAAAATACTAATCTAACTATTGCAACCAATACAGCTATCGCCACAAATGCAAGTGCCCGTTCTGGTGCCAAACAACTTTTTGCCGGGTATGTGGAGCAAATTTATAATGCCGCTCAGTTAAATGACGCAGGACTCGAGTTTAGTGTATTTCAAAAGGCTGTTACCGGGTATTTCAATCTTAAAGCATCAAATAAGGTATCGCCTTATAGTTCTGTAATTACGATTATCGATCTGGCTAAATCCAGCTGCACCAAACGTTTGTGGATAGTTGACCTGGTTAACAAAGAGTTGCTGCTGAAGACATTCGTAGCCCATGGAAATGGCAGCGGTGATGATATCGCCTACCATTTCTCCAACGAAAGTGATTCACATGCAAGCAGTATAGGCTTTTATATTACTGACAATGTATATCATGGTAAACATGGCCAGTCACTCAAGCTGGATGGTATGGATGCAGGTTACAATGACAATGCCCGTGCCCGCTCTATTGTGCTTCATGGTGCCAAATATGTTTCTGAAGGTACCATCAACGTATTGAATCGCCTTGGACATAGCGAAGGTTGCCCGGCAGTACCACAAAAAGTTGCCCCTAAAGTGATCAACACCATCAAAGGCAAAACGGTGCTATTTATTAATGGCAACGACGATAGTTACACTTCTAAATATTTAGATGAAGATATAGCTGCCGCCTATGTTTACCCTGGTAATAATCAACTGAATGCCAGTTTGTAAGGTAAGTTCTAAGCCCTAAATCTCGTAATCTGCAATTCGCATTAAAAATTCGAAATCGAACATCCGATATCCGAAATAAAAAGATTATTCTGGCAAAAGGAACTTTTTGAGATGATCGTATAGAACGATATCCAAACCATATACATCCTTCCTGAATTGTAACTGCCCATTCTTATCGGGCCAGCAGGTAACATAGGTAATATAAACAGGCACTCTTGGCCTTAACGCGATATCCGTAGGGGTTGGGTTGTCTTCGCTCATTATTTTAGCCACCAGGTTATATCTTGCCGTATCCCTGAATAAAGTATGTGCAAGTTGCAGCGGTTGCTCAAGGCGCACACAGCCATGACTCACAGCGCGCATGGCGTACCTGAAAGCATCCTTGGCAGGTGTATCATGCAGGTAAACGCTGCTCCTGTTCTCAAACAAGAACTTGATCTTCCCTAAGGAATTATCAGCGCCAGGTTCCTGTTTAAACTCATAATCGGAATTCCTTGGAGTTACCTTAGACCAGTCAATGGTTTCCGGGTCTTCTATCAGCTTGCCATCCTTATAAACATCAATGTTTTTATTCGACAAATAGAAAGGGTCTTTTACCTCTTCAACAATAATTTCCTTAGTAGCTATACTTTTAGGGATGTTCCATATTGGGTTAACCTGTACACTGTGGATCACACTACTCAATAGCGGGGTTTCATGCGGAAACGGATTATCCTCGCGGCAGGTATCATTATAACTCTCCAGTGTATTTAAATTTAATTTATTGCGCCCTTCACCCACGCAAACTTTCATATTAAGCACTGATCTGCCGCTGTCTATCACATTAAGGCGATAATCAGGAATATTAACGTATACGTACTTGTTATCAGCAGGCTTGTTTTTCCATCTCAAACGCTCCATGTTCACTAATAAAATGCGCCGGGTTTCTTCTTTTGACAAGCCGGGAGCGGTTATCCCCTCTTGAAATGCTTTCTGTAGCACCAGGTAATTAGGGTCTTTCGGCTGTATGCTGTCAAGATAAGCTTTCATATCTTCCACATTAAAGATCCTGTTCATGGAAGTAGTATCAGGGCGCAGGGTTTTTATAAAGTAGCGGGAATAGATCTTTCGTGGGCTAAGGATACCAAATTGCATGGCGCCGGAGTAATTGATGAGCGAGTTTGATGCCAATATTTCCAGCTCGGCCATATCATGATAAGCTTCCCCTATTGTTTTTATCCCATCTTTGGAGTGAAACTTTTGCATTAAAGCGCTGATCTGTTCTGGCTGAAATATTTTTGGATCAATGCCGTGTTCATCTGCTTTCTGGTACTGATCGATAGCGACCTGTAAACTGCCATCCCACAAATGGTTGATCACAAAGACCGGCTCAAAATCATTCTGATCATAATGATTTAAGATAAATTGCGGGTTGGTGATGTTTGATTTTTCGCTGGCTAATACTTTTTTAAATACTACGGCAAAAGTATCTGGGTCGAAATCTTTGAAAACAATGTTCTGGGTTTTTTTAAAAAGAATGGTGCCCATTTCAGAGCGTTTCTTACAACCCTGGAAGGTTATCGCTAAAAAACAGGCTGCGAGTACTAAAACAAACCAGGTCGTTTTTTTAGCATTATAAAATTTAATCATATAGAATATTCAGCAAATATAGGTTAGTCGTAGCAATCGATATACCACAACAATATAATTATTTTTACGGTAGATTTGAATAAAAGGTGCGATATGCACTTTAGTAGTCCCAATCGGGTACGATAAGCCATTAACAACAATGAAAAGGAACTTGTTTTTTATTTTTTTCTTACTTGGTTGTCAGGCAATGGCCCGACCGCGTTAAGGAAATATATGCTTTGTCTCAAACGCTAAGTCATGACGAAGTGAAGGCAAAACTGGATTCTATAAAATAAATACATTGGATAACACAAAAAGAGAAGTTTGGCTGAGAGGCCCGGTGCCGGGAATTCCACCCTTGTTGCAGCCTATAGCACATACCTTGCTACAGGCACGGGAAGAAGTGAACGCGTTAATAGTTGATTTCCCTGAGATATTTTTATGGGTAAAACCATCAGGGATGGCCTCTGTAGCATTTCATTTACAGCATCTGACTGGTATCCTCGATCGGCTTTTCACTTATGCCAGAGGTGAGTTACTAAACGAATCGCAATTAGATTACCTGGCGGCCGAGGGCAGGGAACCCGAACATGAATACGGGGTAAACATGCTGGTTGAAAGGTTCAATAAACAGGTTGACATCGCCTTAGATCAATTAAGCAATATCAACGAAGCCACCCTGACCGAAACGAGAGGGGTAGGCCGGGCTCAGATCCCTTCCACAGTCATTGGTTTATTGACACACGCTGCCGAACATACCATGCGGCATACCGGGCAACTATTGGTAACAGCAAGGTTACTGAAAAATTGAAATATTAGTTGTAGATTAGCTTTATCCCCTACTAATAAACCTTATTAGAATGCCTTATCAATCAAAACCACGCAGTACGAGCTGTAAAACCTGTTTTATTGGCTTACTGTTATTGTTCTGTTATTCCCGTTCCATAGCGCAGTCAAATTCTTTGAAGGGCGATCTGTTAAAGTTGCAAATCGCTGCCGATAGTGCCTTTAAAAAATATCCGGCAGAAAAACTCTATATGCAGTTTGATAAACCATACTATGCTGTAGGCGACTCGGCATGGTTTAAAGTTTACCTTTTTAATGTGCCATCACACCAGCTTTCAGCTAAAAGCGGCCTGCTTTATATTGATTTTACCAGCGACAGCGGTAAACTGGTAAAGCAATATGTTCTGCCCGTAAAAAATGGGATCACTTGGGGCAATATCCTATTGAATGATAAGGATTTTAAACCGGGTAATTATACCCTGCGTGCCTATACCAACTGGATGCGCAATTTTAGCGGGGACGGGTTCTATTATAAACGCCTTGCCATTTATGGCGCAGATGAAAACAATTGGCTGGTAAACAGTGAGATAAATACATTGAAAAAGGCAAATGACCAAAGCCAGGTAAACGCCCTGTTGAAATTCACTGATATTAATAAAATGCCAATGGCAGGCAAATCTATACAATTGCAGGTAGTCGCCGGAACAAAAAACATTTATAAGCAAAAAATGCAGACAGATCAGAACGGCTTACTCAATGTAAATTTCCTGCTCCCAGATGAATCATTAAATCTGGCCATTGTTGCGGAAAGCGAGCAAAAAGATCAAAAGGCAGACATTCCGCTAAATTTGAACCGTGCCGAAAAAACAGACCTGCAGTTTTTCCCGGAAGGAGGTGACCTGGTGACCGATCTGCCCGGTAATATTGGCTTTAAAGCAATTGGTGAAGATGGCAAAGGGGTGCAGGTTTCCGGTATCATCACTGATCATAACCAACAGCAGGTAGCTGTATTTAACTCTCAGCATAATGGCATGGGTAAATTTAACCTGGCTGTAAAAGATGGAGAAACTTATATGGCAAAAGTTACTTTACCGGGAGGGGTGGTAAAAGAATATCCTCTGCCTGCGATAAAAAGATCAGGAACGGTTTTACAATTGAATAATACGATGGAAAGCGATTCGGTGGGGGTATCCGTTACTGCCACAGATGACATTGCCGGATCTGCAAACAGCTATTTTTTGATAGGCAAGGCAAGGGGCATTGTGTGTTATGCGGCGATACTAAACTTTCATGATGGTAATTCTATCCGCAGAAAAATTGCTAAAAGTTTATTTCCTTCGGGAATAGTGCATTTCATCCTCACATCATCAAACGGCCAACCTTTAAATGAGCGGATCACTTTTATCAGCCATGCGGACAACCTGCATATTGATCTGTCGCAGGGTAAAAGTGAATATGTATCCAGAGATAGTATCGCGCTGAACATAAAAGTTACAGATAATACCGGTCAACCTGTTTCGGGTAACTTTTCATTGGCGGTGACGGATGATGCCTTGGTTAAAACAGATACTTTGAATGACGAGAACATTTTTACCCGCTTACTTTTAACATCTGATCTGAAAGGATACGTAGAAGAGCCTGGCTACTATTTTCAGCAAAAAGCAGGTGTGTGGCAGGCATTGGATAATTTGTTGTTGACCCAAGGCTGGGTGAGTTATGAACCAGTCCTCCCAACCCTGCCCTTTGAAGCAGAACATGAATTTACGGTAAAGGGCAAAGTGATCAACGTTTTTAGCAAACCGGTTAAAGGCTCTAAACTGATCTTATTTTCCAAATCGCCTTTTTTTTTGATGGATACCGTTACCAATAATGAAGGAAAGTTTGTTTTTGACCGTTTCCCTGTTGTTGATACGCCTTTATTTGTCATCAAGGCCGTTAACAAAAGGGGAAAGAGTTTTAATATTGGTATCAATATAGATGAAGCACCGTTGCCGATCTTCAGTGCACCAAAAAATCCGTTAACATTGCCCTGGTATGTAAACAGCGATTCCACGCTAATGAATTATGTGAATGATAAGATCGCCATCAATAAGCAGCAGGCGTACACCCCTGATGGCAAACGTAAACTAAAGGAAGTGGTGATATCAGCCAGGAAAACCATCAAAGATTCTCAAAACCTCAATGGCCCCGGCAATGCTGACCAGGTAATTGATGAAAAAGAATTGGAGCAGGCTGGCAAAAAGACATGGTTGCAACTACTTAATGAAAAAGTAACGGGATTTAGAGAGGGAATTTTATTGCTTTCGGATGGAACTGAAAGGGCAAAAAAGGATCGTGATTTTTATAAATTTCTTACAGATGGAGATAGCTCAACGGTAACCCAGGGTTGGTATTATATTAAATATCGACCTGTAAAATTTATTATTGACGGTGTGCCGGTATATAAAATTTATCAACCAAATGGCAGCGCTTTTAACGATATCACAAACTATTTAAATTCCCATACCGCAGAAGATATTAAAGGTATTGAGGTTGTTTCTTCAACAAAATATGCCAATAGATACGTACCAATAGAATATGCGATGTCAATACTTCCTTCTGACGTAGCTTTTGTTGAAATTACCACGCGCTCAGGCCATGGCCCGGCAATAGATAATGCTATTGGTACTTATTTATACAAACCTTTACCACTTAGCTGGCCGAAGCAGTTTTATAAGCCCCGCTATGCTGTGAGGGATACGGCAAAGCATCAATTAGACCTGCGTTCAACCATTGATTGGGAGCCAAATGTGAATACCGGTAAGGATGGTAATGGATTGGTATCATTTTATGCAGCTGATAGTCCGTCAGTATATACGGTAATGATAGAGGGCACTGATATGAATGGTAACATCGGGTTTAAACGCTACAGGATATTGATCATTAAGCGTAAGGAAAGTATTAAATCAAAATAGTTAAAACTTCCTTCATGTTTGCTGCCTTGTGGGTTACTTCCGCATCCGGATACCTGTTTTCAGGATCATACAGAAAGGTGTCTATGCCTAAGGCTTTGGCAGCTTTAATTTCTGATTCAGGATCATCGCCAATGACCAATATTTCTTCGGGTTCATAACCATGCACTTCCATGATCTCGGCAAATATGTCCTTTTTGGTTTTTGGGCTAACCTCCGGGTCAACAATATGAATGGCTTTAAAATCATCACCGATACCCAGCATTTTAACTTTACTATGTTGTAATTTGGAAAAACCGGTAGTAACCAAAAACTTATCCAACGGTACCGATCTGACGTATTCATAATCCGCGTAAGGCTGCATAGGTAAAGTGTAAGCCATGTTATTGAGGGTATCGATAATTCTATTTCTTAATTCTTCATCCAACTGGTAATCATCGGCGATATGCTGAAAAGGCCTGCGGGTCATTTCCTCTTTGATGTGAGTTACACGGTCGGTTCCATCCGCATTAATACTATTGGAGTATTGATCAAGCACTACATATAGCTGGCCAAACAGGTCTTCGGAAATAGAGCTAACGGGGTAAATGGTATTGTCGAGATCTAATATCAGGGCTTTTTTCATCAAAATACAGTTTCTTCGGTCGGTACAACAATAGTTCGTTTACTGGTGTATTTATAAAGCATAGTAAAGCCTACAGATGCTACCAGGCACATAGCGCCGATGACCCACCACAACGGATAATAACCCCAACTGGCCACTATTAAACCGCCCGCAACCGGGGCTAATATCTGTGCGGTTGACCATGCTATGGTGTAAAGAGCGGCGTATTCACCGCGGTTGTTTTCATTTGTCCGCATTATCCAGAACGAATTCATAAACGGCATGCTCATGATCTCGCCAATGGTTATAAATATCACTACAATAAATGACGCGAAATAAGCAGCAGGAAGAAAATTAAGCAATAAAAACCCTGCCCCTGTAAGTACCACACCTATGCTAATATACCTGAGCGGATGCCTTTTACCTTCAAGGTTATGGATGATCACCATTTCAAAGCAAACGATAAGCAATCCATTTACACCCATCAATAAACCGATAAACTGCTCACTGAAATGCCATTGGGTTTTATAGAACAGAGACTGCATGGTAAACAGCTGAAAGAAACAACTTGCAAACACGATGACCAATAAAATAAAAGCCAGGTAAATGCCGTCCTGATAGGCCGAATCCTTGACGGATCTTATGGCATTTTTAACGGGCATGATGATTTTTGAGAAGGGAATAAGCTTTAATAAAAGTAACCCGGCTAAAATATTGGTGCAGCCATCCACCCAAAACAATAAATGATAGTTGATCTGGGCCAAAGTACCGCCTAATAATCCGCCAAAAGCCCAGCCCAGATTTACAGCCAGCCGGTTAAGCGAGTATGAACGTGTTTTATTATCATCGCTGCTATAATAGGCTATCGCTGCGGAATTGGCTGGTCTGAACGAGTCGTTGCACATACTCAACACAAACGAACAGATGCTGATGGATATAAAAGTTTTTTGAAACCCTAAAAGGAAAAACAATAGCCCGCCCGCTATCAGCGCTATTACCTGTACATAGTAAAATCCATACCTGTCTGTTATCCTGCCACCAATAAAAGCCCCTAAAATTGAGCCCAAACCAAACAAGCCCAGGATATATCCCGCCTGTGGAACGGTGAAATGGAGTTTTTGCGTACAATAAATAGTCATGAAAGGGATAACCATAGTACCGCTGCGATTAATGAACATCACCAGGCACAGGTACCAGCTATTTCGCGACAGACCACTATATGCTTTTTTGTATAATTGGATAGTATAGGAGAGCATTGCACAAATATATCAAATGTGCAGATGCATGGGTGTGCCGATGTGCAAATATGAAGATTGGATGAGACTTACTAACCTTCTATATATTTCCGATAATTTCTTTCAATAAACTCTTAATCTCATTATCTGAAATGTTTTCTTGTTCAGATTTATCATAAACTGCCAGCAAATAAATCACGCCTTCAAGTTCATTTAGCAATACTACATTAGTGATTACCCGGGCACCACCACTCTTGCCCTTGTTTTTACTGGCAATAGTTATCCTGATCTTGTAACAAGAATTACCTATTGGTATGCCCGATTTAGGATTATTATTGAGTATTTCGCGAAGTTTGCTTAGATCTGATTTAAAGGACTTGTATTTCTTACTTAGTGTTTTAACATCCTTATCAAAACTGGGGATAGTTTTTATTTTATAGTTCATTCAGCAGATCATCGAAATCTCTTGCTTCTATTTTTCCTGCTTTAACGTCATTTAGTTCATTAACAGCATCCTTTATTTTTTTTAATAGGGGTTTACTGCTATCAACCTTTTTTACAGCGACGCCTAATTCTTTTAACAATATACGTACTGCTTTTTCCTTTTTATCAGGTATGGTTATTTGTAAAACAGTCATTCTTATTTTCTTTATACAAATATAATTAAAAGATGATTATGTTGATTAAAGTGATTATACATTGATATAGGAATGGTCGTATTAAATTTAATCAAACTGAATTGAATTTAACAATTGTTCTGTTTCATGAAAAGCAATAATCCTGTGGTCTATAATAATATCTTGTGGGGTTATTAATTTTTTCAATGCGATACCGTTTAATGATTTGCAGCGACTTAATGCTGTATATAATTGTCCATTAATAAATGCACCTCTTCCTAGATCAATTGCAACTTTTTCAAATGTTAAGCCTTGACTTTTATGTATTGTGATAGCCCAAGCAAGTTTAATGGGAAATTGAGTAAATGTGCCTTTTAATTCAGAAACAATTTTGCCATTATTATATTTGTAGGCCCTATTTTCCCAAACTGTCTTTTCTAACTTGTGAATACTGTCATCTTGTAATCTAATTTCCAGTATATCATCAGATATAAATTCAACCTTAGCAATTGTTCCGTTTACCCAATTTTTAGCAGTATCGTTTTTTACCAATATTACTTGTGCATATTTTTTTAGCTCCAGCGTTTTATTCGTTGGGTATCGACTTTCTTTAAATTCACCCGTAATTTCTGCCTCGAACCGGAAAGATGTATAAGACAGTTGGTTAAGCCTTCTGATATTTTCGGCGAATGCAATGGCATTGCTTGATGAAAGTGTTATAACAAATTCATTATTCTTAGGAGTGTAGTTGGGATAATATCTGTCGTTTAATTTAGCAAGTATATGTCCATTATTTTCGCAAATTCTGATGCTATCTAAAATTTCAACAAATTCAAGGTCTTTACCTTGTCTATAAGATTTTTTAAATTCGAAATATCCAGGATTTAATTTTTTATATGCAGGAGAGTCAAAAAAATATTTGCTTTTGTATACTTCCGTAAATAAATAACTATCAACTTCATCCGTATCATCTATAACTGGGGGTAACTGGAAAATATCTCCAACGAATAATATCTGCTTGCCTCCAAAAATTTTACTTGGATCACCTCCATTTTTCCGCAAAGAGTAATCAATGGCTTCTAGTGTATCAGACCTTAGCATTGACACCTCATCAATAACAATGGTTTGAATTTCCTCTATCATTTTATACTTTTCAGAGTTTTTGTAGAAAAGTTTTATTTCATCATCTTCTGGACCCAAAGCTTGCGGCGGAAAACGAAAAAATGAGTGGATGGTTTGACCCTTTATGTTAATTGCAGCGATACCCGTAAAAGCACACATTAATAATTTTTTCCTGGTTTTTGAAGCAAAGTATTGAATGAAGGTCGATTTACCAGTTCCAGCTTTGCCGGTTATAAAAAAGCTTGAATTACTATTTTCAATTTTATTAAATAATTGATTTACAATCTTATTGTTTTCGTAGCCCTCAGGAAAATCATTAAACTGGCTATATAAATAAGGTAATTCTAAAGGTTCGTCAAATATTGTTAATTGACTAACATCGTCACATTCAATACGAAGCAGATATGTTAGCTCTCTAAGGTTATCTTTATAAGGATTATCAACTGTAAGATTTTTATCATAGTGTGCCAACATCTTTAAAATATTGTTGCATTTATCTGCAAATTTTTCATAATGTTCCGAATTTTCGCTAATGTGTTTAAACAAAAGATCTTTATTGATTTCGATACCAATAAAACTTAAAAAGGCATGGAAAATAAGTGAAGAATTATTTTTTTCAAGATTTAAAAATGAAGAATGATGAAGCTTGAAATTTTGTGGGAAATTTATGGGATATAAATCATTTTCTTTACCATAATACAATTGAAATGCATAATCTCTTTTAAAAAGTCCAGTGGATTGATCGACCAAGGGTGATTTCTTGAAGTTTTCAATCCATTTTTTTTCAATTACTTTTATACTGGGCATTAAAATATGACTTACAAGGTTTCATTAGCTAATTTACTAAATAATATAGCAGTTTTAAAGGAGGACTTTAATGCAATTTTTGGCTTATCTCAAAATAGAGTTCCTGTTCCTCAACCAATGATCTGCCAAAACCAAAGCGGCCATGGCTTCCACAATAGGTACTGCGCGGGGTACTACACAAGGATCATGACGGCCTTTGCCTGATATTTCGGCTGCATTTCCCTGTCTGTCAATTGTAGCCTGGCTTTGCACGATGGTAGCCACCGGTTTAAAGGCCACTTTGAATTCTATCGGCATACCATTGCTGATGCCGCCCTGTATCCCGCCTGAAAAATTGGTCAGGGTTTGGATCTCGCCTTGTTGAGTTTTGATAAAAATATCATTGTGTTCCGAGCCGCGCATTTCGCTGCCCTCAAAACCAGAACCATATTCAAACCCGTGTACGGCGTTGATGCTCAACATTGCTTTTCCCAGATCGGCATGTAATTTATCAAAAACAGGCTCGCCTAAGCCAACCGGGCAATTTTTTATGTAGCAGGTTACTTTACCTCCAACGGTATCGCCTTGTTTACGGATAGAATCAATATGCTCTATCATTTCTTCGGCAGTTGCCGGATCGGCGCAGCGGACGATATTTTTTTCGCGATCATCAATAAACTCCTGTACGTTATTAATCTCCACGTTCGGTGCGTTGATCTTGCCAACACTGCTTACATGGGCTGCTATTTCGATACCCTGCGTTTTTAAAAGCATTTTAGCTATTGCACCTGCCGCAACACGCGCGGCGGTTTCGCGGGCAGAGGAGCGACCGCCCCCGCGATGATCACGGATACCATATTTAACCTGGTAAGTATAATCAGCGTGCGAAGGACGGAAAACATCTACATTATGGGTATAATCTTTTGACCGTTGATCTTCATTGGGGATCAGCATGGCAATGGGTGTTCCGGTGGTTTTCCCTTCAAATACGCCTGAAAGTATTTTTACCGCATCACTTTCCTTACGTTGTGTGGTAATTTTTGATTGCCCGGGGCGGCGCTTATCCATTTCAGATTGGATATAATCCAGGTCTACCTCCAATTGTGCCGGGCAGC
>Ga0206812_1059_pt1 | contig 27258 bp, 19 predicted proteins | sample Alteio_BWOrgCont_54_FD_152912 | JGI IMG/M metagenome (GOLD analysis project Ga0206812, IMG submission 152912) | Enriched cells from forest soil in Barre Woods Harvard Forest LTER site, Petersham, Massachusetts, United States -... | ecosystem: Environmental > Terrestrial > Soil > Temperate forest >... | reverse complement strand
ATAGGGCTAACTCTGTTAAAATATACCTGGTTAATACGGGCGTAAGTGCTGATAATCTGACTACTAAGGGTTATGGCGAAAGCAACCCGGTAGCCGATAATACCACAGATGCCGGAAGGATATTAAACCGCCGTGTTGAGATCAAAAAACAAAATTAAAAAGATAATAACCAATCCATTTTTACAAAGCCCACTCCTTAAAGAAGTGGGCTTTGTATTTTAATGGGCTAAAAGAAAATTAGCACTCGGGCAAACTGATCGGTATATTGATAGCCAGGCCGCCGTCTGATGTTTCTTTGTATTTTGAGTTCATATCCAAAGCCGTTTGCCACATGGTTTTTACTACGGCATCCAAGCTAACTTTGGCATTATCCGGGTTGGTTTGCAATGCCAACTGTGATGCGGTAATGGCCTTGATGGCGCCCATGGTGTTGCGTTCGATACAGGGAACCTGCACCAAGCCGCCAATCGGATCGCAGGTCATGCCCAGGTGATGCTCCATAGCGATCTCGGCGGCCATGAGTACCTGCCTTTGCGAGCCGCCCATACATTCAGTTAAGGCCGCGGCAGCCATTGCGGATGATACACCAATTTCGGCCTGGCAGCCACCCATTGCGGCCGATAAGGTAGCACCCTTTTTGAAGATGCTGCCAATTTCTGATGCGGTTAATATAAACTGGATAACTTTTTCTTTGCTAAACCTATCACAAAAAACTATCATGTATTGCAATACGGCAGGCACCACCCCTGCAGCGCCATTAGTGGGCGCAGTTACCACTCGCCCAAATGATGCGTTCTCCTCATTTATTGCCAACGCAAAACAACTTACCCAATCCAACGTATTTTGAAACCCATTACCTGTGTGCCTGATAGCAGCTACCCATTCATTATAATTTTCATAATGATAATCACCTATCAATCTGCGATTTAAATTGGCCGCGCGGCGGGCCACATTTAATCCGCCGGGCAGGTGGCCGGTAGTATGGCAACCCCGATACATACATTCCTTCATCACCCTGAAAATATTAAGCACACCAGATCGTGTTTCCTGCTCGTTGCGCCAGGCCAACTCATTTTCCATTACTACTTCCGATATTTTGAGGCCCGTTTTTATGCACCAGTGCAGCAGATCGCCTGCAGTATTAATGGGAAAAGGAAGATCGACCTCATTTTTACTGGCTTGGGCTTGCTCGCCTTCCTTCACCACAAACCCACCGCCAATAGAATAAAAAGTTGCCGAAACAGCTTTTCCATCGCTCAAAAACGCTTGAAATGTTACAGCATTCGGATGATAAGGCAAACTCTCGTTAAATAAAAAAAGCAGGTCATCCTCAACAAAAAAATCTATGGATTGATTCCCGCCGAGTAGCAATGTATTCGACGTTGTTATATGGGCTATTTTTTGATCTATCGCATTTACATCAAAGGTAACAGGATCGTCCCCGCTCAGGCCAAGTAAAATAGCAATGTCGGTTCCATGCCCTTTGCCGGTTTTGGCAAGTGAGCCATACAGCAAAATTTTTATACCTGTTACCAGGGATAATACTTCCTGCTGTTCCAACAATTGCACAAACTGTTGCGCCGCCCGCCACGGGCCAAGCGTGTGTGAGCTTGATGGGCCAATGCCTATTTTAAAAATATCGAATACTGAGATCTGTTCCCTTTTCATCCATGCAAACTTACAGGATATATGCCATTATTTATCTCTAATTAATTTCCTTATTCGGCCATTCGAAATAAATTTTTATATATTTAGCGTACAATTAACTCTCAAAAACTTAACCTTTAAACTTTAAAACTATGGACAATTCTTATTCAGGCTCTGGTGGTTTTCCCTCTCTGGGCTTTATCCCCATTATAATTATTTTAGTGATAGCTGTGATAATGATAGCGGCAATGTGGAAAGTATTCACTAAAGCAGGCAAACCCGGCTGGGCGGCTATTATACCTATCTATAATTATATAGTAATGTGCGAAATAGTAGGCAAACCTGTATGGTGGTTTCTATTAATGATCTGTCCATGCATTAACTTTATTTTTGTAATATGGGTATATAACCTACTATGCAAAAGTTTTGGTAAAAGCGAAGGATTTACGGTTGGTTTGATTTTCTTACCCTTCATATTTTTACCAATATTAGGCTTCGGTGATGCCCAATATTTAGGACCATCGGCAGCTGAAGCAAATGCGGCAAACCGTTTTGGATCAAGCGACTATCAAAAACCATTTGACGAAACTCCTCAATCCTGATATGTGTATTACCTTAATATTTTGCAGCCTTTTGGATATTACCAATTGGCTGCAAAATCATTTTATACCCTGCCCATTCAAAAAATTAACCGGTATTGATTGCCCTGGTTGCGGTTTTCAACGAAGCCTGCTTGCTCTTATAAAAGGGAATCTCAGGGAAAGCATCCTATTGTATCCTGCTACTATCCCGCTGTTGATAACCTCCTTGTTTGTATTATTTGCTGTAAAGCTTAAGATGGATAATCGTGATATGATCAAGAAAACGCTTTTTATCACAACCGGGAGCATCATCATGATATCTTATATTGTAAAAATATACAGCCTATATATTTAAATCAGGTTCCTGTTCTTGAAGTGATGTAGCTGTAGTCTTTAATTACAGTTTGCAAAAAATCGAAATCATTCATCCCCCTTGGTATCTCAACAGCTAAGTGTTCTTTTACACGCAAGGCCATATTATATACCAAACTACTGTTACGTGTGCTCTTAAAGTTACTGATCACTTCATGTATCAGCGTAACATCCTCATCCGATAGGTTGTTTACGCTGGGAAATACAGGCTCATAATTCTCATCCTGCGAATTTAGAAAAAGCTCATTTAATGTGGTACGCGGCTTGGTTTTGATCAGCGTTGTTCCGGCAATCAGATCACCGATACGTTGTTTTTTTTCTGATACTGCGACAGAAACTAAGGCCCCGATGCCAAAAGTGATCCCAAAATCCACCAATCTGAAAACCCACCTCAAAAAATACTGACCTAATGTGGGCCGGGCCCCATCAATATTTACCACCTTAATTTTTATAGCATATTTGCCTATGCTTTGCCCGTTAAAATATATTTCGGCTACCAAATCATAAAAAATAAAAAGGATACTATATATGATGAGTAATACGATCAGAAATACCGGGAGCCCACCCCCTGATTGCAATTGCTCGATCTGGCTTATATAGAAAAATATAATGATGAAATAAATAATATAAAAAACGCCGGTAAATACCCCTATATCGACTATCCTGGCTAAAACGCGCTCGCCTAATCCGGCTACTTCATAATCAATATCAATATTTTGAGATGTCCTGATTTTTACTGTTTGCATACTTAACAAATATATATTTTGACTATTGAATTATTTGTATGCCGTGATCGAATTTTTGTTATTATTTTAACAAAAAAATTAATCCTGTAGATAATATGCGTGAAGCATTGTTTGTTAAGCAAAATTCGGCAAAGTGGCACGAGTATGAAAATACCCCTACCAATGACCCTGATGAGTTGGCCGAAAGATTTGTGATCATTTCTGATGACCTCGCTTACGCTAAAACATTTTATCCACAATCAAAAACAACACAATATTTAAACGGCCTGGCTGCCGGTTTTCATCAGTCTATTTATAAAAACAAAAAGGAGAAAACTAACCGGTTTATATATTTCTGGCAATCTGAACTGCCGCTCTTGTTCAGAAAATATCATAGACAAATTCTATATTCTTTTATCTTCTTTATCATATTTTTCCTGATAGGAATACTTTCAGCTAAATATGATAATTCATTTGTCAGGTATATTTTAGGGGATGATTATGTGAATATGACTAACGAAAACATCTCAAAAGGCGAACCGTTTGGAGTTTTTAAAAGCGAAAACGAGTTTTTGATGTTTTGGATGATCGCCAAAAACAATATTACGGTAACAGCTTCAACCTTTGTTTTGGGCATTACTTTTTCCCTCGGAACATTACTGTACCTTTTCAAAAATGGTTTAATGGTAGGTTGTTTCCAATACCTGTTTATAAGCAAGGGATTAGGCATACAATCAGTATTGGTAATATGGATACATGGCACGCTTGAAATATCAACCATAATTTTAGCAGGTGCTGCCGGATTGATCATGGGCAACAGCCTTTTATTCCCCAAAACCTATACCCGTTTCGTATCGCTAAAGAGAGGGGCGCTTGACGGGCTAAAAATAATGCTTGGGATAGTACCAATTGTTGTAGCCGCGGCTATTTTTGAAAGCTTTGTTACGCGGCATACCGAAATGCCTTTATGGTTAAGCATTTCAATTTTAAGCGGTTCATTTATATTTATTGTATGGTATGTTATCATATACCCCTTATATTTATCGCGTAAGCTAAAACCTGACCTTATTAATGATGAAAGAAAATATTGAATTAAACCGTGCCCGCGAATTTGGAGACATCATCAGCGATACCTTTGTTATCTTCAGGCAAAACTTTAAACCGCTATTAAAATCCTTCCTGGTTATTTGTGGATTGTTTTTAATAGCCGACACCTTCATTACAGCCATTGTTAATAATACCAGGCATAGTGATGATGTATCACTCCATCAGCACTGGCTGTTTTTAGGCGTGGTATTCGGTGTTGTTTACAACACCGCTTTTGTGGTAACCGTGCTTTCGTACCTGGCAATATATAAGGAGAAAGGTAACCAACCAGCCGAAGTACTCGAAGTATGGAGTTATTTCAAATATTATTATTTCAGGGTATTTTTAACCCAGGTGCTATTGATCATTGCGGCAATAATTGCCTTCCTTTTCTGTTTTTTCCCCGGAGTTTACTTATCTGTTGTTTTCTCTTTAGTTATGCCGGTAATGATAATTGAAAATGGCAGTATCGAATATTCCTTTAAAAGGGCCTTTAAAATAATTAAAGAAAACTGGTGGTTCACTTTTGGCACTATTCTGTTAATAGTTATTATTGTTTTAGCCTGTACATTGATCTTACTGTTACCACCGATGATATTCTATGGCGGCGCTCAATGGCTGTTGGGCGAAAGCCCTGATAATACAGCCGGGATAATACAGGCAGCATTGATGAACCTTTGCCAGATACTTTGGATAATACCCATCATCGCTATAACGCTGATCTATTATTCTTTGATTGAAGAAAAAGAAGGGAATAGCCTCGTAAACAGAATTAAAATGTTTGGGAAAAACACCCCGGGAACAGATCAAATCTCATCAGAACAATACTAAATCCAGGCATGTCCAAAGCATTATTAACACTTCTTATACTGTTTTTGCTTGGCGGGCAGGTTTATGCATCGTCTACGGGTAAAGTAGCTAAGTCAATTACCATACATCATCAGCTCAAAATAGATAGTACTAAGATAAGTGTACATCAATTTGATACCAGCACAATAAAAAAATATCGCGGGGACCCTGCTTTTAATTATGCGGAAGAAAAAGCCAGCATTACCTGGTGGGATCGCTTTTGGAATTGGGTATGGGGCGTATGGGAGCGTTTCTGGGAATGGGTGGCACACATTCTTCAAAAATTATTTGGCGGCGTTAGAATAGGAAAGGCTGGTTCAGTGTTTAAGTACGTTATATTAGGTTTAGGGGCTTTCCTGATCGTCTATCTGATCTTTAAGCTAATAGGTATAGATCTGTTAAAGATCTTCAAAAAGAAGCAGCCTGTAAATGAAATCCCTTATACAGAGTTCATAGAAAACATTCATGACATAAACTTTGATGATGCTATCGAAAACGCCGTGCTGGTTAAAGATTACAGGCTTGCCGTAAGGCTTTTATACCTGCGCTGCCTAAAGCAATTGAGTGACAACCATATTATTAACTGGAAGATTGAAAAAACCAACAATATTTATTTAAATGAAATTACCGATGAAGCTCAACGCCGGCAGTTTTCAATTGTTACCAGGCAGTTTGAATATGTGTGGTATGGAGATTTCCCGGTAGATGGGCAATCATTTCAAAACATCAATGCGATTTTCCAGGAATTTAAAACCCGCTTGTCATGAAAAGTTTAAGGGTTTATATTATCACGTTATCGGTTTTAATTACAATTTACATTGTGGCGCAATACAACCGCCCGAAAGCTATAAACTGGTCGGAAACATTTAGCAGCACTGATAAGATACCTTTTGGCACTTATATCTTATATAACCGGTTAAACGATATTTTCCCAAATGCCAAAGTGCAGGCTGTTCGCGAGCCTGTATATAATGTTATTAATGATCTGAAAATTACCCATAGCACCTACCTGATCGTTTGCGGTTCGGTCAATCTGAATGAGTATGATTATAAGAAATTAATAACATTCATAAAAAATGGCAACGACGTATTTATCAGCGCGGCTTACTTTGGCGATGAGTTAAAGAAAGAGCTTAAAATAGAAACCATGGCTGAATTTCAAGATCTAAAATCTTCAGCAGGTATAAAATTTTTAAACAAACAGCTTGATACCAATAAAGTATATGATACAAAAAGAGCGATGGGGCAAACCTATTTTAGCAGCCTGGATACTGTGACCACAACCGCGTTAGGATCAAATACTTTCCATCATGTTAATTTTCTCAAATACTCTACTGGCAAAGGCAATCTTTTTTTGAACTGCAATCCGCTGATGTTTACTAATTATAGTCTTTTTAGTAAAGATGGGGGTAAATATGCCGCTACCGCATTATCCTTTATAAAAAATAACAACTCTTTGATCTGGGACCAGTATTATGCTTTGGGCAGGGATGATGAGGATTCAAACATGCGTGTTTTTTTAAGAAACAATGCGTTGCGCTGGGCTTTCTACATCTCATTTTTTAGCCTGGTAACATTTGTTTTATATGAAATGAAACGCCGCCAGCGGATAATACCTGTAATTGAGCCTCTTGAAAACTCAACGCTTAGCTTTGTGAATGTTGTAGGACAGGTTTATTATGAACAGCGCGATAACCTGAATATCGCCAATAAAAAAATATTATACTTTTTAGAGCACTTGCGCACTAAATACAATCTTAAAACCAACCCGCTTGATCAGCTATTTATTGATAGCTTTTCTCAGAAAACCGGCATTGATCACGAATTTGCTACTGAATTAGTTAATTGTATCAATTTTCTAACTTCTGAGCAGGCGGTTACCAATAATGAACTAATAAAACTAAACCAATTGATAGAAAAATTTTACAACCAATCCAAATAGATATGGAAGAAGATGAACTTTTTGAACAAAGAACCGACCTGAGCAAGCTAAGCGCCGCGGTTGAACAAATAAAAGCCACGCTTGGTGAAATCATCGTGGGGCAGCATGATGTGATCGAGCTGCTGATAGCCGGCATACTGGCCGACGGGCATATATTGATTGAGGGTGTACCCGGTGTAGCTAAGACGCTTACAGCAAAACTGATTGCTAAAGCAATTGACGCACGCTATTCGCGCATACAGTTTACACCAGATTTGATGCCTTCGGATGTATTGGGCACCTCGGTTTTTAATCCGAAGAGCGTTGACTTCGAATTTAGACAGGGACCAGTATTCGGCAATATTATTTTGGTAGATGAGATCAACCGTGCACCTGCAAAAACGCAATCTGCTTTATTTGAGGTGATGGAGGAGCGCCAGGTGACCATCGATGGTAAAACCTATAAAATGGAAGAACCTTTTATTGTACTGGCTACACAAAACCCTATTGAGCAGGAAGGAACTTACCGCCTGCCGGAAGCACAATTGGATAGGTTCCTGTTTAAAGTTGAAGTGAAATACCCTTCGCTCGAAGAGGAAATTGCCATAATTACTCAGCAGCACCAGCAAAAAACCAATGATCAACTGGCGCATATCAAACCCATATTATCAAAGGATGATATTGTTTCGCTAAGGCAGGTAGTGAGGGGATTGCACGTTGAACCTAAGATATTGGAGTTTGTTGCTAAGATCATTCATGAAACACGGAACAATAAATCATTATTCCTGGGTGGATCGCCCCGTGCTTCGTTGGCTATTGTGAACGCGGCAAAAGCGCTTGCAGCCATTAAAGGGCGTGATTTTGTAACGCCTGACGATATTGTTTGGGTAGCTCCTGCTGTGTTGAGGCATCGGATAATGCTTACCCCTGACAAGGAAATGGAAGGCGTAAGCCCGGATGAGGTAGTGAAACAAATTATACAGAAAATTGAGGTACCCCGGTAAGGAGCGTGAAAAATATTTTTAGCCTATTTTACAGAAACCTCTTTTTAACTAACCGGCTTTTCGCGGGGTTAGCTGTATGCGCCGTACTCTTTTTGCTCTCTTTCTTTTTCCCATGGCTGGGCATTATTCCCGAGTTATTCTTCTGGGTGCTGATCTTGCTTTTCCTTGCTGACGCACTAATGCTTTACCGCACCAAAAAAGGAGTTTTTGCCAAACGCCATGCCCCCGAACGGTTGAGTAATGGAGACGAAAATGAATTAGGAATTTATATCGAAAGCTCTTATCCGTTTAATATCAACGTGGGTATTATTGACGAGATACCTTTCCAATTTCAAAAAAGGGATATCTTGTTTAAAACCATCTTAACACCCCATCAGCATAAACTGATCAATTACCTTTTACGGCCCACCAAACGCGGTGAGTACGAATTTGGGGATATCAGGGTATATGTTAAATCGCAATTGGGGCTTATCAGGCGGCGGTATAATTTTAGCCAGGCCGAAACTCTGCCAGTATATCCATCCTTCCTGCAAATGCGCAAGTATGAGTTGATGGCTATTTCGAACAGGTTAACAGAGATCGGTGTAAAAAAAATAAGGCGCCTTGGTCATAGCCTTGAATTTGAACAGGTAAAGAATTATGTGGCCGGGGATGATTACCGCACCATCAACTGGAAGGCCACCGCGCGCCGCGGCGACCTGATGACTAACGTTTATACCGATGAGAAATCGCAGCATGTGTATTGTGTGATCGACAAGTCAAGGTCGATGAAGATGCCTTTTGAGGGGCTTAGCCTGCTGGATTATGCCATCAATGCCAGCCTGGTATTATCCAACGTGGCTTTATTGAAAGAGGATAAAGCCGGACTGATCACCATTGCGGAAAAATTAGGGTCAGTTGTTGCTGCCGACCGGCGACCCATACAATTGAACAGGATAATGGAAGTGCTGTACAAAGAAAAGACCCGCTACCTCGAAACTAATATGGAGTTGTTATACACCACCATACGCAATGTTTTAAAACAACGAAGCCTGGTGGTGTTCTTTACAAATTTCGAGAGTATGTCGGCGATGGAAAGGCAGCTGCCCTTTTTGAAGCGCATATCCCGTTTCCATTTGCTATTGGTGGTGTTTTTTGAGAATACCGAGCTTGAAAAGCTAAGCGAAAAACCTGCCGGTAATGTGGAAGATATCTACATCAAAACCATCGCTGAAAAATTTGCTTACGATAAAAAACTGATCGTGAAGGAACTGACGAAGCATGGCATACAATCTATTTTGAGTACGCCTCAAAATCTGACGATCAATACCATAAACCGGTATCTTGAGCTAAAGGCTAAACAGAAGATATAGATCAGGTGCCGGGCAACACATGGTGCGTAGGCAATTTTATATCAGCATCACGCAGGTCTTTTACTATTTTCTCCTGTAAATAGATCTTAACGTCCAGGTAATCTCCCGGATCGACCCAAACACGAACGGTAAACCTTATTCCGTCTATCTCCAGGGCTATAACGCCAACAAGCGGTTCGGGTTCTGGCAATATGCCTGTGGCTGATTTGATGGCATTATAAATAACCTCCTTCACTTTGTCTACTTCAACAACATAGCCCAGTTTCAGTTCAAAATCGAGGCGTCTCACCTTCTCCCTGTTTACATTAACGATCACTTCGTTAAAAAGCTTTCCATTAGGAATAATGACAGTCCTGTTATCCACCGTTTTTATAACCGTATAGAATAGCTGGATAGACATTACTGTACCTTCCTGGCCCTGCGCTACCACATAGTCTGAAATGTCAAATGGTTTTAGCAGCAATATCAATACCCCACCTGCAAAGTTTTGGAACGTACCCGATAAGGCCAAACCTGCTGCAACTCCAAACGAGGCGATGATGGCGCTCAGAAAGCTTAACTCCCAACCAATAATACTAAACACCGATAATGTTAATACAACATAGAGGGCAGTTATTGTCAGGCTTAAAAAAAAGGGTTGTAAACTGGAGTGAACCTTGCGGTTGCGCATACGGTTACGCATACGCGTTTTAAGTAACCTGATAAACCAGAGGCCTATTAAAAATATTAAAATGCCTGAAATATAGGTTGGCCCGCGGGTAATGAGCCAATGGTGGAATTCGGTGTAAAATTCTTCGAGCTTCATAGCGTAGTCCGCAGCATTCCTGCGGGAAGCCAAAGTTAATAATTAATTTATTTTCCGTAGATGCTTATAAACAACTCGGGGCCTTTTATAAAAAACCACTCTACTATTTGAGTTTTTATGTGCCTTGTTGTGTCGTTGATCGTCTTCATATGCTTACTTGTTCAAATGCCATGCCTCAATGTTATCTTATTGATCTGCTGTACAAAAATAAGCTTAATAGTAACCGAATTATTACTTAATCAATCATTTGATTAACAGATGACACTGCCTTTACTTTTACATGACTTTAGGATGGTTCAGTAAAAAAGAAAACCCTGTCTATTAAAATAGACAGGGTTTTTCCTATGTAAATATTATATGGCTCCCCTTTAGGGGCGGGGGTATTACATCATACCGCCCATGCCGCCGCCGCCCATTTGAGGCATGCCGCCGCCTTTTTCGTCTTCAGGCTCATCAGCTAACACACATTCGGTAGTCAACAGCATTGCTGCGATTGAAGCTGCATTCTCTAAAGCTACACGGCCCACTTTAGTAGGATCGATAACACCAGCCTTAATTAAGTTTTCGTATTTATCAGTACGAGCATTGTAACCGAAATCACCTTTACCTTCTTTTACTTTTTGCACTACGATAGAACCTTCGATACCTGCATTTTCGCAGATCTGGCGAAGGGGCTCTTCGATAGCACGACGGATGATCTGGATACCAGTATTCTCATCATCGTTTTCGCCTTTAAGATCAGCTAATGCTGCTACAGCACGGATGAAAGCTACACCACCACCTGCTACTATTCCTTCTTCAACAGCAGCGCGGGTTGCATGCAATGCATCGTCAACACGGTCTTTCTTTTCTTTCATTTCCACTTCAGAAGCTGCACCGATATATAATACAGCAACACCGCCAGATAATTTAGCTAAACGCTCCTGTAATTTTTCTTTGTCGTAATCAGAAGTTGTAGTTTCTATCTGTGACCTGATCTCGCTAACGCGACCTTTGATCGTTGCAGGATCACCGATACCATTAATGATAGTAGTGTTGTCTTTATCGATAGTGATCTTTTCAGCCTGACCTAAGAATGAAAGATCAGCGCTTTCCAATTTGTAACCTCTTTCTTCAGAGATCACTGTACCGCCAGTTAAAACAGCGATATCTTCCAGCATAGCTTTACGACGATCGCCAAAACCAGGAGCCTTAACAGCAGCCACTTTCAGTGAACCACGGATCTTGTTAACTACTAATGTAGCCAGCGCTTCACCGTCTAAGTCTTCAGCAATGATCAATAATGGTTTGCCGGTTTGAACTTGTTTTTCAAGGATAGGAAGTAATTCCTTCATTGATGATATTTTCTTGTCGTAGATCAGGATATAAGGATTTTCCAGTTCTACTTCCATTTTATCAGCATTGGTAACGAAGTATGGAGAAAGGTAACCACGGTCAAACTGCATACCTTCAACTGTTTTAACTTCAGTTTCAGTTCCTTTTGCTTCTTCAACAGTGATCACGCCGCCAGTACCAACTTTTTTCATCGCATCAGCGATCATTTCGCCAATAACCTCATCGTTATTTGCTGAGATAGCTGCCACTTGTTTGATCTTACTAAAATCATCGCCAACATCTTGTTTCTGTGATTTCAGGTTTTCAACAACCACTCTAACAGCTTTGTCGATACCGCGTTTCAGATCCATTGGATTTGCACCGGCTGCTACGTTTTTAATACCAGCGGTTACAATAGCTTGTGCTAAAACGGTAGCAGTAGTTGTACCATCACCAGCTATATCAGCAGTTTTTGATGCAACTTCTTTTAACATCTGAGCACCCATGTTTTCGATAGGATCTTTAAGCTCAATTTCTTTTGCTACAGTTACACCATCCTTAGTGATAGAAGGTGAACCGAATTTTTTATCAATAATTACGTGACGACCTTTTGGTCCTAATGTTACCTTAACAGCGTTTGCTAAAATATCAACACCCCTTTTTAGGGCATCGCGTGCTTCAACATTGTATTTAACTTGTTTTGCCATGTCTTGTTTAATTTTTTAATTAGTGAGTTAGTGAATTATTGATTGAATACCTGATCCGATAATTCAATCCTTCAATAATTCAGTAATTGATTTACAGTATTGCGTAGATATCGCTTTCACGCATAATTAAATATTCTTTACCGTCATAAGTGATCTCGGTACCGGCATATTTGCCATAAAGAACCTGGTCGCCTGCTTTAACCGTTAATGGCTCGTCTTTTTTACCTTCACCAACAGCTACTACTGTTCCTTTTTGCGGTTTCTCTTGTGCTGTTTCAGGAATGTAGATACCAGAAGCAGTCATAGTTTCGGCGGGAGCAGCTTGAACCACCACTCTATCTCCGATCGGTTTAATTTTTAATGACATAATTATACTTAATTTTTAATTTATAATAGTTTGAGTTTCTATTCCGCCTATTCCAAAGAAGTCCCCCGGCAGGCAGGTTGTATGAACATCAATTATGCCAAGCAAGCTAAAAGTTTAAAATTGGCATACTACCTGTTCAATTGTCACATTCGTATCAATGATGGTTTTTTTATTAATGCTAATTTAACAATGCAATGCCATCATGTCAGTACGGGTTTGAGCCAAAAAAGGCTCTGGAAATGATCCAAAGCCTTTTAAAAAATTTCTTATTCCTATCTATTTTTTACCTGTTGGGGCAGCAGGTATTGTTATAGGTGGCGCTGAATTAGCCGGGGCTGAGGTTGGCGCCGCCATCTTTTTATCCCTTGCGGACTCACTGCTTGTGGAAGGTCCGTTTTTAACAGCAACGGTAATAGCCAATGATAACACCATGATGGTTATAGCCAGCACCCAAGTCCCTTTTTCTAAAAAGTCGCCTGTTTTTTGCACACCCATTAATTGGGATGAGCTTGAAAAATTGGATGTTAAACCGCCACCTTTAGGGTTTTGGATCAATACGATGGCTCCTAAAAGCACACAAACTATAATGGCAAGGATCACTAAAACAAAATACATTTCTTTATATTAATTGGTTTTTCTTTCTAACTGTTCAATCTGGTCGGCAAAGTAACGGCTTTTTTCCGGAAATTTCAACATCAATTTTTTGTAAGTATTTATAGCCTTGTGGTAAAGCATCTGATCGCTGTATACGCGGGCCAATGTTTCTGTCACCATCTCGTCCTGGTCCTCGGCGCTTTTTTTCGCCTTATTTTCAGTGTCCAGTTTATCAATGCTCGGAGGTTTAATATGCGGCTCCTCGGTGATGAACCGTTTAATGATCACATCTTCCTTGCGTTTGGTATCAAACTCAACGGTTGGCGATGAGGTGCTCCTGTCCAGTTCTTCAACCGAATTGATATGGAATATATTCTCGTAATACTGCTGTTGCAGTTCTTCCGCGCCGCTCTGCCTGATGGCCTGCGAGGTATCTAATTTAAAAGGCTGATATACCCCGGCATGTTCCTTACGTGTTTTATCAAGCCACCACATAAAGGTGTAGGGCATTTTATCATCGTGATATTTGGATACTTCCTGGGTCTCGGCTCCTGGTGATGCCACTTCATCTGCCGCATCGGATGCGGAAATAACTGCATCACTTTCAATAGCCTCCGCTTGTTTCCTTTCACTAACCGCCCTGTCAAATACAAAATAGTCTGTTGTAGCGATATTGCCTACTATTAATTTTTCGGCCTCATCATCCAGGTTCAGCGCGCGTTCTTTTTGTGTAGTCTCTACAGCTGGTTCAGTATTGACGTCCCCGGTTAATTCTTCGATCTGCGCGCTTGATTCTTCCTCGGGGTGGATATCAGGTTGAACCGTATTGGCTGTTGGTTTAGCTACTGATGCAAAGTTGATGTTCTCGATACCGACTATCTCATCATAAACATCATCATCTATATCTTTTTGAGAACCGTCTAATTTGAAGAAGTTTGATTCAGTAACTGATTCATCTTTCTGAATGTTTTCGTCGGCTGCTTCAGTTGGGGTAATTTCTTCTGCACCCGATAGCTCGTGCACCGGTTCAACTTCTTCGGCTGATAGCTCAATAGCTTCTGCCGGCTGCTCCTCTTCATATACACCTGCCTCGGTTACTAATTCATCCTCGTAAAAATGCTCATTGGCCGCTGTGATGGTGATCGGTTCAGCCTCGGGTGCTGATTCCTGTACTTCTTCGTGCTCCGTATAAGTTGCATCTTCAATACCGGCTTCTTCGGTTGTAAGTTCCTGCACTTCTTCATGCTCAATTTCGGTTGCAGCTTCGACATTGGCTTCTTCTTCAATTACAGGCTCAACCACTACATCCTCATCATCAAAATGATTCAGTCCCGATACTTCTTCTGTTGCCTGCACCTGTTCAGCAGCTGCATATTCAACAGTGCCGCTTAATTCCTGGATGATCTGATCGTCTTTTACTACAGCTAAACTACCGGGTGAATTTGTAACGATATAAAGAAGCCTGGGATCAAAATAAGCCGCCGCGTGGTTTATACTTTGCTCGCTATCTGAACGTGTAAGTAGGGCCTGTAAAAGCCCGCTTTGCGGAAAATCCTTTACCAGTCGCTGCAAATTATAGGCATATGATTGCCCGTTATCAGCCGGATCGGCTAATAGTTTCCATAAAATTTCGTTCTGCCTGTTATTTAGGTATTGATCCACGAGGTTGAAACTACAAAATGCTTACCAATTAGCAAAGGCCCGGTTAAAAATATCTTCAGTTAATTGCTTATTGATGGTTGTTATTAATGCCTGTTCCTGGTTTGCTATATCACCTTTAAAGTCGGCATAAGCAGGAAAAGACTGGGTAAAACTAAGCTTTTTATCTACAGAATTGGTATAGGTAACGCTAACTGTAATTGTTAACCGCTCTGCCCCGGCTAAAGGAGGTGTAGTGCTGTTGGTGGCCTGGATAGAAATAGGCTCAATAGTATAATTGGTAATGTTCCCCGACATCGTTGCATCGGCTTCGCCCTGTACGATGGACAAGCTGGTGGTTGACCGTATGCGATCCTTCAACGCCTCAGTAAATTGCTGACTTAAGTAATTGACAACCAATGGCGAGTTATTTTCAAAATATCCAACATTGATGGTTTTTAATCCTACCGTGGATGCACCACTAAGCTTTACTGTACAGGATGAATTAAATAAAACCCAGATACCGAGTGTGATAAAAACCGCAACTATTCTTCTCATTATTAATTATAGATCTAATTCTTTTATTTTACGATATAAGGTACGCTCAGATATCCCCAATTCATTAGCGGCCAATTTACGTTTTCCTTTATGCTTTTTCAGGGCTTTACGTATCAGGTCTGATTCCTTTTCTATCAGTGACAGCGATTCTTCAACTTCCTCTGCTTCGTGGGTTATGTTGTAAGCGTCGTTACCATTGTTATTAACGGGTTGCTGCAAAGTAAATTGTGGATCCTGGCCCCCACCCGGCAATTCAATATCGCGGTATAACTGGTTTAAAGTTTGCTTCTGGTTGGCATAATTTGATGAAACGCCACCATGCTCAATGATCTCAGCAACCAGTTTTTTTAGTTCGACCATATCGCGCTTCATATCAAACAGCACTTTATACAGGATGTCGCGTTCAGAAAAATCTTCTTTATGCTGATTATCCATACGCATGGGCAAATTTCGTCCGTTTGCTTCCTGCGGGATATAATTTAGCAGTGTTTGCGCGGTGATGATCCGGTCGCGTTCCAATACAGCCAGCTGTTCGGCCATATTTTTCAGCTGCCGTACATTGCCTGGCCACGAATAGTTGATGATCACCTGCTGGGCTTCCTCATCCAACTGGATGGGCGGGGTGCGGTATTTATCGGTAAAGTCTGAGGTGAACTTTCTGAAAAGCAGGTAAATATCCTCTTTACGTTCGCGCAAAGGCGGGATACGCAGGGGCACTGTGTTTAAGCGATAATAAAGATCTTCCCGGAATTTGCCGTTACGTACCGCTTCATAAACATCCACATTGGTAGCGGCTATCACCCTCACGTTAGTTTTTTCAACCTTTGATGAGCCAACCCTGATATATTGCCCTGATTCCAACACACGCAGTAAACGCGCCTGGGTACCTAAAGGCATTTCGGCAATTTCATCCAAAAATATCGTTCCGCCATTTACGGTTTCAAAATAACCTTTACGCTCACCCACAGCACCAGTATAAGCACCTTTTTCGTGACCGAACAGCTCTGAATCTATCGTCCCTTCGGGTATCGCGCCGCAGTTTACGGCAATAAATGGCCCATGCTTGCGCGGACTCATCTGGTGAATAATGTGCGAAAACACTTCCTTCCCACTGCCACTTTCGCCTGTTATCAAAACAGATATATCCGTAGGCGCAACCTGGTTAGCAATATTTATAGCCCGGTTAAGCAAAGGCGAATTGCCGATGATACCGTAACGTTGTTTTATTTCTTGAACATCCATTTATTCAATTTGAATATCTGGCAATTTGAAAATTTGAAGATGAAACACATCTTCAAATTTTCAAATCATCAAATTAATTAATTATCTTTCCTATTAAAGTCGCAGTAGTAGTCCTCTCTACCATCACATTCACATACTGGCCCGGTTTATAATTTTCATTTACCGGGAAAACTACCATCGCGTTTTGATCGCTTCGACCACAATAATCTTTGTCTGATTTTTTGGAGAAACCTTCTATCAGCACTTTTTGCACTTTACCCAATTGCGTTTGCAAGCGGATATAAGAATGTTCCTGCTGTTTGGCTACGATCTCTTTTAGACGGCTCCTTTTTACAGCATCTGGTATATCATCCGCATAGCGCTTTGCTGCCAAAGTACCCGGTCTTTCTGAATACATAAACATGTAGGCAAAATCATAATGCACATAATCCATCATACTTATTGTATCCTGGTGTTCCTCATCAGTTTCGCTGCAAAAACCAGTAATTACATCTGTTGATATCGCGCATTCGGGGATTATCCTGCGGATAGCGTCGATACGGTTGATATACCAATCGCGGTCGTAAGTGCGATTCATCAGGTCGAGCACACGGCTATTGCCTGATTGCACGGGTAAGTGAATATAATTGCAGATATTTTCGTGCTTAGCAATCATATACAACACTTCATCCGTAATATCCTTTGGATGCGAGGTTGAAAAACGCACACGCAGCTGCGGACTAATAGCCGCAACCATTTCGAGCAGGTTGGCGAAGTTGACAGTGGCAGCTCCCTCAACCCCCTCTAAATCTCCCCCGGTAGGGGAGACTTTTAAACTATCTTCTTCAAAGCCCTCCCTTCCGGGGAGGGTTGGGTGGGGCTGCTTCCACTTATATGAGTCTACGTTCTGCCCCAGCAAAGTAACCTCGCGGTAACCCTGATTAAACAGATCGGCACATTCTTTTACTATCGATAGCGGTTCACGGCTGCGTTCGCGGCCCCGGGTAAAGGGTACCACGCAGAACGAGCACATATTATCGCAACCGCGCATAATGGAAACAAAAGCATTGATGCCATTGCTGTTTAAGCGCACCGGGCTTATATCTGCATAAGTTTCCTCGCGGGATAACAATACGTTTACGGCTTTCTGGCCGTCATCTACTATTCCTATCAGGTTGGGCAGATCGCGGTAAGCATCGGGGCCCACCACTACGTCAACCAGTTTTTCTTCTTCCAGGAATTTTGATTTCAGGCGCTCGGCCATACAGCCCAATACGCCAACTACCAAACCGGGTTTTTTAACTTTTGCGATGGTAAATTCTTTCAGGCGATTACGAACGCGCTGCTCGGCGTTTTCGCGGATGGAACAGGTATTGATAAAAATAACATCTGCTGCAGTATAATCAGCTGTAGTTTCAAAACCCTCATCTGATAAAATAGACGCCACGATCTCGCTATCCGAAAAATTCATGGCGCAGCCATAACTTTCAATATAAAGTTTACGACCGTTGTTTTTAGTCCGCTGGCTAGCGGATTCTAAAACCAAAGCTTCACCTTGCCTGCCCTCGTCGTGCGTTTTATCCGAAATAACCAAATCCATCATCATTAAAAAATTGAGCAGCAAAAATACATAAAATTTATATTTATAGTGACAGTTTGTCAGTATTTAACAAAAGGATGATTTTGTTGTTGTACCCTGATAGCGAATACAATCGCTTTAATAAAAAAACGCAAAATAAGGTTAGCAACGCTATAGCTAAAGTTAGTAACTTGAGCGTTAAGAGATAAACGCAAGGGACGGATCGAAAAAACAACAACAAAGCACTACAAAAAAACAGTAAAACTACCAGATGGCGATAAAATTTTTGAAGCACAAATGGCAAAAGATGCTGTTTATTTTTTTCCTGGTAGTAGTTGGTTTAATTTTATTACTGTCGTTATTTATCAATATCTATTGGTCACCTATACTGGCCGCCAAGGTAAAAAGCACCGTTTTAACCAGCAGCGACAGTTTATACACCGCTGAATTTACAGATGCTAACTTACACATCATCAGGGGCGAGATCGATATCTATAACATCACTCTAAAACTGGATACGGCGGTATATAATCGAAGAAAGAAAAATCACCTGGCACCAAATAACCTGGTTGAGTTGAATGTAAAGCGCATTGTATTATCCCATATCCATCCGTTTAAATTGTATTTCCAGCATATACTTGATATCGGCGAAATATCTCTCCAGGAACCTGAGTTAAATGTTAGCTACCAGCCAAATCACACCAAGGATACGGTAACAAAAGACAATCGAACTACCTGGCAAAAAATATCTAAATCGCTCAAGTCGATCCATATTGACAAAATATCGCTGAGTGATGTGAGGCTTAAATATGATGACTATTCAGGCAATAAATTAGCGGTATCCGAACTGAAGGAAATGAATTTAACCGCGACGGATCTGCTGATAGACTCAGCTACCCAGGCAGACAGATCAAGACTTTTATATTGCAGAGATATTGTAGCGGAGCTTAATAACTACACCGGCAAAACAGCCAACGGGCTGTATGCCTATAAAATAAGATCACTGCGCTTATCGACACATACCTCGATATTAAATATCGAGGGGCTAGACCTGCAGCCAGTTAAAGCCGAGGTATTTTTTAATAAGAGCATGCACGACCGGTTTAAGATGCACCTGGATTCGGCACAATTAAATCATTTCGATTTTGTATCCTATCATAAATACCGCACATTGAATGCTTCAAGTATGGTATTGTCCAATGGTAGTCTTGCCGTCTTCGGTAATCCCCGAGATAACCCGGTTAAAACTGATAAGGTAAAAACCTTTCCGAATTTCGGTTTGCAACAGTTAAAAGCCGACCTTGATATTGACACCATCCAGGCAAACCACATCAATGTAAGTTATACCGAGTTTAACAAAAAATCAAATCTAACAGGGACCATCCACTTTGATAATACCTCCGGTACGATCTTAAATTTAACCACCAATAAACTCGCCCTGCAAAAAAACAATATATGCGCCGTTAAGCTGACCAGCTACTTTATGAATGCTGGCAAGCTGAACGTTACCTTTAACTTTAACCTGACGGACCAAAATTTCCCTTACAGCTACAAAGGCAGTTTAGAGAGCATGAACCTGCCTTTGGTAAACCCTGCTACCATGCCGCTGGCACTGATCAAGATCAATACCGGCACTTTAACCCGGATGGATTTTGATATCAATGCCAATAGTAAAGTTTCAAAGGGGCGGGTGGCTCTACTTTATAAAGATCTTAAAGTAACTGTATTAAAAGCCGATACTAATAATGACCGGTTAAAACACATGACCATCGCCTCGTTGTTTGCTAACCTGCTGGTTATCAAACATAATAATCCTGATGAAGACGGCGATCCCGCCAGGTCACTTTACGTTATCTACAACAGGCCGCAGGACTCTCCCTTTTTTAATACAATATGGCACACCTTGCTTACCGGCATAAAAACCTGTGCAGGCTACGACGATAAGATGCAGCAGAGCGTTAAAGCAAAAGTGGCTGGGTTTGCTGTAAAAAAGCAGGAACGTATGGTTAAAAAAGCCAAAAGAAAAGAGCGCAGGGCGGAGCGGCAAAAGAAAAGGGAATTAAAAAAACAACAGGAATCGGCTAAGGCTGATTCTGTAAGTCATTAGAATTTATAGTTACCTGCAACGTTTGCAGGCGTTATTGCGTCTATTGGTTAAAATAAGAAAACCATGAAACGAATTGCATTTACCCTTTTATCCCTGATGTTGCTCACAGCCGCATCATTCAAAGCTTCCGCGCAAAGCACTACAGAAAACAGACAAGTATCGGGCTTTAGCTCTGTTGCTTCTGCTGGCCCCTTCAATGTTTATATCAAAATGGACGGCACCGAAAGCTTAAAAATTGATGCCGACGCCGATATTATTAATAATATTGAAACAGTAGTTGAAGACGGCACACTAAAGATCAAATTCAAAAATCACGAGAACTGGCATAATAACATAAAAAAAGCCGATGTGTATGTTACCGCTAAATCCCTTTCCGGCTTAGTCAACAGCGGATCAGGCGCTATTAAGGTTGACGGGGTGATCAGCACTGCCAATTTTAAAGCTGTATTGAGCGGATCGGGCAATATCAGCACTTCTGTTAAATCGGATGGCTTACATGCGGTGATCAGCGGTTCGGGCTCTATCAAACTTGACGGCAGCGCTGATGATGCTTCCATTACCGTAACCGGCTCTGGCGAAGTGAATGGCAAGGACCTTAAACTTCAATCTCTTGAAGCAATGATCACCGGATCGGGCAATATCAATGTTAATGCTGATAAAAGCGTTTCGGCCCGTATCACAGGATCAGGGAACGTAGTGTATTCTGGCAATGCCAATGTGAGCAATACCCACTACGTAGGCTCGGGCAGAGTGAACAAAGCCGACTAATCTCAATTCATCATATATATACTAATGAAAAACCGCCGTGCCAGGCGGTTTTTTTGTTGGTATTGATTTTCTATCCTATTTTCAGGGCGTGCCATTTTTTAGATGTGAACTCTTTGGACGGCATCAATAGTTAATAAACTTAACTATCAATGTACTGACAAAACAGTGTCAGTACATTCCTCAAACCCTTTCCGTAAATTTGTATATATCCTATCAACTCACCCCGACTACGCTACGCTGGTCGACCCTCTCTGCTTTTCAAAGAGGGTGAAAAAAAATAAAAAATCCCTCTTTACGACTTGTCGTAGAGAGGGTGGTCGAGCGTAGCGATGACCGGGTGAGTCAACTATTGATCAGTTGCGATAACTAATTGAATTAGTTCTTTGACATATTGAAATTACTGCAGCAACAATTTTAAGTTAATACCAAAATTGGTAAAGGCCGTATTAAACGTTTGCGAGGTAAATGGCTTGGTGATGTTTGAATCGTAGAATAAACTCAGGTTAAACCGCTGGCTGATCACATAATCAATTGATGGGCGATAAGTGATATTTTGCGCGCCGGATGAAATCTGGGCGCCTGTTACATCAGCCTGGTAGATCAGTGTTTTATTATCCCGTAGGGAGAAATCGACTTTAAAGGTCAGGTCGTTTTTAAGCGTTGCGCCATCAAACAAGCCAAATGGCCACCTGAAATTCTTGGTCTTATATCCAAAGCCAAAAACAATGATATCTTCATTTTGCTGTGCTAACTGGCTGTTTGACAGGCTAAGGCTCAGCGTGCGGCTTTGCCTGTATTCAATGTTGGCTGTTACGTTATTTTTAAAGCGCACATCGATACCCAGCAAAGGAACAAATTGCTCAAAAATAGTGACCGACGAAAACTGGTAAAATGGTAAAAAATCGTTGTTTTCGTCTCTTGAACTTACATGGCCGCCGGTTTCCGCGTATTGCAACAACGAGTTATAACCGCCCACGGTATAAGTGGAGCGATAACCGTCGCGCAAGTCAACCGACTCGAACAGGTCGCTAAAGAATGGTATGCGGCTCAACCCGTTATAGGTGATCTGCCAGTTAGGTATTGGGATGCTTGGGAAACTACCGAGCCCTATAGTAGCCGCATTGCGACCGGTATATGCAGCCAGGAAAGCAGGCACTATCACATTCTGCGAATTTGGCCCATAACCATCGGCATAACCACCAGCCTGCGCCAAGGAATTGGGATTTTGTTTTCCCAAACGCTGCGAAATAATAGATCGATCAGCCAGGAATTTATCGAATACCGGCGAGGAATTATCAATACCGCTTATTTTTGAAAACGCAGTCGCTATTGACATATAGGATATGGTATAATCGCCTGTGGTAGTTGGGGTCAGATTCTCAAAAGTATTGGTTGTTGGCGAAAATTTTAAATTGGTTTGATAGCTCTGATCCTGTGTTTTAGTAGCGATCAATTCGATCCTGAAATCTTTGAAAGGCTCCAATGTCGCCTTAAAATTAAGATTGGTAGTCAAAGATGTAATATACAGCTGATTTTGAAGGGTATCCGTTGTTAACCAGCCATTCCTAACTGCCTTTTGGCGCAGATCAGCCTGGCTGCCTAATAGAAACCCTATCCCCGGCGCATTATAATTAGGGTCCTCGCCTGCAAAGCTTGAGTTTGGTAAATAGCCCGGTATGGTTGTACCCTCGGTACGCGTATATGCAGCGCTTACATTTTTAATACTGGTTAAAAGCCCGATCATCACCTTACTAAAGCCACTGATACTTTTCTCATCAGGATTATCTTTACCCTTAGGGTCTTTAGCCGGAGCATTGACCCTTTTCAAAAAAGGAAACTTGTTATATAGCGTAATAAAATTAAACATAGGGTTTAATTGTATGGTGCGCGAGTTGAGTATGGTGTTACCCACCGTAAAGGAAGGATCGTTGATCGCGAACAACGGCTGCCCCTCCCAGGTAAAATGCGTAGTATATCGTGCAATAAGGGTTGTCCAATCCATATACGGGATCTTGCCGATCGGTACATTATAATTAAAGGTGAGGGTATGGTTATAATTGGTTGTACGCCCCATGTTTAATATATTATGCCAAAGCGTATCCTTTTTCAGACCGTCAAGCCTGCCTGCAGGCTCATCAACGGTAGCAAGGTTAATAGCATCAATATCCAGGGTTAGGGATTTTGTCAGGTTCCATCCCATTCCATATACCGTTGTTATGTTAAAGGTTTTATTGTAAGTGGTTGGTATCGGGATCAGGTTGGTAGGGTCATTGTTCCTCAGTGTAGTTTGTGAATAGAACCTGTCAAAACTAATGCTGTAATTTAACCTCGTCGGGATCAGGTCGATATTAATATCGCGTATCAGCGCCAATGAGTTCTTTTTGATGATCTTATCAAACGGACTGTAATATTTAGGCGGATCAGTAAAATTATAAGCTAAAGCTGCATGATACGTTTTTTCAAGGTCGTTCAGCGTAGTAAAATCATGATGCTCATAATCTGTAAAGGAGTAAGTGGCATTAAAATTTTCAATATCCCATACATGGTTTTTCGCCGTAGTAGTGTTCGTTTTGGTTTTACGCACATTGGTTAGGTTGAAACTTTTCCTGACCGTATAATCCTCGGCAGCGTTTTGTATCGAATCCCGTTGTTTGGTACTGGTGGCACTGCTCAGTGTTTGCTTTAAAAGAACATCAGGCTGTGCCGGATCATATTGCGGTGTGCTCACCTGGTTTGAAACATTGACATAAAGAGGGATATGTATCCCGCTTTTCTCCGGGAAAAATTTACCAAGCTCCACATTGCCCGATACATCATAGCTTTGATTATCACTCATACTACGGTCGTTTAACCTTGAGTCGAGTGCGCCGAAACCAACCGTGCTTTTAGTACCTGATACGGTAAGTGTTGCGAAATCTGCCAGTTTGGTATCAAATCTTCCTGTTGCCGCCCAACCGCCGGTATTGTCAAAATCGGTTAAACGCAATTCATCAAACCACAATATCCCTGTTTTATCCAGCCCGTCGTCAGTAGCTGACGTTGCGCTGGTTCTTAAAGGGTTGCGCACGCCCAACATCACGGTTTCGAGCCTGCTCAGATCCGGTTGCCCTTTAATGGTGATCTTATTGTGCCCGTCAGTCAGTGTAAAGGGTACCGTCAGCGGCCATGGCTGCCCGTTAAGTTTGGCATTATTACGCGCCAGTTTTGCATTTGTGAGTAGAGAGAGTTGCAGATCGAGTTCGTTTACCGCCGGCCATATCGAATTTGGATCGCTGGTGTTAGGCTGGGTAATTTTCATCGGTATCTCATACTCATAGTAGTTGTCTATATAATCAACACCCAAGCGTATAAAAGCGCTCACATCATTATCTTTCAGCTGGCTGCCTTCGGCATGAATAAACATCTGTAAACGCTTATATTTCCGCAGATCGTTATTAAAAGTTTTAAATGCCGCCTTTGAATAACCGTCGCGCAGGTTGGTGACATTCAGCGAAAGCGATTGCTCATTTAATTGGGTTTGGGTTTGCAGGTTATTATAGTTTGGCTGGCGCGTAATGCCTGGCGGAACCACGTAAGGTATCGGCTGGCGCTTACCGTTCTCTTCTATATTTACTGTTTCTACATCCAGTACCGAATTATCAAGCGGCGGGTTTACTATCGACGGATCAGCAATTACATTGGCGGGGTTATTTTCCGTATTAAAGGCGCGCCATTCGCCACGCACTAATTGCAAAGTAGCAAAACGCAATATGGCTGTATCAGCAAAGCCCGTCATGAACATCCTGATGAACCGGATCGACTTGAAATCCTGGATGTTACCAACGGCTGTTTTTAGATTGCTATTGATGGGGATGCGAAACTGGTACCAGGTAACGCTTTGTGATTGCCCGTTTGCCAGTTTGACCGTTGATGTTACCTTATCATTTATAAAATTTTGTCCAACAACCATGCCATTGGGATGCAGGGGCACCCTGTATTGAAAGTATTCGTCATCCTGGTTCATGTTATTGTCGCGGTCAACATCTGCGGCATCCGGCAATGAGGTGGAGGCCGATGTGGCTATACCCAGCAGGGCCTGCGATTGTTCAGATGTTTTGGAGTTTCCTTCGGTTCCGTTATATTGGCTATAACGCTGCAAAATACCGGCCTGTGCTTTATCCAACTGGGGGCCCTGGTAATATTGATAATCATCTGATGAAGGGTCATTAACAAAGGCACTGGCAGCCTGTGGGCTCACCCTTGCTTTTACCTGCTGAACTACACTTGCAAAATGTGTTCTTTCATCCGCATCGTCCAACCCATCAAGCCCGACATCCTGCAGCACACGGGCAGCGGGATTGTTGTCGAACGCGTTTACAACAGGCTGCAATTTTGAAACCCTTCCCCAAACCGTGCTATCAACCTGGCTCAGATCGCCATTAACCGGCAGGGCGTTCTCTAAGCTTTTTCGCCCATCCAGCAATATATCTTCTGATATATTTCCCAGGTTAAAATACAGATCGCCGCCCGCCGAATTTGGTTTACCAATAAAAGGGTCCATCACCCAAAATTCGATATACTGAACGTTTAACGATTCAAAATCACTGGTGGATATACCGCGGAATATACCACCCCAGCGGTTAGCGGGAGCAGTCAGGGTTCCATCATTATTGATGCCGTTAATGGCATAGTTGTATGGGCCGCGGATGGTTGGATAAAAAGCAAGGTCGAAGGTAGGCAAGCTTAAAGGCTGGCCGGTAACTGATTGTTTAAAAGGAAACACTTCTGTTTCCAAAACCTCACGTACATAAGGCTTTGACAATTCGGTACGGGTAACCGGGATAGTGCCCCCGCTGTAAAATACAGGGTCGATGTTATAAAAGGCCAGCCTTGCACGGTTATAGCCATAGCTAAGGTCATTAAAGTGTTGCGACTCGGGGAACAACTGCGGTGTACCGGAAATTTGCCAGGTTGACGCGCTTTTAATATCGATAACCGACTGGCTGCTTTCAAAATCATCCAGGTACGAGGTGCCGTTTTTTGAACCGGCAAAATTGAGAGCGCTGGGGCTGCCTGGCACTAACTTGGCAAACTCGCCATTAAAGGCAACGGTGGATGGCGCTTTGGTAGAGATAAACGGTATTTTATCAACCAGCCGGGTCAGTAACCGGGAATTAGAATTGTAATTGACGTCAAAACCATAAATGGTATTGGAGATCGATTCCTGGCCGATAACTTCGTTTTGAGTAATTGGCTGCTCGGTCAAATGCATGACAGTACCACCCAGTGCCAGTTTATCATTAACCTGGTAATCAAACCTCGTCCCGAATAATGATTTCTGCTGCACGCCAAATAATTCGTTATTTTCCAAATTGACGGTAATTGGCTGCCCCGATGAAAGCAACGCCTGGTTGATGATACGGATACGGCCCGCGCTGTAATCCACCGTAAAATCGTTTCCTTCCTGTAGTTTCACGTTACCGGCGGTAACAATTACAGAGCCCTGCGGGATGTTGGTCGCGTTCAACTGGTATTCAGATCCCCCCTGCGAAGTAAAGGTCCCTTTGATCACATACCTGTTTAGCTGCGGGAAAAATTGCTGCGCTATAGTTTTGGTTGAATCATATATTGGCTGATATACATACCTGTTGATCAGATCCTGCTCGCCTGGGTCAAACTGTTTGGCCAGGTCGGCGCCAAAGGGCTCCAGTACCGGGAACATGATGCGCCCGTTTTGCGAGTCGATCGTTATCCCTTCCAAATAATCAAAATAGCCATCGGGTTGTTTGTTGTTTTGGGCATCCAGGTTATCAAGGTCAGTTAGCTGTATCCAGAGTTTACTTTTGGTATGGATACCCTCGTCCATAATAGGCTTGGCAATACCCGATTTTTCATCAAGCCTTGATATGCTCAATCTAAAATTTGTCGGGCTGATCTGGAACGCGCCAAGTGAATAGATGTTTTTCATCATCAGGTTCCACGTTGGCAGGTTGGTTTTTAGTAAAGTGTTTTTTAACAGCTTTACATATAAAACTTTCGGTGTATTCGGATCAACCGGCACATCGGTCGAAAATTCACCCACCT